>Ga0134121_10005299_pt1 | contig 10498 bp, 2 predicted proteins | sample KB301_FD_96463 | JGI IMG/M metagenome (GOLD analysis project Ga0134121, IMG submission 96463) | Terrestrial soil microbial communities without Nitrogen fertilizer from Kellogg Biological Station, Michigan, USA - KB3-0-1 | ecosystem: Environmental > Terrestrial > Soil > Unclassified ...
ACATACCCCGCAGGGTTCGTCGCATTATATGGCGTGAAGCCGAGCGCGCCGGTCACATCGCCCGAGGTCAGCGTGACCGCTCCGGTGCGGGTGTTGAAGCTGTCGACATTTCCGGCGCCGCCCGAGATCTTGTCCCAGGTCACGCCATTAAACACGATCTGGTCGCCCACGGCCCAGGAAGAGTTGCCGTCAACCGTAGTGGATCCTGCAACCGAGACTTTATACAAATCTCCCTTTACTCCTCCGACGCCGCTCGTGATGGTTGGCGTATTCGTGTTCGCATTCCATGTGCCGATGTAGGTGATGCCGCCGGTGAGTCCGTTGATCTGGCTCTGAGTCTTTCCGAAGGCCGCGACGATCGTGTCGCTTGCGGTGATAGCGCCGCCGGATGCGGAAAATCCGGTGAGCACTTTGTGCGTGACAGAATCATTGTCGAGCGTGACCGCAAACGAGCCGGTGCCGGTGCCGGTCGCCTCGCCGGTAAGCGTGATGGTCTGATCGCCGGTGTTGGTGCCGGAGACGATGGCATCGCCGGGAACAGTGAGCATCCGCGAGGCGGTGCCGCCGGAGACAGTGAATCCTGTTCCAAGAGCGGCGAGCGTGAGGCCGTTTACCGTAGTCGGAACAATGTTGCCGGCGACAATGGTGAGCGCCGGGTTTAAGCCGCCGCTTGAGGTGCCCGAAAAGCCGTTCGCATTTGCGATCGAAACGCTTGCAAGCGTACCTGAAGCTGCTGCCCACGAAGTGGCTCCTGCGCCGTCAGCCTGCAGAACTTTTCCGGCATCAGAGAGCGTCTGCGTCGGCAGAATCTGGACATAACAGGTAGGATCGGTAGGAATACACGAAGGATCATTCGTCTGCCCCGGAAAGAAGCTTGCAATCGCATAGCTCCCGATCGAAAAAAGAAGGAGAAAAGCAAGAACAAAGACAATAGAGCGGTTCTCTTTTGCAAAAAAAGTGAAAGTTTTTCTTAGCGGGTTCGATGAATATGACATAGGGCGTCGCGTGTCTCGCTCCAAAGTACTATGCCTTATATTATAAAGAAAAATAAGCCTAAGTCCTAAGGAATATGTGGATTATCCCCTTACAATAAGCCCTAACAAAAAGGACGGAGAGCGCCTCCGTCCTTGTATCTCGCAACGATCAAAGAAAGCTGTTACTGCGTTGCCTTGTCCGCAGGCAGCGGAAGCTTTTTTGCCTTCTCCTGCTTGGTGTCGGCAGGCTTCTCTGCCGGCGGCGTCACGGTTTGCGCATGGGTCGTAAGCGCGGCAAGCGCGTCTGCTACGTCCTGATTATCCGGCAAGCGCGCGTGAAGCGCAGTGAGAATATCCGCAGCGTCGCTCGTATTCCCCGTCTTCTCTTCGGCAAGGGCAAGATAGTACCAGGCATTGAGATACTGGTTGTTGAGATTGATCGTCGTCTTGAACGCGTCAGAGGCATTCGCATAATCGCCGCTGTTGTAGCGGAGCAGTCCGAGCTCGAAATACACATCGGGATTGTTCGGATCGATGAGCGTGGCGTTCTGTATCTTTTCGATGGCGGCAGCCGTATTGCCGTCGGATATTTCAACTTGCGCAAGGAGGAAGAACGCATCGGTGTAATTCGCTTTCTGATCGAGAGCCTTTTGTATGTACGTGCGCGCATTCTGGTTGTCTCCGGCGTCGAAGTAAAGCGTCGCAAGATCAAGATACACTTTCGGATACTGCGGTGCGATCGCGGCTGCTTTCTGATACGCATCAACGGCCGTATCTTTGACGCCGTCGATCTTGAGCGGAAGCAGGAGCCGGAGGAGATCTCCGTAGGCAATGTAGTTGGCCGGATCGGACGGATCAAGAGCGACCGCCTGGCGTGCAGCCCCGTTGCCGATGCTGACGGCGTTTTGAAGCGTTGCTTTCACCGCATCGGAAGACGCGACGTTTGCCGGAGCGCTGAGTATTTTTTGGACAGACTGTTCGGCAAGAGCGATCCGTGCGCGCTCGAAGATCGGCAGATCTACCAGGCCGATCGCCTTTTGAAGCTGCGTGTCTGCCACATCGAGCTGTCCGCTCTGCGAGCTTCTCAGGCTCTTTTCAAAAAACACAGCCGCAGAAAACCGCTCGGTCGAAGCATATGCAACCCCGGCCGACACGAGGAGAAGCGTCACGATGCCGAGAATGGAGAAAAATCCGGCACGCTGGCTTCCGAGGAAATTAAGCTCCCGAAGCGGAATGCGTCCGGCCCCCACAAGCGATCCGAGGAATATGCCGATAAAGGCAAGCGCACAGGTCGTCACCGCAATACCGGGAGAAAAGAATACGATGGCGCACAGGAAATAGGTGGCGACCATGAAGAGGCCGAAGATGAGGAAGCTCCGGGTATCGTCTGCCTTGGAGACAAAGAGCTTGCGGGCAACCTCATATCCGAATGACAGCAGGAAGAAGAGGCATGTGAGAATGCCGATCGCTCCGCCGAGGATCGCAACGGTGCCGAGGAAGCTCGCGCCGGAATTAAACGGCGCATCCCAGAGAACATTGCCGTTCGTGGCAACCGGACGATGCACCAGCCATTCTTTGAGAAACCGATTCGGGCCAGCCCCGAAGAGCGGATCATGCTTGAGCGAGCCGAGCGCGGTCTGTGCCGTTGCATGAAAGGTCGGATGGACGTCGACATACGAGAGATGCACGAGATTCGCAAGCGCGCTGCCAAAGAGCGAGTTGGCAAGAATAAAGAGCAGCGCTACGAGCGTGAGGCTGAATGTGAGGAACGGAAAGAGGCGCTCTTCGGAAAAGCGCTTGGCGATGAGCGTGTATACGAGAATGATGACCGAGGAGAGGCCGACGAGAACCCAGACAACGAAAATATTCGCGAGGATCACGAAGAAGAGCGCAAGCACGCCGGCCGCGATGAGCAGGATGCGCTCCCGCACCGCCACTTTCATGAACTGAAGCATGAGCGTGCTGCCGAGAAGCACCGCGCCGGAGATGAGCGCGAAATCGGACAGGAGCCCTATCGGAGTATCGACAGCCGTATTAAAAACATGGAGCGACGTAAGCGCCGGAAAGAAGATGTGCACAATCTGGAAGAGGGCGAGAACGCTATAGAGGATGAAGAAAATTCCAAGAAAGCGGAAAATACGGCGCTCGGTCGTAAAGAGCGTGCTCGCAATCAGAAGGCCTAAAATGAGCGAGCCGAGCACCGCGACTGTTCCCTGGTCGAAGCCTTCGCCGAAGAATGCCAGGTACGGCGTTTGCGAAAAGATCCCCGAGAGAAAGAGAGAGAAAAGAAGAATCGTGCTTGCCGCGATCACGGGAGTCCATGGTATGTGGAAGGCGCCTTCGATCAGCCGGCCGAGAAGCCACGCCACGAATGCAACGAGCATGCAGAGTACGACGAGATAGCCCTTGAGAAGCGGGCCCGGAAGAAGGCCGCCCGGAAGGAATCCGGCGATTCCCAAAAAGACGGCGAGGGAGAAGAACACGTAGCTCACGCGATCACATCTTTGAAAGTTTTTCATGATACTTCCAAGTATACAACGTCCCCTGTCAGTTCGTAAACCATACCGAAAAATCCTTGCTCAGATGGCCCCGAGTGACCGCAACCGGGATGCTTTCCTTTGCCGGCGCATAGCTTCCGTCGGGAAGCTTTCGGTCAATGCGCACCATATACGAGCCGTTCGGCAGGAGGCAGTAATATTTGCCCATCTCGTCCGCGATGCGGTACATGACCTCGGCTCCGGTATCGGCGCGCGAGATGCGAAGAATGGCGAATGAGAGCGGCTTGCCGGTCATCTGGTCAATCACGAATCCGAAGGGATGCGCTTTGAAGCCTGCGGTGCGTATGAAAAAGAGCGCAACATAGAGAAGGAGTACGGCAATGTTGTACCAGGCATGGTCAGCAATGGTCAGGAGCGCAGAAAGAAAGAATCCGATGCTGAATACGGCATCCGCAATGCCGATGAGCAGCTTTGAGCGAAGCATGCAGAGCCGGGTCGGCGGCTGTTCTTTCCGGACAAATGCATTCCAATCAAAATTTTTCGGATCCATCGGAATATTGCGGACAAGGATCTGTTCCGGCGCCGCTTTGAAGTATTCGCCGAAATACAGGCTGTGATACACATCGTCATGATCGCGGCCCACAAGACTTTGGGAAGGAAAAATATACCCGCTCTTTTCGGCAAAGAGCGTGTAGTCTCCCGCTTCCGGCACTTCAATATCATACAAGCCTTCCTTGTCGGTAGCCGCCGAAATGAGCTCTTTCCCTTCCGCCCCGCGCAAGACGACGCGTGCCGGATCGAGCGGAAGCTTGGTCGTGCTGTCATACACGAGACCCGAGATGCGGCGGCGCTTCTTGATGCCGAGCACGGTAAAGAGAAGCGTCCAAAAGCGCATTGGGATGAGCAGAAGCTCTGCGAGGCCGACCGCCGCAGTGGTCGTAGTCATAAAGCGATGCAAGGGCGATCCGGCAAGCGCCTCGAGTCCTTGTTTCGTCGTTGTGGCCGCTTTGACTACTGCGTGACTGATATTTTCTGTGATGGAGGGCTGGGCGCCGCTCGAATGTCCCGACCCCGGAGGTCCGGTGCGCGGACCCGCCGTAGTGCCAGCGGTCGGAGGCGTTCCGCTGCCGACCGGAAATCCGCTGCCGGTCGTCGTGGTGCCGCTTGTTCCGCTCGCAGTGCTCGTACCGGCGAGCGTTCCGCTTGTTGTAGTCGTACCAGTACCTGTTGTCCCGGATCCGCTTGTCGTGCTCCCTGTTGTTCCCGTCGTACTTGTCGTTCCGGATGCTGTGCCCGTAGTAGTGGCAGTTGCCGTGCCGGTAGTGCCGGTCGTCGTGGTGCCGATGCCTCCTCCGCCGTGCCCCGAACCGCTTGTGCTGCCTGAGGTTCCGGTGCTTGTTCCAAGAGTCGGACGCCACGTTGTCTTTACGCAAGCCGTCGGACCGAGCGAGCAGTCAAAGTGCATCCATCCCGCACCCGAGACCCATGCATAGCCGGCAAATTCTCCCGTGATCGGATCGATCGTAACCCCGGCGCCCGTCGGAGAAAAATTCACCCAGCTTGCGGTGTCTCCCCATGCAAAGCCGGAGAGAACGCCGGACGTCGTATTGTGCACTCCCCCTTGCGCCGGATCGAGCCTGATCCATCCGGAGTTCTCAGACCAGATGTCGCCGACAAGGCCGGTATCAGACACAGTTACCGGAGTGCCGTTTGCTGTTTGCCAATATACGTTCGAGTACACCGAACAGTCTCTGTTGGAGCAGAGCCGCGACTGATAGTCTATGGAGTCGATCGTGCCGGTCGCCGCGTACGCGGCGACCGGCAGCAATGCTCCCAAAATAACGGCGGCCAAAAATGCGTAGTATGTGCGATGCATGGATATTTTTTCAGACCAAGCTTTCTTTATTCTCCGGTGCTTCCGCTTGCGGCGGGATCAGCCGGAGCAGTATCTCCCGGGGTGCTCGTGTCAGGCGAGACCGTGATGTCTGGAGCGGTTGGATCAGGGGTCACTACAGGATCCGGAGTCGGCGGAGGCACTGGCGTCGGATCCGGCACCGGTACTGAGGAAGTCGGAGCTGGCGGATTCGCGCTTGCGGCTCCGCTTCCGAGGATCTGATCAAGCTGCGCCTTCGTGATGCATGTTTCCGATCCTGAATCGTCGCTCAAACACACTTGCGTGGTGTGAACGCGCTTTGCGAAGAAGTCGCCGATGCCGTTTGCAATGAGCTCAATCACCGACTTGCCTTCCAAGGAACCTCCGGCAAGCGGATCGATCTTCATATGCAGCTCCTTGATCGCACCGGCAAAGAGCGGAGCGAACTGCGCGTAGTTGAGACCCATCACTTGGCCGGAGGCATCGTAGTCGACGAGGCGATCTTCGATCGGCGCGACTTCTTCGGCGATGAAGCCCACATTCTTGCTGCCGTCAATTTTTGAGGTATATGCGACCGGACGAAGCGCGAGTACTTTGTCGAGATTGCCGGTGAGATCGCTGATGTCGGTCTTGAAGCGGAGAGCTGACGGATTGGTACATGCCGTCGAAGCCTGCGAGAGCACTCCGGCTGCGCTGATACATACCGCAGTTGCGGCATTGCTCGTGCCGAGGCCATTGAGCGTCATGCCGCCCTGATAGACGTTGTTGTTTTGCAGCGTAGCATAGTCACTGAATCCGGAAGTCATGACATTGGTCGAAGTCGTGCCGTTTGCCGCCACTGCCACGAATTTTCCATTACCGTACGCTACGCTCTTCCATTGCTGGGCATTCGGACTCGTCCGGCTCGTCCACGTGGCGCCGTCAAGAGAGGTCATGATCTGCTGAGCAGCCGTGCCATCGCTTGCCACCGCAACGAAGAGGCCGTTGCCGTAGGTGACGGATTGCCATGCTTGTACCGGATTGCTGTGATATGTCCATGCACCTGTAGGATCAGAAGCTGTCAAAACTTCAATCGAACCTCCGGTGGAGCTGGCCACTACCACAAAGAGTCCGTTGCCGTAGGTGACAGTCTGCCAGGCAATGGTAAACGGCAGGCTTCCTGCCGTCCATGTAATGCCGTCGGGGCTTGTCATAACCTCAGGCAAGCCGCCAAAATTAGCTGAGGCAACAGCCACGAAGTAGCCGTTGCCGTAGGTGACGGTTTTCCACGGGTTCGCCGCCACACTCGTGTGGCTCGTCCAGGTGATGCCGTCAGGGCTTGACATGATCTGGGTAGAAGCGCCCGCGTCTTGATTGACCGCGACGAACATTCCATTGCCATAGGCAACGCTGTTCCAAGTACTTGCGGAAGGGCTCGTGCGGCTTGTCCATGTGATGCCGTCCGGAGAAGTCATGATCTGGTTTGCAGTCGTACCATCTGCAGCCACTGCCACAAAAAGTCCGTTGCCGTAGGTCACTGATTTCCATTGGCGAACTGAAGGGCTCGTGCGAGTTGTCCAATTTAAGCCCTCAGGAGAAGTCATGATCGTGCCGCTCGTGGAAACTGCCACAAACAAGCCGTTGCCGTACGCGATCCCGCTCCACGCATCCGCCGATGCGCTTGTCGGACTCGTCCAGCTCGTGCCTTTTGAATATATATTTCCAACAGAAAGAATATTCCCCGCAACTTCAAGCGGCATCGTCGGTGATGCAGTGCCGATACCCACGTTGCCGCCGTTGAATACCGCAGCGTAGTTTATCGGCGCGCCGGTCATGGCATTCACTTGCAGTCCGTAAGAAGTATTTAAGACTGCCCCCACATTGGCCGAAGCGATGTTGAGCGCCGTTGAGCTGTAGAGGAAATCATTCGTGCCTTTTGCGGGAGCGCCGGCAATAGAGAGGCCATATGCATTCGCGGTGTTCACCGAACTATTGGTTGCAGCAAGAGTTCCCTGCCCGATCGAATTGAAGACCATATCGGATCCGAGCTGGCCGGCGCCGGTAGCGCTGTCGGTGAATGTCGCGCCGACGATCGAAAGATATTTTCCGACAGTCGCGCTCGGCGCGCCGGAGATCGTTTTGGATACCTGCAGGACCGCTCCGTTGTCGGTCGTGCCGCCGCCGAGGATGATGTTGTGCGTCGAAGGAGCATAGAGGGCGATATTACCCTGACCGTCCGAAAGAGAGACAGTATTCGAGGTATTTGTTCCGCTATATCCCCCAATATACGTGTTATAAGAACCGGTGGTGATACTGTGTCCGCCGATCGTGCCCCCTGCTGTAATTACTATGTTATCTCCGCCTGTTGTTATGCCATCGCCAGCACTGTAACCTAATGCTGTATTATTCACCCCCGTAATGTTTGCTCCGGAATTTACACCGACGACAGTAGTATTGCTTACTGCCCCAAAACTTGCACCATTCGTTAATGCATTTGAACCAATAGCCGTATTGTTACTTGCATTTAATACATTTTGACCTGAATTTGCTCCAAAATATGAATTATTATTTCCGCCGCCGAACATTCCGGCAAAGCCGGCAGATAATCCAACTGTTGTATTATTTATTCCACTGCTCCCTCCCGTATTCCTGCCGATAATAGTATTACTGAGTACGCCACCATTACCCAACCTCACGCTCGAACCAAAGATATCATTAGCTGCAAAAAGGCTGCCGGTAGAATCAACTTTAAATTTGCTGACACCTGCCACTTCGAAGTTTGCGAGATCGCCTCCGTATCCAGAAGCTTCGTTGACGGCGATCGAAGTACCAGACGAGCTTGACGAAGATGATGTTCCGAAGAATCCGGATGTTGAGCCATCCCATGTGCCGGCACCGATGGAAAGTTCGCCGTTGTTTGCGGAAACAAGAGATTTAATTGCCGTTGTATTTTTTCCGATACCGATCGAGTTCGTACTGAAAATTCCGCCTTGATAGACATTGTTATTCTGAATCGGTGATTTAGTCGGAAAACCGGACGTCATGACATTGTTCGACGTTGAGCCGTTTCCGGATACGGCTACGAACATGCCGTCGCCATAAGCAATGCTTGACCATAGTCGTGCGGAAGGGCTTGTGCGGCTTGTCCAATTGATACCATCAGGACTGGTCATGATCTGGTTTGCTGTTGAGCCGTCTGAAGCCACAGCGACGAAGAGACCATCGCCATAGGTGACTCCGTACCAGTAGCGGCCGGATGCCGCAGGTGTTCGCTGAGTCCATGTAATAGCATCTGGACTGGTTATGATCAGGTCATTTTCTACTCCCACAAAGAGGCCATTGCCATACACAAGATCACGAGGATAAATTGCATTTGCAGGAGTGGCTTGTGCAGTCCATGTTCCAACACCGGTACCAGTAGGGCTGACCATGACATACGCATCTGAACCGTCGATAGCCACAAATTTTCCATTACCATAGGTGACAGCAAACCAGATATCTCCCGCCGGAGCGGTACTGCTATTACTCCATGTTATGCCGTCGGGACTGGTCATGATATCGGTCGATGCTGTACCCCCACTTCCAACCGCCACAAACATGCCGTTTCCATACGTAACCGATGTCCATCCGCTCGTTGCAGGGCTTGTGCGGCTCGTCCAGGTGATGCCGTCGGGAGAAGTCATGATCTGGTTTGCCGTTGAGCCGTCAATTGCCACCGCCACGAAGAGTCCGTTGCCGTAGGCAACAGAGATCCAGCTTACTGCGGCGGCGGCAGTTCGCGCCGTCCAATTGATACCATCAGGACTGGTCATGACACGACTTCCTCCGTTTTGAGAAACTGCGACAAACGTGCCGTTTCCATATGCGATGTCGTTCCAGATGTTTGCCGCAGCGCTCGTGCGGCTCGTCCAGCTCGTGCCTTTTGAAATAATATTTCCGACAACTTCGAGCGCAGCACCCGGAGTCGTCGTCCCAATCCCAACCTTGCCGGAATTATCTACGTAAAGACTTCCGGATGTACCTCCTGCTCTTACATCAAGAGCTGCGGCATGTGAACCACCACCAAAGAGAACGGTATTATTATTTTCATCATTTTTCCCTAAAAATGCCCAATAGTCTGCATTATTCATTTCTACTGTTAAACCGTGCTTTGACTCACTTCCATTGCTCTTGAGACTAAGCAGACTTGTCCCCGCAAAGTTTGCAGCTCCAACTTGTAAATTGCTTGCCGGTGTTGTCGTCCCAATTCCCACGTTGCCGTTCGATTGTATGTTAAACATATTCCCCGCTGTTCCGCCATTTGAAGTAACATTCAAATAATTAGCAGACTGTGCGGAAGCCCCTACCACCGCCAAACCTACGGTGCTCGCGTCGTTAGGATAAGAAGTGATCTGACCAGCCGGTGTGAACGCATTTACGCCGGACATATATTGCCCCAAAGAATCAACTGTAAAGATGTAACGACTGTCCGAACCATCATACACCGCAAATTTCCCCGCGGCAGACGACGCCCCGCCCCCGGTGGAAATAAAGGAGAATTTTTTACCACCGGTATCCGCTGTCGAATCCAGGGTGAAGGCAGTACCGATATCGTTGGTTAGGCCGTCCGCCTTGATTATAAGCGGCCCAATAGCAGCACCGTTCGTGTCTCCGGTAATTTGTAATTTCCCTCCTGGCGCTGTCGTACCGATGCCGAGACGATGACTTGTCCCGTCGTAAAAGAAATTGCTGTTGTCTTGCGCGAGCGCAGAAGCTCCGGCGAAAAGAACGCTGCCCTGCGTCCATGCAGTGCTTGCATTCGTGCCGCCATTTGCATAGGGAAGAACCCCGGTGACATCGGCGGCTAGCGAGAGCGCGGAATAGGATGGTGATGTTCCGCCATGAAGAATTGTCGTGGATGTTCCCGCTCCGGTTTGCGCCAATACTCCGGAACCGTTCGTGTACAGCAATCCTCCATTTGTCGAAAATCCGGAGAACGTGATCGTGCCGCTTGAAGCGATTCCCGATGCCGCGCCGATAGAGCCGTTCACCTGCAGCTGATCGATGCCGTTGTCAGTCGTGCCGCCGCCGAGAATTACTCGATGCGAAGCCGGCGAATAGAAGGCGAGATTGCCCACTCCGTCGGAAAGCGCCACCGTATTTGAAGTTGTTCCACCGCCAGTGATGCCGTAGCC
>Ga0134121_10005301_pt1 | contig 10497 bp, 9 predicted proteins | sample KB301_FD_96463 | JGI IMG/M metagenome (GOLD analysis project Ga0134121, IMG submission 96463) | Terrestrial soil microbial communities without Nitrogen fertilizer from Kellogg Biological Station, Michigan, USA - KB3-0-1 | ecosystem: Environmental > Terrestrial > Soil > Unclassified ...
AACCTACGCAAATCACCTGGCTGCTCGCTTATTCGATCTGGCCGAGAAAGATCTGCCGGGAATCTATCACGTGGCAAATTCCGGTGACGGTGCGAGCTTCGCTCAGTTCGCTCGTGAAGCGGCCGAGAAAACGAACCTGGATGCTGGCTTGTTAACCGAAGTGAGCGTTAGTTCATTGGGCCTGCCTGCGCCGCGTCCCCGAAATTCACGGCTTCAATCGTTGCTTTCAGAGACAATCGGACTTGAGCCTCTGCCTCACTGGCGCGCGGCGCTGGCTGAGTTCATCGAGTCTTCTTTGACCCAACCATCGGGCGCCTCCACTTAGCAATTTGCCTCAGCCGAAGCCTCTGCTATCATGCTATCTTTCCGACGAGAGACGCATTACCGCAAGGCTGAATTACCATGACTCACGACGAACATTTGGTGCCGGCACGTACCGGTCGCGACCTGGACGCAACGCTGGCCGATCTCACACAAGCGAAACCATCCGCCAATCAATACGCTCGATATGGGTCGGCTCCGGTCGACACCAACATCAAGCAATACCTTTTTATCGTTCTCAAGCGTAAGTGGCTAATCCTGAGCCTGGTGCTGGTCATCACTTCTCTGGCGACCATCCAGGCCTATCGTGACCCTTCAGTTTACGAAGGCGTTACGATGGTCAGAATTGAGGGACGATCACCTGGCGTATTGAGCACCGGCACCGGTAGCGTGCTGGTCGCCAGCCAACCCGATCCCAATTTCTGGGGCACTCAGTTACGGCTTTTGCGGAATCCATCTCTCGCCCGACAAGTCGTATTGACACTTGATCTGCCACACGATTCAAAATTCATCAACGGCCAAGCCCAGAGCAGCGTCTTCAGCTCGCTTAAGCGGATCTTTTCCGGAGACAAATCCAGATCAGGAACTTCAACCGCGAGTCCCATCGAACCGATCAGCGAAGCAGAAATGAACGCTCGCCAATTCACGCCTGAAGAGCTGGCGGCACTCGAACCTTATGAGGATGCCATCGCTGGTGGACTGACAGTTGACGCGATCGAAAAAACAAATCTCGTCAATATTCGGTTCCAACACACAGATCCGGAAATGGCGCAGAAGATTGCCAACACGCTCGCCGATGTGTTCGTCAAGAACAACATGGACGCGATTACCGCCGGCTCGAGTACCGCGGAAATGCAATTAAGTGCCCAGATCGCCAAGGTTCAGGAAAAGATCAAAGATGAGGAGCGTGCCAGATTCGATTTCGCGAAAAATCATAATCTACCAATCGACAACACGCCCGGCAGTAATCTTGAAGCGATGCGATTGCAGACGTACAGCGCGCAATTATTAGACGCCGAAAACACCACGAGAACGCAAAAAGCCATCTACGATGCCGCGTTGAACGCACCCGACCCATACACCGCACCGGAAATTCAATCGGACCAGCGGATCCAAAAGCTTCGGGAGAAAGTGGCGGAGCTGGAGGAAAAGCTGACGGCTTTGAAAGAAACCTACACGGATGAATGGCCCGAGGTTCAGAAAGTAAAGAAACAACTAAAGCAATACAAAGATCAGCTTGATGCGGCTCCGAAGGAGGTACTTGCGGGATTAAAGTCCAAGCGTGATTCAGCCATTCAAAAACAGAAGAGTCTGATGGGCGCATATTCCAAGCAACACGGGACAACTATCCAACAGACCAAAGATCAGATCGATATGGCGATCATCACGCAGGAGCTGACAACCGATCAGCAGTATTTGAATACGCTGATGCAAAGACTGCGCGAACTTAAAGTAACCTCCGGCAGCGGCACGAACAGCGAGGTGCACATTGCCACCTACAGTCGCCCGGGCGCTTTGACTGGCCCGGCTCGCATGCGCACGATCGCGCTGGCGTTCATCCTGTCGCTGGTAGCGGGCATTGGTCTTGCGTTCCTGCTGGACTTCCTGGATGACACGATGAAGTCCGTCGATGATGTCGATCGCTATTTGCACTTGCCGGCCCTGGCCCTGATTCCCTCAGTGATGGGTGACAAGCAGAAGCTGCACGGTGCAACCGAACCCCGACCTAATACCGCCATGACGGCCCTGGCCATGGTTAAGGACGTTCGCTCACCCGTGGCCGAGTCTTACCGGCACCTGAGAACTTCGCTGCTGCTGTCAAGCGCCGGCATGCAACCGAAAACTATTCTGGTGACCTCAAGTCAGCCGTCCGAGGGCAAGACCACGACGGCCATTAACACTGCGTTCATGCTGGCCCAGACGGGCGCCGATGTCTTGATCATTGATTGCGATCTGCGCCGGCCGCGATTGCACGCCCACTTCAATCTGCCGAACACGCGCGGCGTAACGAATTACCTGTCCGGCGAGACCAAGGATCTCGATGAGTTGATCCAGAGCTATGAAAATCAGCCGAATCTGAAGCTCTTGACGTCGGGCCCGATTCCACCAAATCCCGCCGAGCTCTTGGGCTCTCAAGAGATGCGCAGATTGCTCACCCGTTTGGCGGAGAAGTTCACCCATATCATCGTCGATTCGCCACCCGCGATTTCGTTTACCGATGCTTCGATTCTCTCGACCTTTGTTGACGGTGTCATCCTGGTGGTCCATGGCGGGCGCAGCTCGCGCGCGGTAGTGCGCCGCGCCAAGCAAAAGCTTCAGGACGTCGGCGCCCACATTTACGGCGTGGTGCTGAACAATGTGAAGGTCGAAGCCAGGAATGACTACTACACCGGGTATTACGCGTATTACAGCGAGTACTACAATTCCGATGAAGAGGCTGGCGACGAAAAAGCCGGCGCGCCGACAAGTTAAGGATCATTCGTCAGCAACAGTGATCCTCACGTGAGGAATGCCAGGACAATTCTGTGTGATCGCGCCGGACGTAAAACTCGGACGCGATGTAATCATCTATCATTTCGTAAATCTTTACGGTTGCGAAATCGGCGACGGTACCAGCATTGGAACATTCGTCGAAATCCAGAAAGGGGTACGTGTCGGGCGCAACTGCAAAATCTCCAGTCATAGCTTCATCTGCGAAGCTGTAACGATTGAAGACGAGGTGTTCATTGGACACGGCGTCATTTTTATTAACGACAAGATTCCCCGCGCTACTAATCCCGATGGCACCAGGCAAGCCTCGGGTGACTGGTCGATGGTTCCCACCGTGGTGAAGCGGCGCGCGAGTATCGGCAGTGGCGTCACCATTCTTTGCGGTGTGACGATTGGTGAAGGCGCGCTGGTCGGCGCCGGCGCGGTCGTCACCAAAGACGTACCGGCTGGAGCGACGGTTGTCGGAAACCCCGCCGCCGTGCGCAAGGAATGACCTCAACAACCGGTCGCGTCAATTCCCTTTTCCTCGAATGCTGGCTATCCTCTCTGTCCCATGAGTACGATCAGCGTAGGCGTCATCGGATGCGGTTATTGGGGTCCGAATCTGTTGCGCAACTTTGCCGAGAATGACGGCGCCGAGTTGCGATGGATTTGCGACGTCGATAAGGTGCGACTCGCGGCCATGGCGCGTCGGTACCCGGCGGCGCGGACGACGACCGATTACCAAGACTTAATTTCCGACAAAGAGCTCGATGCGATCACGGTGGTCACTCCGGTCGCGACCCATTTCGCGATCGCCAGCGCTGCCCTGCGCGCCGGCAAGCATGTGCTGGTGGAAAAGCCTCTGACGGCAACGGCAGCCGAGGCAGAGGACCTGATCGCTTTAGCTGAACCGGCAGGTCTGTCGCTGATGGTGGATCACACCTTCGTCTACACCGGTGCCGTGCGGAAGATGAAAGAGATAGTTGCCAGCGGCGAGTTGGGCGACTTGCTTTACTTCGACTCAGTACGCATCAACCTCGGGCTGTTTCAGAGCGACATCAATGTGCTCTGGGATCTGGCCCCGCATGATCTTTCGATCATGGATTACCTGATCGAGCGACAACCAACCGGCGTGAGCGCCATCGGCAGCTGTCACATCGAGAGCGGAACCGAGAACATCGCTTACCTCGTGATGCGCTTTGATGATGAGTTCATCGCGCACTTTCATTTCAACTGGCTCGCGCCGGTAAAGCTTCGCCGCACACTGATCGCCGGCCGCAGCAAGATGATTCTCTATGACGACATTGAGCCGACCGAGAAGGTGCGCGTGTATGACAAAGGCGTGACGGCTAATCGTATCGGGGATCGCGAAGCCGACTACCAAACGCTGATCAGCTATCGGACCGGCGATGTGTGGGCGCCCAAGCTCGATCCCACCGAGGCTCTACGTTATGTCGTCGCAGAGTTTCTCGGATCCATTCGCGAGCGACGCCGGCCGTTAACTGACGGTCAAGCCGGTCTGCGAGTCGTGCGCGTGCTGGAAGCCGCGAATGAATCCATGAAGGCCGCAGGTCAATTCAAATTGCTCTCGTCAAACAGCCAGGCTGCACCTGCCGCATGATGCAAGTTCCATTATTCGATCTGAAATCTCAGTTTGCACCGATTCGTGATGAAGTGCGCGCGGCCGTCGATCGCGTATTTGAATCGCAGGGTTTTGTTCTCAGTGCAGAAGTCGCGGCGCTCGAGGAGCAAGTCGCGGCGTACTGTCAAACGAAATATGCGATTGGCTGCGCCTCGGGTTCCGACGCTCTGATTCTGGCTTTGATGTCGCTCGGCATTGGCCCCGGTGACGAGGTTATCACTTCACCATTTACGTTCTTCGCAACCGGCAGCGCGATCGCACGATTCGGAGCGCGGCCGGTGTTCGTTGACATCGATCCTCAGACCTACAACATCGATCCTTCTCTCGCGGCAAAAGCGGTTACCGATAAGACAAAAGCGATCGTGCCGGTCCACATTTATGGCCAATGCGCCGACATGGATTCCTTGCTCGAGCTGGGACAGGAGACTGGCGTTCCGATAATTGAAGATGCCGCGCAAGCCATCGGCGCCAAAGATCGCGACCGTCGCGCCGGTTCAATGGGAACGATGGGGTGTTTCAGTTTCTATCCTTCGAAGAACCTCGGCGGCGCCGGGGACGGTGGAATGGTCGTAACGAACGATTCTGATCATGCCGGCCGTCTGCGCATGCTGCGCGTGCACGGCGAAGAAAAGAAGTACTACCACCGCTGCATCGGCATCAATAGCCGGCTGGATTCTTTACAAGCCGCCGTGTTGCGCGTGAAGTTACCTCACCTTGATGAATGGATCGCCGGTCGGCAGCACAGGGCGCAGCGCTATGAATCGATGTTCGCAGAGGCCGGCTTGGCTGAATTTATTAAGCCGCCTTACGTGAGAGCTGACGCGAGCCACGTCTTCCATCTCTTTGTCGTTCGGGTGCGCGACGGCAAACGAGACGCGTTGCTGGATCATTTGAAGAACGCCGGGGTCGGCTCGGGAGTTTACTATCCGGTGCCGCTCCATTTGCAGGAGTGCTTCAGCTATTTGGGTTATCAGCTCGGTGACTTTCCGATCTCGGAAGCGGCCTCGGCAGAGACGCTTGCTCTGCCGGTATATCCCGAATTAAGCGACGAACAGCAGAACTATGTGGTGGATGCGATTACTCAATCCTTCCGCCGCTAGACTGCTCAAATCGATCCCCAGCGCGTTTTAGTTGCCACAGTAGCGTGCTGCATCTGCTGAGCTTCCGCTTCGTGCTTTGCCAGAGTCAGATCGTGATCGACCATCAATTTCACCAGTTGATTGAAATCCACTTTCGGCTCCCAACCTAACTTCGTTCTGGCTTTGCGGGCATCGCCGAGCAACAGATCGACTTCGGCCGGCCGAAAGTACTTTGGATCAACTTCCACGTGTTGCTGCCAATCAAGATCCAGGCAGGCAAAAGTCTGGTCCAGAAAGTCGCGCACCGAATGAGTTTCACCGGTCGCGATCACATAATCATCCGGTTCATCGGCTTGCATCATCAACCACATCGCTTCGACGTAATCGCGCGCATAACCCCAGTCGCGCCGTGCGTCGAGATTCCCGAGATATAGTTTGTCCTGCAGGCCGAGTTTGATTCGGGTGGCCGCGCGGGTGATCTTGCGCGATACAAAAGTCTCGCCACGGCGCTCGGATTCATGATTAAAGAGAATGCCGTTGCAGGCAAACAGTCCATAGGACTCCCGATAGTTTACAGTGATGTGATAGGCATAAGCTTTCGCACAGGCGTATGGAGAACGCGGATAGAAGGGTGTCGTTTCGGTTTGCGGAGTCTCAACGACCTTTCCATACAATTCCGACGATGACGCCTGGTAGAATTTCGGTTTGAGACCCAACGCGCGAATCGCCTCCAGAAATCGAACCGTTCCGAGTCCGGTCACCTCTCCGGTGTATTCAGGAATGTCGAAGCTCACGCGCACGTGCGATTGCGCGCCCAGGTTATAAATTTCGTCAGGCTGCACTTGTCGCAGAATCGTGTTAAGCGAGCTTGAATCATTCAGATCACCGTAGAGCAGTCGCAGTCGCGTTCCTTTTTTGTGCGGATCCTGATAGAGGTGATCAATCCGATCGGTATTAAATGATGAGGAGCGGCGAATGATGCCGTAAACCTCGTACCCCTTCTCCAAAAGCAACTCAGTCAGATACGAGCCGTCCTGGCCGGTGATACCCGAGATCAATGCGGTCTTCGTCATTAGTTAGTTATCCTTCTTATTAGCGGGCAGGATCAGAATCATTCTGGCACCAGCGCGTTTCGACGTTCCAAAAGTTTTTGTTACCATAACCAAGCCCTAGCGTCCAGAGCAAGGTCACCGCACATACTTGAGAAAGCAGCACCTCAGTTTCAATTGACCAACGAATTCCCTTTCCAGCGAATCACCGTCACGGGCGGCGCGGGCTTTCTCGGTAATTTTGTCATCGAGAAGTTGCGCGCGTATCCGAGTGTGGAAGTCTTCATCCCCCGCAGCGCCGAATACAATCTAACCGAAAAAGACGACATCGTGCGCATGCTGAATTACGCCCAGCCCGATCTCGTAATCCATCTGGCGGCGGTCGTTGGCGGCATCGGTTACAACAAAGAGAATCCGGGGAAATTCTTCTACGACAATTTGATGATGGGCGTTCAGTTGATCGAGCAATCACGGTTGCACGGAGTTAAGAAGTTCCTCGCCACCGGAACTGTTTGCGCCTATCCGAAGTTCACGCCGGTGCCCTTTAAAGAAGACGATCTGTGGAACGGCTATCCGGAGGAAACGAATGCGCCGTATGGACTGGCCAAGAAAATGATGCTGGTGCAGTCACAGGCCTATCGGGAACAGTATGGCTTCAACTCGATCTTTCTCTTGCCGGCGAATCTTTACGGCCCCGGTGATAATTTCGATCTACACACATCGCATGTCATTCCCGCGCTGATTCGCAAATGCGTCGAAGCGCAGCGCAGCGGCGCGGATTACATCGAGGTTTGGGGATCGGGAAAACCTTCACGCGAGTTTCTTTATGTGCAAGATTGCGCCGAAGGAATTGTGAAAGCCGCCGCCGTCTACAATGGCAGCCTTCCGGTGAACCTTGGCAATGGACGCGAAGTGGTCATAAGAGATCTGGTTGAAACAATTGCGCGCTTGTCGGGGTTCAAAGGTGAAGTACGATGGCAAGCTGACAAACCTGATGGTCAGCCGCGCCGCCAACTCGATACCACTCGAGCCCTCGAGCAATTCAACTTTAGCGCGAAGACTTCACTCGAAGATGGTCTGCGGAAAACAATCGACTGGTACGAAGCAAATTGTTAACAGCAGAAAGGTCTATTGATTTACTTCCAGCTGTATCTCAATCGATATGTCGAAAAAACAATTTCGGGTTGAACGTGAATTCGGGCTTATCGTCGGCGGCATTTTTGTTTTGATGAGCTGCTGGTGGTTTTATCGGGGCAAGTTCGTAACTATCCGCGAATTCACTCTCCCGATCGGCGCCATTCTGGTGGTGCTCGGGTTGGTGTTCCCGCGCGCGTTGGTTCTCCCGAACAGAGCCTGGATGGCGCTCGCAGAGGTGCTGTCGTTCATTTCCACGCGGGTCATTCTGGCGGTAGTTTACTTTGTCGTGCTGTCACCCATCGGTATCATAAAGCGGATGTCGGGTTGGGACCCCCTGCACCGCCGGGCCCCATCTTCGGAAAGCTACTGGCAACCATACAGCGAGAGGCAGCGAGATGTGCGCCATTATGAGAAGATGTACTGAGAGGTTGAGATGTCAAAAGTACAGGTAGTTAGCGAACTCTGGCAGTTCATGAAAGAAAACAAGAAGTATTGGCTCGCGCCGATAGTCATCACGCTGGTCGTCTTTGGCGTCCTGCTCGTGCTGGCTAAGAGTTCGGCGGTGGCCCCGTTCATCTACACTCTCTTCTAGCGATCAAATCCTCAGTGCCCAGGCAAACGACGATTTTAGGGATATCTGCGTTCTATCACGACTCAGCGGCGTGCCTGGTCGCAGACGGTGAGATTGTCGGCGCCGCACAAGAAGAGCGCTTCACCCGCGTCAAGCACGATCACAACTTCCCGGTCAACGCGGCCCGGTACTGTTTGAAGGAAGCTGGGATTACCGCTAACCAAATTGACTACGTCGGCTTCTACGACAAGCCTCTGCTGAAATTCGATCGGCTACTAGAGACGTATCTCGATTATGCTCCGTCGGGATTTCGCTCATTTATCAAAGCGATGCCGCTGTGGATGAAAGAGAAGCTCTGGATGCCTGATCTGATTCGGACAGAGATGGCTAAAGCAGACGGCATCGACGATGAACGCGCCGCGAAGAAGGCCGGCAAAAAATTCGAGTGGAAACTTCTCTTCGGGGATCATCACGAGAGCCACGCCGCCAGCGCCTTCTATCCTTCACCGTTTGAAGAAGCAGCGATTCTCACGATCGACGGAGTGGGCGAGTGGGCCACCAGTTCGATCGGCATTGGCCGGGGCAATGAAATCACCATGCTGAAGGAACTGCGTTTCCCTGACAGTCTGGGATTGCTGTATAGCGCGTTCACCTACTACACCGGGTTCAAAGTAAACAGCGGTGAATACAAAGTGATGGGACTCGCGCCGTATGGCGAGCCCAAATATGTTTCGCTGATCAAAGATAACCTCGCCGAGATTCGCGACGACGGCAGCGTGCGCATGAATCATGAGTACTTCAGCTACGCGCAGGGATTGAGAATGACAAATCGGGCGTTCGATCGAATTTTCGCGGGCCCGCCGCGGCGGCCTGAATCAAAGATCACGCAACGCGAAATGGATCTGGCGCGCAGCATCCAGGCAATCACAGAAGAAGTGATCCTCAAGATGGCCCGCTTTGTACACAAAGAAACCGGCATGAAAAAGCTGTGTATGGCCGGCGGCGTGGCGCTTAACTGCGTGGCGAATGGCCGGCTTGTCCGGGAGGGGCCGTTTGAGCACGTTTGGATTCAGCCCGCCGCCGGAGATGCAGGTGGCGCTATCGGGATCGCCCTCGCGATCTGGCATCGCTTTCTGAGTAATCCACGAAAGAGCCCTGAAAGCATCGGAACCTGGTCCAGCCGTGGATCAAACAACAATGGTGTGCCGCCATATGCCGATGGTATGAAGGGATCTTTTCTGGGGCCCGGCGATACCGAAGAAACTATCGAAGAGTTTCTGCAATCCCGAAACTTGCCTTATCAGAAGTTCTCGCGCGCAGAGCTGCCGGGAGCGGTCGCGCAACTGCTGGCGTCTGAGAAAGTGATTGGCCTGCACCAGGGCCGAATGGAATTTGGTCCACGGGCGCTGGGCGGCCGCAGTATCATCGGCGATCCCCGATCGCCCTCAATGCAGTCTCTGATGAACCTGAAGATCAAATACCGCGAGAGCTTCAGGCCGTTTGCGCCGAGTGTTTTGCGCGAACATGTATCCGAATGGTTTGATTTGGCAGACGATAGTCCTTACATGCTCTTAGTCGCTGACGTGCTGGGCCGCCATCGTCGCGCGATGACCGAGGACGAAGACAAGCTTTGGGGCATCGACAAGTTGAATATTAAGCGGTCAGAAATTCCGGCGGTGACTCATGTCGACTACTCGGCCCGCATTCAAACCGTTCGGCGGGAAACGAACCCTCTGTATTGGGAAATCATTGAGGCCTTTCGCCAACTTACTGGGTGTCCTCTGGTAGTAAACACGAGCTTCAATGTCCGAGGTGAACCGGTCGTCTGCACTCCGGAAGACAGTTATCGCTGCTTCATGCGAACTGAGATGGACTATCTGGTGTTGGAAACGTGTGTGCTCGACAAGCGGGATCAACCGAAATTCGAAGACCAACGCGATTGGCGTAAAGAATTCGCTCTTGATTAACCGTTATTCCGGCGGCCTATTCGATATCCTTAATCTATGAAGGCGCCATTTCCGTTCCTGTTTCTGCCATGCCATTAAATATTTGCGCTGGTAGGGCAACAATGCTGTGATTAGAAAACCAAAAGTAATTGCCCTCTTCCTGGCGCTGTTTTTCGCCGCTGTGGCCGCCTATTGCTGGATCGTTCCGCTGGTTCGGCCCCAGGGCATATATGGCTGGGGACACTATCGACTAATCAATATTTACGCTGGCACTCCGATG
>Ga0134121_10005303_pt1 | contig 10491 bp, 6 predicted proteins | sample KB301_FD_96463 | JGI IMG/M metagenome (GOLD analysis project Ga0134121, IMG submission 96463) | Terrestrial soil microbial communities without Nitrogen fertilizer from Kellogg Biological Station, Michigan, USA - KB3-0-1 | ecosystem: Environmental > Terrestrial > Soil > Unclassified ...
AATGATTCCTGCAACACGAGTACAGCATTTGTATAAGAAGAATTTACCCATATGACCAATGATTATTTATGGCGCGGAGTGCGCTCGGTTCTGTGCGCGTCAGGGGCTATAATGTCGCCATGCCAAAGATTAGTGATATTGAAGAAACACCGAACCCGAATGCCGTGAAATTTATTCTGCGCGAGGCCGTCAGCAACGGCGTCGCACGGCAATACGGTTCAGCAGAACTGGCTGAAAACGATCCGTTAGCGAAGTCGTTGTTTGACGTGGGCCACGTAGTCTCGGTTTTTTATATGGACCGGATGATCACGGTTGAGAAAGACGACGAAGGCGATTGGGATGACCTGCTACCGGCGCTCGCCGTTCCGATTCGAGCGGCCGACGCGGTGAATGGCGCGGCGGCTGCAGCGGCCGCGGCAGTCGGTGGACCAATCGCGGCAGTCGCGAGTGACGATCCACGCCTGTTGAGAATCAACGAGATTTTGGACGAAAAAGTACGACCTGCGTTGATGGGTGACGGCGGTTATCTCGAAATCATCGGATTGAGTGAACACACGCTGAGCATTCGCTACCAGGGCGCGTGTGGAAGCTGTCCCAGTTCCCTCACCGGCACGCTGATGGCGATCGAGAGCATGTTGAAGCAGGAAGTCGATCCCGAGTTAGAGGTCATAGCCGTTTGATCCACAGATTCCGCAGATTGCACAGAAAAAATCTGTGTAATCTGTGGATGTTTTTGGAACCTGCCCGCCGCGTGCGCGTGTGAACCGTCCGGTTATCTCCATCCGCATTTCAGACCTACAGGAGTGTTCCTATGCGTCTACCCTTCGCCGCAATCGCGTGTCTCTGCCTTGCTCTGTTCGTTCCAACCACTTTCGCCCAGCCCAAAAAGGCCAAAGCCGCCGCAGCCGAAGAGGCCGACGCTGAGGCCGCGCAGCAACGCACAGTCGCGATTTCGCTCGTCAGCACGCTCGCTGACGAAGCCCGCAGCTTCAAAGATCAAACGCGACGCGCGCGCGTACAGGCGCGAGCCGCAGATGTCTTGTGGGACACCGATCCCGAGCGTGCGCGCGAACTTTTCCGCCGCGCCTGGGAAGCAGCCGAGACTGTTGACACCGAAACCGCGAAGAAACGCGCCGAAGAAATGAAACGACTGGAATCCGAAGGCGGTCCGGTCGTGGTCCGCGGCGGTCCGGATTTACGTAGTGAAGTCCTGCGTCTCGTAGCCAGGCGCGATCGCAAACTCGGCGAAGAGTTTCTCAAAGCACTCGACGAAGCCGCGGAGAAGCAACGCAGTGAAGCTGCAACCGATCGCCGCAACGATCCGAATTCTCGACTCGGCACATCGCAGCGTTTACAACTCGCACGACGACTCGTCGAAGACGGTGAAGTCGAACGCGCGATGCAATTCGCCGAACCCGCACTCACCGGCATCAACATCGATACCATCTTCTTTCTTTCCGCACTCCGCGAAAAGAATGCTCGAATCGCAGACGCTGCTTACATAGTGCTGCTTACTCTCGTGGCCCGCGACCCAAATTCTGACGCCAACACAATCTCGGGTCTTTCGTCGTACCTGTTCACGCCATTTCTTTACGTAACATTCGAGCCGAGCGGCGGCGCGAATCAAAGCCGGCAGCGTGGTCCAACGCCTGCACCCGAAGCTGATCAGTCGCTGCGAAACAATTTCCTGAAAGTCGCATACCAGATCCTGATGCAACCACTCGCCGCACCGGATCAGGATCGGACCACCTCCGGTCAAACCGGAAAATACCTGATCATCAAGCGACTACTGCCATTGTTCGAACAGTATGCTCCAGATCTCGCGCCGGGTTTGCGCACGCAGATGACGGCGCTCGCTTCGTCGGTCCCTGCGCAGATGCAGCAAGGTGAGAATCGCGCTGTCAGTGTTGGCATTCAACCCGACTCGGCGGAAAGCGACCCTGCGCAACGGATGCAGGAGCGGCTCGACCGCGCGAAGACGTCAGACGAGCGCGATGCGATTTACGCCGACTACGCGGTCGTATTCGCGCAGGATGGCGATGCACGCGCAAAAGATCTCGTCGACAAGATCGAAAACACGGAGCTGCGAAAGAGCGTCAAGGCTTATACAGATTTCCAGCTCGTGCAACTCGCGATTCGAAAGAAAGACGTTCCTGAGATAACTCGACTCGTCAAGAGCGGCGATCTCACGAGTATTCAGAAAGTGTGGGCGCTCACCAGTGCGGCGAAACTCGTCGTGGCCCAGGAACGCTCACACGCAACCGATCTGCTTGATGAAGCGCTCGCCGAAAGTCGTCGCATCAGTGCAAGCGATCCGGATCGCGCGCGAGCATTGACGGCGGTGGCGGTTGGACTCGCGGACGTCGATCGTGTGCGCGCGTGGGAAGTTCTCAGCGAAGTGGTGAAAGCAGCGAACGGCGCCGACGCTTACACGGGTGAAGACAGTCGCATTTCTTCGCAACTGCAAACGAAGATGATGGTGCTGGTGTCCAACAGCACCGCTGAAGATTTTGACTTGCTGGCGGTTTTCAGGCATCTTGCGCGTGCCGATCTAATGCGAGCGATTCAGCTCGCCAAAACATTCACGGGCGAAGCGCCTCGGGCCGTCGCGACACTCGCGATCGCACGCACAATGCTCGAGAAGAAGAAGGATCCTGCATGAAGACAACAATCCTCGCATTCTGTTTGCTCATGAGTGTCGTTGCCCACGCCCAGACACAGACAACGACACCCGAGAAGCCGGCAGCGCCGGTGAAAGCTGCGGCGAAGTCGGAGGCATCAGCCGAAGCGGAACTTGCATTGAAAGAGCGTCGCGAGAAGGCGCGCTCGCTCCTCGTCGCGCTTTCAAGCGATGCGCGCACCTTCCACGACGAGACACTCCGCGCCCGATCGCTGGCGCGCATCGCTGACGCGCTCTGGCAGGTCGATCCCGAACAGGGCCGACTGATGTTTCGCAAAGCGTGGGAAGCTGCTGAAGTCGCCGACATCGAGAGCGACAAAAAACTTCAGGAAGAGATTCGCCAACAACAGCTTCGCACCGGTAGTAAAGGTTACGTAATCAACGATCCGCCCAACATACGTCGCGAGGTGCTGCGACTCGCCGCGAAACACGATCGCGCTCTCGGTGAAGAGTTTCTCGAAAAGCTGCGAGCTCAAAAAGCGGAAGCCGCCACGTCTGCAAAACCGAACCCGAACAATCTCAGCGAGGCGATGAACCAGCGATTGTCGGTGGCGCGAGAATTAATGCAGGCCGGCGAAATGGAGCGCGCGTTGCAATTTGCTGACCCGGTGCTGGCTCTCGTCACCGTGGAAAGCATTAACTTTCTCAGTTTTGTGCGCGAGAAGAACGCAACTCTCGCGGACGCGCGTTACGCCGCGCTGCTGGCCAGCTCAAACAACAATCCGCAAGCCGACGCCAACACCGTATCGTTGCTCGCGTCATACATCTTTACTCCTCACCTGCACATGATCTTCAATGGCACCAGCACATCGACGTCGCAATCCGCGTCAACGATCACGCCGGCTGCGGTCTCGCCTGAATTGAGGAACGCATTTTTCCAGACAGCGGCAGCGATCCTCTTAAAACCATTGCCCGCGCCCGGACAACCAGACACAAGCTCAGCAGGTATCGACGGAAAATATCTCGTCATAAAACGATTGTTGCCGTTCTTCGAGCAATCAGCGCCGCCGGCGATGGTCGAATCGCTTCGTGGACACATGAGCGCGTTGAATACGATCATTTCGGACGGTGCTCGTCGTTACGATCAGGATTCGTTGAACGAGGGCCTGCGCGCCGAAAAACCTGCCGTCGACCGCGAGCAGTCTTTGCTCGATAAAATCGAACACGCGAAGACATCTGACGAACGTGATTCGTTGTATATTCAGTTGGTCCACCAGGCTATCCGCAAAGGTGACGTGCGGGCTCGTGATTATGTCAGCAAGCTGGAAAATCCGGAGTTGCGCAAACAGGCGCAGCCTTTCGTAGACGGAGAGCTCGCGGTTTATTTTGTGGAGAAGAAGCAAACGGACCAGGCGTTGGAGCTGGCCCACAAAGGCGAGTTAACGCAGATCCTCAAGACGTGGGTGCTCTCTCAGAGCGCGAAGCTGCTCGCCAAGACTGACAAAGATAAAGCGCAGGACGTTCTGGATGAGGCTGCGACTGAAGCACGTCGCATCGATGTGTCTGATCCGAACCTGCCGCGCGCGTTAGTTGGAGTGGCAAACGCGCTCAAGGTCATCGATCCCGCACGTGTTTGGGACGCGACGTTTGACGCCGTGAAAGCAGCGAACTCCGCGGAAGGATTTACCGGTGAAGATGGCCAGATCGTATTGATGTTCCAGAGCAAATCGGGCTCGTCAGCGCATGAGAGTGACGTGCCTGATTTCGATCTCGAGGGGATCTTCAAGGATTTGGCGCTGCAGGATTACGATCGGGCGGTCGAGCTCGCGCGGGGATTTCAGGGTGAGGGCCCACGCGCCGTGGCGACGATTGCGATCGCGAGAGCAATACTCGAACCTAAGAAGAAATAATCATGTAAATCCTGAAAATCTTGTAAACGACTGAGGTGACGAAAAAGTCGTCTGACAAGATTTCAAGATTTTCAGGATTTACATGATTTAGGAATAAATATTCATCGGACGCGTGAGAAGCGCCAGAGGGTCGTCGACGTTCAGCGCTTCGCGGACGTAAAAAGGCTCGCCGGCCTCGACCCCGATCAGCGATCCGAAGTATCTCATCCGAAATTCAATCTCACTCAGAAAACCACGCTGGCTAATGCGCGTCGCCGGCTCTTTCGACCCCGCATCGTAAAACTGCGAGCCGTACGCGCGGATCGCGCTCATCTTCTCGTCCACAAACTCCGACACATCAACCACAAACGACGGCACGATGCGTCGCGAGAAAAGCGAATGCATGATCGCGGGCATCGGCACCGGCGCGAGTCCCGACTCCTCGTCGTAACGCTTCATCGTCGCGAGCCGCGCCGCCTGTCTCACGATGATCGACGTATTCGCGTGATCCGGATGCGGATCGTCTTCGTGCGTCGTGATGAGAACTTTCGGTTTGTGTGTGCGCAGGACCCGAACAAACGCGGTGCGCGCCACTTCGGTCGGCCAAACGTGCCCATCCGGCTGCTCGAGATTCAACCGCACGTCGAGTTTCATCGCGCGCGCCGCGTCCAGCGCTTCTTTGGCGCGAATTTCGGGCGTGCCGCGCGTCCCCATCTCGCCGCGCGTCATGTCGCAAACACCCGTGCGATACCCTTGGGACTTCAATTTCAGCAGTGTTCCCGCCACCGACAACTCAGCGTCATCAGGATGTGAGAAAACCGCGAGAATATCGAGTTTGATCTCGGACAGACTCATAGACGGAGTTTAGCTTAAAATGACGGCCGGAAACTAACGACGAAAGATTGGAGATATGATGGTACTCGTATTCTTGCTTTCTCTCCTCGTGGGCCACAACGACACTTCCCTCCTCGAGTCGGGACAAGCCACGACCATCCGGAAACAAACGTCCCCTCCAACTGAAATCAAAGTCATCTCCTACAACATTCGCTGGCGCAGCGGCGACGATCTCAAGACGCTGATCAAGTTGCTACAGGAAGATCCCGAGATCGGTTGCGCTTCGATACTCGCGCTACAGGAAGTCGATCGCCACAAGAAACGCACCGGGCACAACAACACCGTGAAGACGATCGCCGACGCGTTGGGCATGTACTACGCCTGGGCCGCGCCGCCCACCGCCAAGCCAACTGACGAAGAGGAAACCGGCGTCGCGCTTTTGAGTTTCTATCCTTTGTTAGACGTGCATCGCATCGTGCTGCCGAATCCTGGACCAGGCCAGCGGCGTCGCGTCGCGCTTGGCGCTACGATCGACATACCAAACGGCCGTTGGCGCGTTTATTCCGCACACGCGGAAACGCGCATCGCGATCGGTAAAAAGCTGGAGCAATACAAAGCCGTGCTCGACGATCTCGCCAAGTTTCCGGCTGACATGCCGGCGATCGTGATGGGCGACTTCAACACCTGGGAGCCGAACGTCGGCGGCAAAGTCAGAAAACTTTTTTCCGACGCGGGATGGAAAACTCCGTTTGCAGATCAATCAACGTTCAGACGAAAAGTTCTTTTCGTCCCCATTGAGTTGAAGCTTGATTGGGTTTGGCTGCGAGGACTGGAAGCTGCGACTTTTGGTGTGGATAAAAAAGTTGAAGTTTCCGATCACTTTCCCCTATGGACCAATGTTAGAATAGGTCCACAAACAAGCACACGAACACAAAACTGAAGCCAGGATCTATTTTTGTGTACTTGTGCCTCTTTGCGGCGAAAGTGAACTGAATGACTTGTCGTAACTGCGAGAGGGTCGTGGCCCCGACGCGAACCCGCTGCCCAGCTTGTCGAACAAAGCTGCCCGCGTGGTATTTAATTGCTTCGATCTGCGGTATGGTCGCGATTATCGTCGCGTTCAAAGTCGTCGAAGCGATTCTTTAAAAATAGCAAGCGGTGAGTTTCGCCCCCTGAAACTCACCGCTTCGTCGTGTCTCTGGTGCAGCCGCACGGGGAAACCTGTTAGCGCACTCGCACGACGATACTGTTCACATTCAACGCATTGCCCGTCGCTCGTTGTAAGTCCGCAATCGCCTTGTTCAGATCTGTTTGCGCCTTCAACTCCTGCCCACGCGCGTCAGTCAAATTGTTTTGTCGTTCCAGCACGAGAAACACCGTCGACTGGCCCGCGTCCAACTTTCTCTGCTCACTGGCAAACTGCTGTTCGTTGGCCTCACGCGTCGCCGTTGCCGCACGCAAACGAGCTTCAGAACTTCGCACCGACTGCAATGCATTACGAACATCAACCTGAATAGTTTGCTCGAGCTGCTTGCGCTGCGTGCCGATGCGCTCGCCTTCAACGAGGGCGCGGCCCAGGTTCGCTTCAGCAGTGCGATTGCGTAGCGGCAAACTAATCTGCACGCCGATTCTGGCGGTGCCGTAACGATTCGCAAGCAGGTTTTGCAGCGACTGTCCGTAGCCGCCGAGCAAATCCTGCGAGAACTGCTGCGGCGGAATAACCGGCAGCGGATCCAAACCAGCGAGGTTAGAAAGCTCATCAACGCGCTGTCTGAGCAACACGCTCGACTGCGTCAACGGATTCACAATGTTGCTGCTGACGGAACCGGCTAGACCCGTCACGCCGTAAGTGCCAACTAAATCGACCTGCGGCTTCGTCTGGTCCTTGAAATACTTCTGATCGATCTGATTGATCTCTTTTAGCACGTCTGATTGCTGCAGCTCCGGACGGTTCTCCATCGCAGTCTTTAAAGCGTCAGGAAGTGAAACTTCCGGCGCCTTGAGATCGACTGAATCAGTCGGCACGATCGACTCAGACCAGAGATTCGACTTTTGGTCCTGCGCAATCAGGTTCTTGAGACTGTTCTCCGAACGCGACACGTCTTCGAGCGCGCCAAAAACACGCTGCTCGAAACTCGATATCTGCGCTTCCGCAGCGACGACGTCGATCGGCGCCAGTTGTCCTTCGTTCACGAGGCGCTTGTTGTGCTCGAGCTGCGAGCGTGCGGTTGAGACGGCGTCGCGCTGCACCTGCAGATTGCGCAGGGCAAACACGAGGTCCCAGTACGCGCGTTGCACATTTGTGATCGTGTCGATCGCGCGCTGGCGAAACTGTGTGTCAGTCAACGTCAGGTTCTTGCGCGCGATCTGGATCTGACGGCGCGTCTGATCGATCTTGAGCCCGCGCCAAAGCGGTTGCGTGTAACTGAACGTCAGCGACGTCGGGTATTGCGGGTTGAGCGCGGTGAACTGGTTATTCGTGTTGAGCTTCACCGACGAGAAGTCGAGACGATAATTGCCGCCGAGTTTCGGTGTTTGTCCTTCGAGACGCGCGGTGCCGGTGTAATCGGTCTGGATAGTCGAGCCGTTCTGGCCGCCGGCGAGGAAGCTCGAGATCGGGCTCTCGATGCGTTCGTAAAAAGCCTGCGTCGTGAAGCGCGGATCGTAGAGGCCCTGCGCGCCGCGATAATCAAACTCCGCGATGCGCACATTCTCGCGAGCGACCTCGATGTCCTTATTATTCTCGAGCGCCATCGCCAGCGCTTCACGCAGCGACAGCGGGTGCGCCTGGTTCGTATCGACACCAACGCGCGCCATCTCAGGCTGCTGCGCGCTGACCATCGCGTAAAGGCCCAATACAAGAATGATTGATAGCAAAATCCTGTTTAGCATTACTTTTCCTAACTAGTTTTCTCCCGCAGCGGCGCAACGGCGCAGCGGATTTCTCTTTGCGCCGCTGCGCCGCTGCGGGAGAAATTCCTATTGCTTCGAAATCAACCCCGCCGCAGCCGTCGCCGCCCTCCGGCGCACTCGTCCAAAAACGCCCTGCACCCGATCGCGACTCCAACCCCAAACACGACTGTGCGCGAGGTCGTCAAAAAGCGAATAGAAAACCGGCACCGCCAGCAGCGTCAGCAACAAACACAGCGTCTGCCCGCCAACCACGAGCACGCCGATCGATCGATTCGTTCCCGAACCTGGTCCAGTCGAGATCGTCAACGGCAACATGCCCGCCACGAGCGCGATCGTCGTCATCAGGATCGGCCGCAAGCGATCGCGGTTCGCGCGAATGATCGCCTCGAGCCGTTCCATTCCACGCGCCCGCAGTTGATTCGTGTGATCGATCTGCAGGATCGCGTTCTTCTTGACCACACCAAACAACAACAACAATCCGAGCCCCGAGAAGATGTTCACCGTCTGCCCCGTAATCAGCAGCGCCAGAATCCCGAACGGAATCGCCAGCGGCAGCGTCAACAGAATCGTGATCGGGTGAATGAACGACTCAAACTGCGCCGCCAGCACCATGTACATGAAGACAAACGAAAGAATGAACGCGAGCACGAAGTAGTAACCCGCGCGGCCAAGCTCTTTCGAGCGTCCCGCCAAACCAGTCGAATACGCAGGATCGATATTGATCTGTTTGGCAAACTCATTCATCTTTTGAATGACCGCCGCCTGCGAACCGCCCGGCCTGATATTAGCCAACAACGTCACCTGTCGTTTCCGGTTCAAACGATCGATTGCCGCTGGTCCAGTTCCCTCTTCGACTTTGACGAGGTTGTCGAGACTGACCCAACCAACTTTCGCTGACGACACGATCATTCGCTTCAACCCCTCGACGCTCGTGCGGAACTCTCCCACCGAACGCACGCGCACGTCGTACTGGTCCGTCCCGGCGTTGAATGTAGATACCTTCTGACCCGCGACGAGCGAGTTGAGCGCCTGCGCGATATCGCCGACTCTCACGCCGAGATCCGCCGCGCGGGCGCGGTCGATCTCGACGCGGAGCTCCGGCTTGCCGCTAATCAAAGTCGAGTCGACGTCGACGACGTCAGGAATGGTCTTCATCTTCTCCATCAACGCGTTTGAATACTGCGTCAACTTGTTGAGATCCGGACCACCAATCACGTACTGAATATCGGCGTTGCGAAATCCACCGCCGGAGATCGCCGCCACCTGTTGGACGCTGGTGCGAAGTTGTCCGGGATAGAGTTTCAGATACTTAGCGAGAACTTCATTACGCGCCTGCACCATCAACGCCTGTTGCGAAATCTTGCGCTCACCGATCGGAACCAGCTTCACGTAAATCGTCGCAACGTTGACCTGCTCCTGCTGACCGCCGCCGATCGTCGTCAACGTGTCGGTCACGCCGGGCAGCTTGCGCACATCGACTGCAATGCGCTCGGCGAGTGTCGACGTGTTCGCGAGTGAATAACCTTCCGGCGCGCGAACGTTGAGCTCAAACTGCGCCTGGTCGTCAACCGGCAGGAAGTTTTTACCGACGAACATGAAGAGCGGCACGATGCTCACGATCACAATCACGCAAGCCGCGACGATGACCCAGCGATGCTTCATGGACCAGGTCAGAAGCTTCGTGTACGTAAGATCGATCGGGCGATAAAAACGTGATTCTTTCGAGCCGTGATCCGCAGGCTCGGTATGCTTCTCGAGCGCCTTCTCCTTCTCGTCGTCGCTGCGCTTGATCAAACGCGCCGCGAGCATCGGCGTGAGCGTGAACGACACGAGCAACGACACCGCAATCGCGAAGGACGACGTCAGACCAAACGACGACATGAAGCGTCCGACGATGCCACCCATGAAACCGACCGGCAGAAACACCGCGAGCAGCGACAACGTTGTCGCCATGACCGCGAGGCCGATCTCCTTCGTGCCTTCGATGGCGGCCTGGAACGGCGGCACGCCCTTCTCTTCGATAAACCGGAAAATGTTTTCGAGTACGACAATCGCGTCGTCGATCACGATACCCACCATCAGCGTGAGCGCGAGCATCGTGATCTGGTTCAGCGTGAAGCCCATCGCCGCCATCAGACCAAACGTGGCGATGAGCGACGTCGGAATCGCGAGACCGGCGATGACTGTGGAGCGGAAACTCCAAAGGAAAACAAAGACGACGATTGCGGCGAGAAT
>Ga0134121_10005305_pt1 | contig 10488 bp, 6 predicted proteins | sample KB301_FD_96463 | JGI IMG/M metagenome (GOLD analysis project Ga0134121, IMG submission 96463) | Terrestrial soil microbial communities without Nitrogen fertilizer from Kellogg Biological Station, Michigan, USA - KB3-0-1 | ecosystem: Environmental > Terrestrial > Soil > Unclassified ...
ACGAGCCTCGCATTGTTGCCAATCAGTGGAATACGCTGGTTGGCTTTAATAATTATTGCAAGGATGCTGTTAACTATGCCTATCAGGATATCTTGAATGCAGAGATGGAATGGCCCTTCTGCCATCGAGAAACTACTATGTATACTGCCCCCGGTATTCAGAGATACAATGTTGAGTTGCCTGGAGGGTATTCAGTTAAAGAAATTGATTGGGACAGCTTTTATATCAATCTAAATAAGCTTGAAGTAACTGTACCCAACGAACTTAATACAATCCCAAGTACAGCCCCTTTTATTGCTATTCCTACAAATGTCGGTATCTGGGCTTCAGATTTAGGTGTTAAATATGATGTCTCTGGATTGGATCTTACAGCAGTAGATCATGATCCTCAGCAAGCTGGTCAGTACACCATTAAGGATCGGATTTATTATTTCCATATTGATGATGCCAATCTAGGAGTACGTATCACTTACACAGTAAGCTCTAACTCAACTCTCCAAATCAATCCAGTACAATTTCTAAGATATCTGTCCTATGATGAGTGGAGACAGACTCGTGTAGCTGCTGATCTAAACTCGACTGCGGCTAGCGGTTACAATCAGCCTATGTTTGTATTCAAGCCTCAGAACCAAGCTCAGATTGGCTTCTCCCCTGTCCCTGATAAGATCTATAGTGTGACCTATGAATACTGGTTGCATGTATCCGATATGGTCAATCCTTCAGATACTACTATCCTACCAGCACGATTTGATCAAGTGCTTTTAGATGGTGCATCTAAGTATCTCTATGACTTCAGAGAAGATGCTCCCCTATCTAAAGCCGCAGAAGATCGCTTTAATCGTGGTCTTATGCGTATGCGTACAGAACTTATCAATAGAAGCATGGATATGCGCTCTAGCTTCCATTGGCGCAATTCTCCTTGGACTATTGGTGGTGTTGGTGGTGGTTCGCCCCCAAGCACAGGCTCTGCTGAGAATCCAACAATTGATACAGGTCTGAACATTCTTCTTGAGCAAGGTGGAAATATTAATCTTGAGCAGGGTGGTGATTTACTATTAGAGAGTGGCGATAACACCCCTGTTGGACCTAATGTACTACTCCTTAATGAGTCTGGAGATGCGATTCTCCTTGAAAGTGGGGATAATATCCTACTAGAAGATCAATCAGAGTAATGGGCTATCTTAAAATGCTATTAAAAAGAAGTTAAAAAGTGCCTCAGAACACTCTATTTCCAACTAGACAGGGCTTAAGTCTCCCTCGTGGAGAAATGCTTCAGGCAACTGAGGTACTCTGTGAAGGTGGATTAGACTTATCTCAAAGCGTACTTGAAGTCAATCCAGGCTTTGCTATTGAATTAGTAAACTTTGAACCTTCTCATACTGGTGGCTATAGGCGTATCTCAGGCTTTAGCTTATTATCCTCTGAGGAAGTTCCCGGTCAAGGTCAGATACTGGGAGCATTTATACATCCCTTAGGTTACTTCTTAGCAGCCAGACAAGATGCCTCAGATCCAACCAAATACAATATTTACTCAGGTGGTGGAACTTCATGGACTCAGATTAATCCATCCTCAAGTTCCCAGACAGGCGATGTTACTAATGGTAGCTCTACCATCTCAACCCTCTCTATAGGAACTACAAATCTCAAAGTAGGACAAACAGTATCAGGGGCAGGCATACCAGCCGGTACAAGAATATTAACAATAGCTGGTCCCTCCTCAATTACCATAGGTCATCTAGATGGGGTTGCTGTAAATGCTACCCTGACTACAGTTGGGGCTACCCTTACTTTTGGTAATCCTTTGAATTATGTATTAGGCATGGTGCTTGAAGCAGATACCTATAACTGGACCGGAACGTACAAGATAGTCATTGCTGATGGGGTAAATCCAGCCTACACATGGGATACAACCACCTTTAGAATGATCTATAGTGTTGGAGCTAAGGCTAATCCTCCAAGGGCTATAGCTTATAAAAACTATATGTTTGTATTGGGGTACTCTTCAAACTATGGCGCTATTGCTATTTCTGAACCTAACAATGAATATGCCTGGACTACTCTAGGGGGGGCTGCTGAGATTGTCTTAGGAGATACTCTTACTGGTATGCGCCCTTGGCGTGATGAACTCTATGTCTTTGGTAAAAAGAGCATTAAAAAGATTGCTGGTAATAGTACAGATATATCCTCTTCTACTCCCTTTATGGTGAAGCTTGTAACTGATAAGATCGGCTGTCTAGAAGGTAGAACTATTAAGGAAATTAATGGTGATCTTTTATATCTAGCTGCTGATGGATTACGAACAATCTCAGGTACAGCAAATATTGGTGATACTGACGTTGGTACTATCTCTAGATCAATTAATCCTATTGTCAGTATAATCAATTCTGTTCAGACTCCTTGTCATGCCCTTGTAATTGGGCAAAAGACCCAATACAGACTGTTCTATCCTTCTCCTACTCTCCCAGAATCTGATGCTATTGGGTTAATTGCAGCCATTAGAAAGTTTCGTGGTGGGAGCATGGATTGGGAGTTTTCTCAACTATCTGGCATTAAGGCAGCCTGCGCTGATAGTGGCTACTGGATTACTAATGGGCAAGAGTATGTAATTCATGGTGGGTATGATGGCTTTGTGTACAGACAAGAGAGTGGGACAGACTTTAATGGTTCATCTATAACAGATGAATACACAACAGTCCCATTTGAATTGGGTGATAGGGGAATCCGAAAAGCTATCCAAAGAATTACAGTCTATGTAACTTCTGAGGGTGGATATCCTTTATTGAATCTGCAATTAATTTATGATCTTGGTGATACAAGAGTTATTCAACCTCAGCCATATCTTCTGACCAGCTTTGGTGGAGCTATGCCAGCAATCTATGGTGTAGCTAAGTATGGCGAGGGATGGTTGTATGGTGTGCATGTAACCCCTTTGTACAGACAAGATGTCCAAGGTTCCGGCTTTGTATTGCAACTAAAATTTACAAGTACAGACTCCGTACCGTATGTAATTCAAGGCTTTTTAATAGAATATTTTCCAGCCGGTCGCCGTTAGTTTAAGGCAATCTTTAAAGATAGTCCCTAGGAATATTAGGAAATAAAAAATGGCAGGATATGTAAGACAATCTGAAGCACTGATCCAAGACGGTGAAGTTATTGATGCTGGTGATTTAAATCCAGAATTTGACCAATTAGAATTGGCGTTTGATGCTACTGGTGGGCATATCCACTCTGGCACTGTTGGTGATGGGCCTCAGATTCCTTTAACAACTGGTGTAACTGGTATCCTACCAGTAGCCAATGGTGGACTTGGGATAGGAGCTTTTGGTGCTGGCTCTATCCCTTTTTCCAATGGTATTACTTTTGCACAAGATGGTGCTAATCTCTTTTGGGATGATACAAACAACAGACTCGGTGTTGGTACAAACTCCCCTGTTTATAGGGTGCATATACATTCTACTACAGCAGTTGCTACTGGTATGCTAGTTACGAACTCTGCTACGGGAGCGACTGGTGGTGATGGTCTGCTTGTACAAGTAGATGATACTGGCAATGGCTTCTTATGGAATTACGAAAATAAGAAAATCTATATTGGAAACAACAATGCTGTCTCCGCTGTCTTTAATGCTTCTGGTAATCTTTCATTAGGTAATGCGAATGACACGTACAAACTAGATGTCACTGGTTCTATTCATGCCTCTGTAAATACTATTATTGATGGAAGTTTAGCAGTTGGTGTTAATGCATCTGTAGCAGGAAATCTAGGAGTTACAGGTACAGGTACTATCGGTACCTTGTCAGTAACTGGTGGTGCAAGTGTAACTGGAGCATTATCAGCAGGCTCTATCTCATCCCCTTCAGCAACTATCTCTAATATCACTGTATCTGGAACTGTATCTGCCGGTGCTGTAACTGCATCTGGTGCTATCACAGGTAGTTCATTAGTAACATCAAGTATTGCTAATGTTGGCTCACTTCAACTTAGTGGGGTAAATACTCTTGCCAGAGATGGTACTTATACTATTATGTATAGTCCTAATGGTTTTGCCAGGATGTATCTTGGTGGAAGTGATGCGGCAAACTATTATGATAATACTATCCACAGATTTCGTACTGCTGGAGGCGGCGATAATCATACCACTATAGATGCTGCTAACCTTGTAACAAGAGGCGGTATTTTTAGTGGCTCTGTAAGCGTTGCAGGCGGTCTTACTACTGGAGTATCTGGTATAGGCACAACTGGAAGTATAACAGCCTCAGGTGCGGGAGGCTTTAGTGGAAGTCTAACCTGTTCCGGCTTAACTACTACATCTTCTGGATTAAATATTACTGGTACTGGCGTTTTTAATGGTAGCATTACAGTTGCCAGTAATACTATAACTCAAGGTTATACCCAAGCTTTTTCTGGTGCATATGTATCTGGCGCATATTCTGGAGATGCTGGCGGACATACATTATATGTCAATGGTAATTCTTACGCAGGACAGCACCATGCATCTACCGGCTTTTTTCTCGCTGGATTTTCTGGAACATTCGGTACTTCTGGAATGTATCAAATTGGGTCCAGCGTAGTCTTTTCCGCCCATACTCCAAGCGCTGCCTACATCCAACATGATACCGCCACCTCAAACTGGTATGTGGGAAATAGTAATGGGGCTGGAGGACTTCAATGGACAGCATCTGATGGTCGCTTTCGTAATTATCAAGGTGATGTTGCAGGTGCAGGTGCATATCAAAATTTCTCAGATAGGCGCTTAAAGAAAAACATTGCCCCTACAGAAAGGGGATTATCTGAAATTCTTGCTCTAAATCCAGTTTCCTTTAATCGTATCAGTACATTTAGAGAAACACCAACAGAGTTAGGATTTATTGCACAAGAAGTTAGAGAATCTGGCATAACTGAAGCAGTTCAAGAATCTCCCAATCATTTAGATCCAGAGGATACTCCTATCCTGAGCTTGTCTTATGATGCAATCACAACCTGTCTAGTGAATGCTGTTAAGACTATGCATGAAACTATTGAAAACTTACAGGCAACCATAACAACCCTGCAAGATAGAATCCATACCTTAGAGCAGGGTTCATAAGATGCCTTCATCAGTCTATGATCCGATTGCTGGTCAATATATTAACGCTCCTCCAGGGGTTGATTATGCAGTCGATGGAACTGGACAAGTTATTGCTACCTATATAGGTAGTGGTCCCGGAAGTCCTGGGGGTGATTCTGGAGGTTCGGCTGCCTCTGCTCCTGCTGCTGCGACTCCCTCTCCTCCTCCTGCTCTCCCAACTTATAATATAGGCTCTGGTACGTACAGTGTTGATCCAAGTCATATCAATCTAAATGATCCTAATCAATTAGCTGCTACTGGTTTAACAGCAGCACAAAGAACTACTCCTGCGTATCAGCCTATTGTTTCTGGTAGAACAAACACTGAAGGTGTCGGGTTAGCAGAAGATCTTGCCGCTACCATGTATAATACATGGCGAGATCCACAGCTAAGGCCACAAGAGCAATTTAACTACCAGCCCATTGATCCTTATGCTCCAGGTACTATTCAGGGAGCAGCCCCACAGGTAGCTAATAGAGCTAATCCAGGTGCAGCACAAGCACAGGCTGGATATGCTCCTAATATGAATACCCTTGCACCTGGATCTTATGATCCATATCAGTTAGGTTCTGCCGCACAAGGATCTGTTAATCCAAATTCTACATATTCTGCTACTGGTGTGCAAGCTGCACAGTCTGGTGTAAATCCTAATTCTACTTATGAAGCTGCTCAAGCACAAGCTGCACAGATGCAGAATACTCCTGAAATGCAAGTGCAGAATCAGTTTGATATGCTTATGCATGATGATCAGGATCATAATGGTACACCTGATTGGGCAGAGACAGCAGTAACACAATCTAACCAAAGAGCCACTGCTATGGGTCTTGGTAACTCTACAATGGCTCTTAGTGCTACCAGCACAGCTATCTTTAATACTGCCTTACCAATGGCGCAGATGAATGCTAAGACAGCATTTGATATTGCCCTTACAAATACTAACAATGTACAACAGGCTAATCTAGCTAATACAGCAGCTATTAATGCATCGAAGCAGTACAATGCCTCTGTATTCGCTAATACCCAAGCTCTTAATGCTCAGTTACTACAGCAGGCTAATTTAGCTAATGCTCAATATGCTAACCAAGCTGGTCAATACAATGCTTCTGTATATGCTCAGATGGGTTTACAGAACCTCCTTAATCAGCAACAAACCTATCTTTCAAATCAAGCTGCTGTCAATGCCTCAAGACAATTCAATGCTCAGAGTGCTCAGCAAAATGGACAATTTTTCTCATCTCTGAATGCTCAGATCAATGGACAGAATGCAGATCGAACCACAGCGGTAGCTCAGTTTAATGCTGGGCAGACCAATGCTGTAAATCAGTTCTATGCTAATATGAATGCTCAGCTTGATCAATTCAATGCTCAGAATAGACTCATTGTAGATCAATCAAATGTTCAATGGCAAAGGGCAGTTAATACAGCTAATACAGCCGGTGTTAACTCAGCCAATAACGCCAATGCTCAGAACATGTTTAACTTGAGCCAAAGTGATATGAACTTAATCTGGCAGCAAGCTAGAGATGAAGCATCATGGGCATTAACATCATCAGAAAATTCTCAGAATAGATTATTAAGTCTTACAAATAGTGCAATGAATAGACAAACTTCTTTAGAAATTATGCGTAATCAACAGCAGCAAGCCCTGTACAGTTCTCTCGGAAGCCTAGCTACAAATCTCTTTACTCCGGTTATAAGTTCTGCTGCTAATAGTTTCTTTGGGGGTAGCAGTAGTAGTGGCGTTCCCTCCCAGGATGAATTATCTGGGTTGTTAGGTGGAATATAGGATAAATCAAAAACATGAACATGTTCTTTACAAAGCTCGGACAAGAACTCTATGATATTATCGGTGATCAGGAGAATAACACTGTTAAACATGCTCACGATAAAATATTTGCAAAGGGTTTTGCAGAAGGTGGCGCTGTCTATGGAGATGATGGTACGAAGCTAACAGAGGGAAATCCTCTAGGAGATGACTCCTTAATTAGTAAGATTGGAACCTCCTTAACAAAAGGCATTGGCTCATCCTTAACCAAATCAGCAGATGCATATGGTAAATCCTTTAGAGATACATTATCCACAGGGCACTTCATTCATAACAATTTTGGAACATTCTTTAAGGGTGGTGATCCGGGTGGTACAAACTCTGCAATGAAAGCTCCAGTTCAGGGGAAAGCACCACAGTCTGTTAATCCGAATGATTTCTATGCACAATGGTATATGGATATGAGGCGCTTTGCAGAAGCATCTGAACTGGCTCAAAGAGGGCAAACCACTACCCGTACTAGGTAATCTTTAAGGGATACCCAAAGATGCAGTCTAATAATCCTAATCTTGTAAATGCCATGTTTACATTTCCTATTCCTGGGCATTCATTAACGCATGAACCTAAGAGTCAACCTTGGGAGCATCCTCCTAAGTTTGTGCATCTAGATGAGGCTATGAAGTTTCTAATGCATCAAATGCTGGAACCTCATTTCTTAAAGCAATTATTAATGATTATGAATGCTGGTATGTCTATTGAGGCTATCACCAGAACAATCATTATGGCGGGCTTTGCAAATGGACAATGGACTGTTACCTTAGGGATGCTTATATATAAGCCTCTTATGTTATCCCTTATTGCTATCGCTAAGAGGGCTGGACTAGATGATACCCCTATAGCTCATCCCGGCTCTTTAGATAAACACAATGATAGTAAGTTTAATCAATTCAGACAGCTATTCCCAACAGATGAAGAAAATCCAGTTGTAGAGCCACCACCTGTTCTTAAAGAAGAAGATCTAGGAGCATACAAAGCTAATGCTGGTGGTTTCTTTACTAGACGTATTTCTTAAGGATATACAAAGATGGGATTCTTTAATCCAATGGCAGCATTTATAACTGGTGCTGCTACTCAAGCCAATGAGAATATCGAAAGAGGCAGACTAGAAGATCGCCAAGATGATCTTATCTGGGCCAATAAGTTTGAACGGGGCAGGGCTGAATATGAAAAAGAACGTAAGTCTGCTTCTGAACAAACTAAATTTTACAATACACTATTAAAAACTTTTGGGAATAATGCAGAAGCTGCTGATATGGCTTTCCAGATTTCTGGTAAAGATCCTAAACATGCAATGCAAGCTATTAGTTGGGTTAGTGAGAATCTCCAAAAGGGTGCCTTTGGAAATGATACAACTAAGCCTGGGACATCCCTTCAGGATATTCAAGAGAACCTAGCTAATAAATATCAGAATCTTCAAGAGATTCGTGGCAACGCAAGAGAGGGGAATATCTTTAGACAAGGTAATCCGTATGCAAAAAATGCACAGATGCCTTCTGCTCCCGGTACTCCAGTACCATCTGGAACATCATCTATCCCAAGTATAGCCACTTCAGATACTCCATCTTTTTCTAGTGGTCCTACCACAACTCCATCTCCAGCCTCTCCTTCTGCTCCGATAGGGACAACCACTCCCAGTGGTGTTGGTCCAGGATCTACTCCAGGTGCTCCTACTCCATTAGTGCCTAAAGAAAGTCCAGGCTCAACACCTAATGGCAGTATTCCTCTAATAGCTTCTAGCACCCCTGCCCCACCATCAACTCCTCCTGCACCTCCAGTAACTTCTCCTGATGTAATCCCATCCCCTGTAAGAGGAGCATCTCAACCCGGATCTCCAGCAATCCCTGCTCAACCTCCAATCAATCCAGCTACAAATAGACCTTTTATAACTCCCTTTGTCTCTCCACAAACTGCAAACCAGATAGAGCAAAGGAGACAGGCTGAACAACTCCAAGATCAGAATTGGAAAATTCATCAAGACAATCTGAGAGTAAAACAAGAAGAGCATAATGCACGAATGGCGCAAGCTAAGCAATTTCATGATGATCAAATTGAACTTGAGAGATTAAAGACAAGTCCTGAATATCAAGATCAGCAAGCAAATCGTCAAATTGAGGTAGATGATACAAAGAAGTATCTCCATGCAGCCAAAGATGGTCTGCAAGCTCGATATGCTGAACTGCCTGGATTACAGACCAACAACTTTGATATGGAACAATTAAATACTCTTTTGGATAAGGGTTTAAAGGCAGGCTCTACTCAAGAGCTTAAAGCTAACGTGAATAGATTTGTTCATGATGTTTTTGGTGTGGACATGGCTAATCTTGGCATTGATGTAAATTCAATTACAGATACAAATACTGCCCGCAAGGCTATTTCTAATGCTATGATCGAACGATTAAAGACATTGCACTTTGGGCGTATCACCAACTACGAAGCTCAGTATGTAAACAAGGGATTACCTAATGAGACTGCTGATCCTGATACCAACTTAAAGATTCTCTTAACTCTGAAGGCTGGTATTGATTATGAAAAGAATGTTCGGACAGCCGAATATGATGCAGTCTATGGTCCTAACGCAACAGGTTCCCTAGTTGATCGGGCTATGGCAGCAAGGCAAGTTGGCTTAAAAAGCTGGCAAGCTTACGATAAGTCATCTCCATATCCTGTAATTCGTGATGCCTCACCTAGTGGTACATTACAGAAAGCAATGCAGCTTCCACCAAACACTTGGTTTGAAGATCTCTCAGGTAAGATGTTTAAAATTGTCGATAATCAGAATGGGCAAATCACTCTCCAGAACTCTGCTGGAGTACGTATACCTGTGAATATGAGACCATAATGGCAGGCTTAAGTGATCTCTTTCCGCAGCCAGAAGTAAAGAATCCTGGCTCTACTCCTCATCAAAGTCTCTTTGGCGATACCCCTAAGCCTACTCCTCCTACATCACCAGTAGGTGCCCCTCCTATAGAGCCAGCTAAGGTTAGTCCTGATGAAGGGCTTTCAGCGTTATTCCCTAAGACTACTCAACCAACCCCTAAAGAGACTTTAAGATTCCCTAATGCTACAGAAGCAGAACAGTATCCTATGGGTATTGGTAGCAGGATCTTGTATGGTATTGGGACCGCTGTGGGGGCGCATAGTCCTGAAGTTGAAGAGGCTGTTGGTAATCTTCCTTCTACAACATCACAAAGAATTGCTGAAAAGAGCGGCGAGGGCTTAGCCTATGGTGCTCCCTTTGGTGTGCCTGGAGCAATTGGGAATATGGCAGGTGGTGCTGCTGAACAAGCAGTCAATGAATTCTTTCCTGGTCATCCTATTATTGCTGCTGGTGCTGGTCTTGCTACTGGTTTGAGTGCCCCTTCACTTGCTGCTAAGGGTGCTGAGTTAGCTGTTAAAACAGGAAGAGCAGCATTAGAGAGATTCTCTCCAGGTAGATCCCTTTTGGACATGGTAGGTATTGGTACTTCTCCTATCAATAAAGCATATAATTATATTGGAGCTAATGAAGGGAAGGGAGCATTGTTAAGTGGGAATATGCAATCTCCCATTAATGCCAAA
>Ga0134121_10005306_pt1 | contig 10487 bp, 10 predicted proteins | sample KB301_FD_96463 | JGI IMG/M metagenome (GOLD analysis project Ga0134121, IMG submission 96463) | Terrestrial soil microbial communities without Nitrogen fertilizer from Kellogg Biological Station, Michigan, USA - KB3-0-1 | ecosystem: Environmental > Terrestrial > Soil > Unclassified ...
AATCAGGTCGAAGAGGCCGTTCGCCTGCCGATTGACTATCTCGCATTTGGTCCGATCTTTCCGACGGCGACGAAAGAAAATCCCGATCCGATTGTTGGTCTAACGGAGCTCGCACGAATCAAGAATTTGGTCGGATCACTTCCGCTGGTCGCGATCGGAGGCATCACCGCCGACCGGATTCGCGAGGTGCTGATTTCCGGGGCAGACTCGGTTGCGATCATCTCAGCTGTGCTGAACCGGGCCGACCCGATCGCTGAAAACCTCAGGAAACTGCAGAATCTCGCCACCTTAGCCTAAAACAGGCAATGATGCTAAACATTTTGTGCTTGCGTTGAACGCGAACAATTTGTCATTATGGCGATGGCCGTCTGTAAGCAAAGATGGCGTCCACGTTGCCCTCCCAAGCACCCTCAACGAGCGAACACATAGTTACTCATGACTTTTTTTGACCTTCCGCCAATTATCGAACGCATGTTGCTGGTCTCTGACAAGATCAGCGACTTAAATTTTTCTGTCGGTCAACTGCCGCAAGTCGAGGTGAACGGCAAGCTCACGCCGGTGCAGCCGCTGGGTCTGCAAAAGCTGACCCCGTACCAGACTGAAATCATCGCGATGACGCTGCTCCAGGAGAATCCCGAAGCCGCGGATCGTTTGGTGAAGACCGGCACCGCTGACCTGAGCTACTCGCTGCCATCGCGCGCGCGCTTTCGCTGCAACATCTTTCAGCAGCGCGGCGTGTACTCGATCGTGATGCGCGTGATTCCGACTGATATTCCGTCTCTTGGTTCACTCGGTTTGCCGTCGCAGATCTCAGATATCGCCGAGCTGCGAAATGGTCTCGTCTTGATCACGGGTCCGACCGGTTCAGGCAAGAGTTCCACCCTGGCGGCGGTTATCGACATCATCAACGAGACGAAGCATTACCACGTGGTAGCGATTGAAGATCCGATCGAGTATCTCCACACGCACAAGAATTCGACGATCAATCAACGTGAAGTTGGTCACGACACGAAAGATTTTCCCTCCGCTCTGCGCGCCGCTCTGCGCCAGGCGCCGAAAGTGATCTTGATCGGTGAAATGCGCGACTATGAAACAACTGAGATCGCGCTCGAAGCCGCAGAGACCGGTCATCTGGTCCTCTCGACTCTGCACACGATTGACGCGTCCAAGACTATCGATCGCATCATCGGTCTGTATCCAAAGAATGAAGAGCCGATCATCCGCACGCGACTAGCGCAAACTTTCCGTTACATCCTGTCGCAGCGCTTGATTCCGCGCGCCGATTTGCGTGGCCGGGTCGCCGCCGTAGAAATCCTGAAATCGACCCCACGTACTCGTGAGTACATCGAGACTGGCGAGTCCGAAGGCAAGTCGCTGCTTGACGCCATGCATGATGGCAAGCTCGATGGCATGCAGGACTTCGATCACGTCATCAAAGACATGATCGAGCAGAAGATTATCACGCTCGAGGATGGGCTCAGCTTCGCCACGAATCAAAATAATCTGTTGCTGTCGCTGAAGGGTTTGACCTCGGGAGAAGACTTTATGCGAGCCGAAGCCCAGACTGTCCTCGCATCGCGCCCCCAGTCGCGTTTTCCATCGAACTTTGCGCTTAACGAATAGACGAAACGGTTATGGTTCTTACTTGTTCACAATGCAATGCGCGTCTGCAATTGGACGACGCCAAGGTCCCGGCGCGGGCTTTCACTGTGCGGTGTCCAAAATGTCAGGCGACTATCAACGCGCAGCCTCCGGCTAGCAATAGCCACGATGCCGAACCCGCCATGCCAGAGGTTGAGCCAGGTGAAGCTCAGGTATCGGCGAATTCCTTCGCCAAGCCTGAGACGGCACCGCGATTCAGCGTCGAAGTCGAGAGGCCTGAATCCGCAGCCGGAGCGGATTCCGCCGCTGGTTTGAGTGACATCGCGAAACTTCTTGCCGAAGCGCTGCGACACACCGACAGCCGGCCGAGCACCGGTCGTAGCCGTCCCGCGTGGGATCGTCGCAAGGCTCTGGTGTGCAGCAGTCCCGCGTATCGCGAAACCATCGCCGAATCATTGGCGAAGCAGGGTTACGATGTTTTCATCGCTGACAATATGGCGCAGGGGCTCGGTCGCATGCGTGAAGAGCGCATGGATGTGATTGTGCTTGATGCGAACTTCGATCCGGTTGAGCAGGGGGTCGCATTTATCACGCGCGAAGTTCGTTTGCTGCGTCCTTCTGAGCGGCGCCGGCTTTTCTTTGTCTATCTGACTTCGGGTGTCCGCACGATGGACTTGCACTCTGCTTTTCTGCAGAACGTCAACCTGGTTGTGAATCCGTCCGACGTTGAGCAGTTGCCGGACGCGTTAGACGTTTCGATTCGTCATTACAACGAGCTTTACAAGCCGTTATACAACGCGCTGGACATCGCGCCGATATAAAGATTCACGAGCCCAGGCGAATTAGCGCGCCCCTGAGAGCGACATGTTTCTGCATGAGCTTCAGGTAGCGCGCTTCGTTGTTTCCGGCCTTGGCACGAATGATCTGAACGGCGAGTTGCCTCTGGGAATCGTCCCATCGACTCAAATCCGGAATCATCGCAATCGGCAGCGCAAGGTTTGCGAGTGCTGCCTTTTCAGCATCGCTCCAACCGTGAGGTTTGATCGAGAGCGCTCGCGTGACGAAGGTTAGTGAAGCCTCGCGAATTGCCGCTCGGTCGCTTCCGAAGTCGCGCGCCATTCTTTTTTGCACCGCCAGTCCCGCCTTGCGCGCGGTAAATCGATCCCACTCGCCCCGCGTTCTCTCGGGAGAGAGTTCGAAAATCATGTGACCGGCTGCCAGCCGGCGCAGCGTTCCGGCAGGCGAACGATATTCGCGGCTGGTCGCCATCTTCTTCTCTTCGGCGAGTGTGAGTTTCATACTCTCCGGGTTGACGGGTCGAAAGCCAAGCTTCCGATAGAACCAGAACGCGCCTGATTCAATGCCTTCCTCGTTCTCGTGTCCCACCTGATAAGGATCGATCGAGATGACAGTCACACCCAGCAGTTGCCGCATCAAGTGAAGAATGCGCGCATACAGCCACGCCGTCTCGCCGTCGCGAAAGGTGTAATAGAGATTGAAGCCGCTCTCCATTCGTTCGCACAATGAGAGGCCTTCGAAATAAGCGACAGGCACGCCATTCTTGAAAATGATCGCTGCGTGGTAAGCGCGCAACGGCAAGCGATTTTCAGGTCGTACTCCCATCATGAAGGCCTGAACCCCGCGGCCCAGTTCTGCCTTGAGGACGTGTTTGGGATCGCCGGACGTGAATCCGTGCAACTCGCGATAACGTACGGCAGAAGTCTCGCGCGCGAGATCGAGAATTCGTTCGCCTGCTGAAGTGGAAAGTTTTTCGATTCGAATCGGCGGCGAATTCATTTCGCTTATCAGCGAGACATCGCGTCGCTTAATCAATGGTTGGTCGTGAAAGAAGATCTTCCGCGCGGGCAGTTTCATTTCCGTGCGCGACGAGCGCGCGCCAAACTGCCAGGTGATGTGCAGCTTCAGTGAATCGTAGAGCTCGGCTTTTTGCTTGTCGGTCAGGCTCAAAGATTCAAATTGCTCGACGATCCAGGCAACTTCGTTCTGACGACCCTTCGCGGCCTCGAGCCACTCGCGATACGGCACGTGCGCTTCGACCATGGCATCTTCATCAAGCAGAGGCAGGAAACGCGGCATCGTCGCGCCGAATCGATCATCTTCTTCAAACCAGTCCCAATCGATCGAAACCTGACGCGGATACTTCCGCGCCAGCCAACGCACCAAGGCATAACTGAAATTGCTGGTGACGCTTGTGCCGGCGATGCCTGAGACTTCCGGATCGTCTAACGGTGAGAGATCGGCGTCGGCTTTCCGCAGTCCCTCGACACTTTTCTCGATTTTCTTGAGTTGAGTTTCGACTTGCTTGAGAGTGCGTGCGTTCGGCGGATAGGCGCGGAGAAACAGCAGTCGTTCGTGTTGTTGAATTAGTGAGTCAGCGTCGGTGACTTTGGATGATGGGACAAGTTGCATGCGTCACAATGTTAGAGATGCTTGCGCATGAAGGTGGCGATCTTCCATGCGTCGATCGCTTTCCAGGGCATTTCCGCAGTCGTGTAGTGACCGCATGGCAACCAAACCACATCGAGATCGATCCCGAGCGAACGCACTTCATCAATCACCTGGCGCGAAAGATCTACCGGGAAGGTCAGATCGTACTTCGCCGCGATGAAGCGGATCGCTCGCGGCTCCATCTTCAGCAAGCGCGAAATGAAAGGCACCGGGCTAATCGGACTCCAGAACTCGCGTAGCTCTTCCACCGTCAAATGCGTTTCGATTCCTTGCCTGACGTGCTGGGTCGAGATTCCCTGCCAGACGACGTCGGCGACGTAACCGGACACGTGATTGAACGTCCCGACGTTGATGTCCGGGTCATGCGCAAAGGCGAGAAACGCGATGCACGAGCCAACGCTGGTGCCGAGGATTCCGATTCGCTCGAAGCCTTGCTGTTTTAGCCAACGCACCGCGGCGCGCGTGTCGAGCACGGCCTGTCGCATTGACTGGATCGTGCGACCAATATTTGAGCTGACGAGATATTCGGCGCGTTCGATGTCAGGCGGTTTACGCTCCTGATGATACGGCAGCGTCAGCCGCAGCGCCGCCATGCCCAGCCGGTTAAAGATGCGGCACGCTTCCACGTGACTGTCCGACTGCGCATTCCACTGCGGTAACACGACCACGGCCGCGCGTGGTTTGTTTTTGCGTTCCTTTTTTGGCGTGAACAGTCGCGCGTGGACCGTGTTGTTTTCCGGCGAAGGAGTATGAATCGCGCTGGTCCAGGTTAGATGATCGGCTTCGAGGTGATAGTCGTCTATCTCGGGAAGCGCGTAGAACTCTGCGCTGTTGGCCATTGCTCGCGCAGTGTGTGCGCGAAATAAGTGACGCGGGTCGTCGCCGTTAAGGTGGTCGGTGACGAACTCAGTTCCCCACGCGAACGGCCGCACGATGCGGTTGTTGTCTTTCCTGGTGTGCGCAATCTCGCGCGCACGCATCCATCTGCCAAACAATGCTATTAGCTCCGTAAAAAATTAGCAGTCATCCTAACATGTTCAGCCCGCGCCTACCGATTCAACCACGACTCATCGTCGTATTGATCCTGCTTGGGAGAGCGCAACACCGCTTTTTTGCCCCCTCTGCGATTCGACTCAAGCGATCTATCATGTCTTCATGAATTTCAAACAGACAATTCTGATCTTAGTGTCAGCTTTGATTCTCGGTCTGGGCTGCGCCGGCCGCACCGTGGGTCAAAACCCTTCTCAAAATCCGGCGAAGCTAACTACCTCTGATTTACAAAAGCTGCGTTGGATTGAAGGGACCTGGCGGGGCACTGGCGACGTCGACAAACCCTTTTTTGAGCGTTACCGGTTCGAGGGTGCCTCGACTTTGGCAGTCGATAGCTTTGAGGACGGAACCCTCGCCAAAGTCAAAGATACGACCCGCTTTGAATTGAAAGATGGTGAATTCGGCGGAGGCAGCGAAGGCTCGCGCTGGGTGGCCGTGTCACTCGATGCCCGGGCGATTGAATTCGGGCCTGCCGCTAACGTGCGAAACTCTTTCCGGTGGGCGCAGGAATCCAAAGACGTCTGGAAAGCGACCATCATATTTCCCGCGAACGGCAGTAAGCCCGCCAGACAACTCATTTTTAAGATGGAGCGCTGGCCTGCTACTCCCTAAAACTTGAATGGCTTTTTCAGCACCCGCCAGGTTGTCTTCAGCATCGCGGTGAGCATCGGATCTTTTTCTCGTGATGCTTCCTGACGATTAGAGAGTCGGACGAGTTCTGCTTTCGCTGAATTCTTCTTCATCTTTGGTTTGCTCAATCGCGCGATTGTGCGAGTTGATGGAGACCGCCTGGTCGCTCTGTGCGAGTGCACAACTGCGCTGCGTGTTGGCGGGATGGAGGTCTGAGCCGGCTGTGCCGGTTTAGAGTCGGCTACGACCGGGACTTCAGGGCCGGGAATTCTCGATGAAGGTTCGGTTTGAGTTATTGGCTGCGTCCGATTGACTACTTCGAAATAGCCGATCAGGAACGCGCTCGAGACGACGGCGCAGAGCCCAACAGCCGCCAAGAGCACCGGCGACTTTAAGCCACGACGCAGGAGCGATGGTCGCGAGCCGTTCGTGGGCGGCTCTGGAGCGCTGAGTAGCTCAGCTCCGTCAAAATCACAGACATGATGAAAGTCGGCAAAAGTAAAATTGCATCGCGGACAATATTTCAAGGGGTTTACCTCTAAAAATCAATTTCTTTTGAGGAGATCCGGGGCGGGAACTACCATGAGCAAGATACATGCATTAACTTAAACCGACAAGAGTAGAGACAGAATCACGAAGATAATTCCTTCTTCAGAAAAAATAATGTGTGCCCTGCGCTGATTTCTTCCAACTCTCCGAATACGACGTAGCCGAGCGACTGATAAAACGGGAGCGCCTGAAAGCTGGCCGTCTCGAGGTAGATCAGTGGATGACCGTGCGCCGCGGCGTAATCTTCGATGGCCTTCATCAGTCTTGCGCCATACCCTCGGCGGCGGTAATTATCGTCAACCCAAAGCGCATCGATGTGCGTCGATCGTCCCCAGAGATTGCCTTGGACGCCGCCGATAATTCGTCCGGCTTCGTCGCGGAAATAGTACGCAACGGGACGCGGCCGTTCGTTGCCGGTTTGCGCGCGGTTGAAACTGCGCACGCCGTCGAGAACGACGCGAAAGTCTTCCGGCTGCGGATGCTCGTCAAGTTCAAGAGTAGCTTCACGCATGTTCAAGTTGGCCAGATTAACGCGGATTAGCACGGTATTGCGAATAGTATGCAGTAGTTGGTAGTCAGTAGTATCATGCGAGCATGACTGAGCTCACATTAACGACAGTCTTTGAAGAGGCGGAGGAGGGCGGGTATATCGGTTATGTTGCTGAATTGCCCGGCGCTAACACCCAAGGCGAAACGCTCGAGGAGACGCGTGAGAATCTTAACGAAGCGATCCAGCTAATCCTGGAAGCGAATCGGGAGCTGTTCGGAAGGCAATTGCAACCCGGCTCGAAAGTGAGACGCGAACAGTTGGTCTTGCGCGCGGCATGAGCTATGAAGCGAGCCGACCTCATCCGGCACATCGAGTCTCATGGCTGTGCATTCCTATGCGAGGGCGCAAAGCATACCGTTTATTTCAATCCGCTTAATGCCCAGTCTTCGACGATTCCGCGTCATCGCGAAATCAAGAGCACCTTGCCCAAAAGATTTGCGACGATTTAGGAATCCCACGGCCTTTCTAAGACTTAACTAGGTCCCAATTCCCCCTGCGCTTTTATTCCGCAAATCCGTAAAATATGTTATAGACGCTCAAGCTAACTCGGCCCCTAAAACCATTGTCTTCCCCCGAACTGCGGGTGCAGTTGTATGAGAAAGGTGTTCTCATGGTTCGAAGGCGATTACTTCACCACCTAACACCACTTGTTTTGCTGGCGACGTTGGGCGCGCTGGTTCTCGTTGGCGCGTGCTTGCCGAAGCCAAGTTCGGAAAGTGGCGGTGGCACGAACATCACGCTTTACGGTTTCTCGATCATGAAAGAGTCGCTCGAGAAAGAGATCTATCCGGCGTTCACCGCGAAGTGGAAAAAGGATCACGGCCAGGATGTCCACTTCACTTCTTCGTTCGCGGGCTCAGAGCAAGTAACAAATCAAATTCTGCAGGGCGTTAAAGCGCAGGTTGCGATCCTTTCGATCGAACGCGACGCCGATCGTTTGAAGCAGGGCGGCTTTGTAACTTCTGATTGGCACCTGCTGCCGCAGAAGGGCATCGTCAACAAAACTCCGTTCGTGATTCTGGTGCGCAAAGGAAATCCAAAAGGTATTCATGATTTTTCTGATCTGGCGAAGCCCGGCATCAAGCTGATCCATCCGGATCCGATCAGTTCGGGCGGCGCGCAATGGTCGGTGCTGGCCATCTACGGCTCGGAATTGGTGAAGGCGGAAAAACAGTCTGGCGCGCAGGATCAAGCAAGAGCACTGCAAACGTTGCAGGGCGTTTGGCGCAACGTCATCTCAACGCCGGCCTCGGCCCGCGAGGCCCGCACAACTTTCGAACTGGGCAACGGTGACGCGTTGATTACTTACGAACTGGACGCGCTGTTGATGAAGCAGGGCAACGCCAGGGTCGATGCTGAGATCGTGATTCCGGAATCGACGATCTTCAGCGAGCATCCAGCGGTCGTCGTCGATCGAAATGTATCAGCAGCCGATCGCCCGATTGTCGATGCGTTCATGCAGTACCTTTGGACGGATGAAGCGCAGCGAGCCTTCGTCAAATTTCATTTTCGGTCCAGTACTAATGACGCTCTGACCCAGGAAAACAAGGAACTCGCAACCATCAAGTATCCGTTTACCGTCGATTATTTTGGGGGCTGGGCGCGCGCTTATCCGGAAATTATTGAAGCAATCTTTCGTGATCAGGTGCAAAGGAGAAAGTAATCTGCCACTGAGGCACGGAGACACGGAGGTACGGAGAGAATTAGTCGCAAATAAACGCGGATGAAGAAAAACCACATGTTTGATTCGTCGGTTGTAGGAAATACTTATCCGCGCTTTTCGTTTTCTCTGTGACTCTGTGGCAACTGACTAAATGAAGATCGGAAGCATCAGGCACGTGCGCGGTTTTGATGTGGCGCGGCCGTTAAGCATCGGCGCGATGCTCGGCATCATGCTGCCGTTAGTGCTGCTGCCGCTGCTTTCGATCTTCGTGTACGGCACGAGCAAAGGGCTGGGCGTCTTCTGGTCATCGCTGGTTGCGCCGGAAGCCATCTTCGCTTTGAAGCTCTCGATGGTGACGAGCTTTTGGGCCACTGCCTTCAATGTGCTGTTTGGATTGTTCGCCGCCTACGTGCTGTCGCGCTACAACTTTTGGGGACGCAATGCAGTCATCGTGACCATCTCGCTGCCAACCGCAATTCCGACGGCAGTGGCCGGCTTCGCCTTGCTGTTGCTATGGGGCAAGTACGGGATGATCGGCCGTTACCTGTCGGAAGATCAGCAAATCATGTTCACGCCCTATGCGATCATCCTGGCGAACGTCTTCGTCACTTTTCCGCTCGCGTTCGGCGTCATCAAACCCGTGTTCGATACCATGAGCCGCTCGCTTGAAGAAGCTTCGGCGACGATCGGTGCGACGCGTTGGCAGACGTTCTGGCACGTGACGCTGCCGAGTCTGCGCGGTGCGATTGTGAGCGGCGCTTTACTGACTTTCGCGCGCGCCGTGGGTGAATTCGGCTCGACGATTTTGGTGTCCGGAAATCTCGCGGGGCGCACACAGACGGCGCCGCTCTATATCTTCGCGAAATTCAATGAAGGACAGATCGAAGCAGCCAATGCGATCGCGATCGTTTTGGCGCTCCTGTCGTTCGTAATTTTCAGTGTGTTGTTCTTTGCCCGTGACTGGCTGGAGTTCGAAACGCAGGAAGCATGATCGCCAAAATGGCATTGGCCAAAGAAAAGCAGAGCATCCACGAATCGTGGGCGCCGGATCGTGAACAGACGACCGGCGTCGCGGCCAGTGTGCGCGGGGTCAGCAAGCATTTTAAGAAGGCGCGTGTGCTGGAAGACGTCAGCTTCGACGTGGCGGAAGGTGAATCGCTGGTGCTGCTCGGTGCCTCGGGCAGCGGCAAGACGACAATTCTGCGCATCATCGCCGGGCTCGAACAACCTGACACGGGTGAAGTGATTTTGCACGGCAAGGACGTGACCGACATGCCGGCCCGCGAACGCGGCGTGGGCGTGATCTTTCAAGCGTATGCGCTCTTCCCGCGAATGACGGTCGAGAAAAACATCGCTTACGGTTTGAAGATTCGCCGCCGGCCGCGCAAAGAACGGCGCGAGACCGTCGATCGCCTAATCAAGCTCGTGCAGTTGGACGAGCATCGCAAGAAATATCCGTGGCAACTTTCGGGGGGCCAGCAACAGCGCGTCGCGATCGCGCGCACGCTCGCCTACAAACCCCAGGTACTTTTGTTCGATGAGCCTTTCGGCGCGCTCGATGCGCAAACTCGTGTGCACCTGCGTCGCGAGATTCGCGCCTTGCTTAAGCAGGTAAAGGTTCCCTCGGTCTTCATCACCCACGATCAGGAAGAAGCGCTCGAGCTGGGCGATCGCATTGCGGTGCTCAACAACGGACACCTCGAACAGATCGGCACACCCGACGAAGTCTATAACCACCCTGAGACGGAATACGTCGCGACGTTCCTCGGCGCGGCGAACCTCCTGCTCGGCGTCGTCACCGAAGGTCACGTTGAGATTGGCACCGCGCGATTTCCTGCTCAGAAAGAAACGGCGAAATTTCGCGAGGGGCAATCGGTCAAGCTGGTATTTCGTCCCGAAGATGTCTGCATTAGCCAGGACGCGAACCTCCCGGGTAACTGCCGCCGTTTGGCCAACGGTGTGATTCAGGAAGTG
>Ga0134121_10005308_pt1 | contig 10483 bp, 5 predicted proteins | sample KB301_FD_96463 | JGI IMG/M metagenome (GOLD analysis project Ga0134121, IMG submission 96463) | Terrestrial soil microbial communities without Nitrogen fertilizer from Kellogg Biological Station, Michigan, USA - KB3-0-1 | ecosystem: Environmental > Terrestrial > Soil > Unclassified ...
ACCAACGGGCACGTCTCTCCCATTCCAAAACCCGCCGCCGACACCTGCGCGCCCAGGGCCTCTTCACGAGCCAAATGCATTCCTGTATCCCACCTTAAGGGCAAAGGTGCGCTGTCGAATTAAATGCCATTCGACCTGTCCCCTTTGCTCAGCTGAAGCAGCACGCGGCCTCGGGTTGCCCAGCATTGACTTATGCCGAAAAGAGCAGCCCTGCTTCTGGCTTCGGCCCTTAACTTCATAGCATTGCCTTTAGAGGCCAACATAGCCGCCCTACCGCTTTGGCGTCCCATTGTGGCTATTCGTGAAATCGGTGTTGTAGCACGGCTTGAGCCGACAACAACAATCCCATAGCTTCGTCGCGGCGGTGCCCTTGCGGTCAACGCTTGTCGGGCAGCGGCGTTGCGTCCCAGATCTTGATCGTGCCATCCGCCGCGCCGCTAGCCAGGCGGTAGCCGTCCGGACTGAAGGCCACTCTCAGGCCGCCGTCTTTGAGCGACAGGAGTTCCTGGCCGGTCTGCGCATCCCACACCTTCACCTCCGTAGCAAGGTAGGCATTGTTGATTTCATCCCAGGTGCTACTGCCGGAAACCAGGCGCTTGCCGTCCGGGCTGAAGTCCACGCTGTTAATGAAGCCGGTGTGCCCCTTGAGGGTGAGGAGTTCCTGGCCGGTCTGCGCATCCCACACCTTCACTGTCCCATCCCAAGAACCGCTGGTCAAGCGCTTGCCGTCCGAGCTGAAAGCCAGGTTGGAGCCACCCCGCACGTTGGATCCACCGCGCTTGAGGGTGAGCAACTCCTGGCCGGTCTGCGTATCCCAGAACTTCACTTCGCCTCCCGCAGCGCTAGCTACGCGCTTGCCTTCTGGACTAAAGGCCAAGTGGTCGGCTCTGGTGGTGTGCCCTTTGAAGGTAAGGAGTTCTTTGCCCGTCTGCGCATCCCACACCTTCACCGATTTGTCAGAAGTGCTTGCCAGGCGTTTGCCGTCCGGGCTGAAGACCACACTCCCACCGCCAACATTCTTGAGGGCGAGGAGTTCCTGGCCGGTCTGCGCGTCCCATACCTGGAGCGTTCCGAACACGTCCGAAGAAGTGCAGGCCAAACGCTTGCCGTCCGGGCTGAAGGCCGCGCTAAAGCCGCCGCCCTTGATGACGAGGAGTTCCTGGCCGGTCTGCACATCCCACACCTTGAGCATCCCGTCGTTTGCAGCCGGCTTGCCAGGGCTAACGCTGACCAGGCGCTTACCGTCTGGGCTAAAGGCGAAGTGAGACGCTGTCCCCTTTAGTGTTAAAGGTTCCTGGCGGGCCTCAGCATCCCAAACCATCACTTCCCGGCCGTCGCCGCTGGCCAGGCGTTTGCCGTCCGGACTAAAAGCCACGCTGTAGATATCGCTGGTTTCTCCCTTGAAGGTAAGGAGTTCCTGGCCGGTATGGGCATCCCATACCTTGACCGTTTTGTCATAGGAAGCGCTGGCCAGGCGTTTGCCGTCCGGACTGAAGGCCACGCTGTAGACAAAGCCTGTGTGCCCCTTGGTGGTGAGAAGCTCCTGGCCTGTCTGGGCATCCCACACTTTGACACTTCCGCCGCCATTGGCCAGGCGTTTGCCATCAGGGCTGAAGGCGACGGGGCCACCGCCTTTGAAAGTGATAAGTTCTTGGCCGGTCTGCGCATCCCACACCTTTATCCCCTCTTTGCCAGCGCCTACCAAGCGTTTGCCGTCAGGACTGAAGGCCGCGCCGCCCGCGCCCTTGAGGGTCAAAATTGCCTGGCCCGACTGCGCATCCCAGACCTTGACCCCTCCTTCGCCACCGCTGGCCAGTCGTTTGCCGTCCGGGCTGAAAGACACGAGGCCACCGCCCTTGAGGGTGAGGAGTTCCTGGCGGGTTTGCGCATCCCAAATCTTCACCTCCTGTTTGGCCCCGCTGGCCAGGCGTTTGCCGTCCGGGCTGAAGGCCACGAAGTAAACCGGGTCAGTGTGCCCATTGAGACTGAACAGCTCCTTGCCGGTCTTGGCATCCCACACCTTGACCGTTTTGTCATAGGAAGCGCTGGCCACGCGTTTGCCGTCGGGGCTGAATACCACGCACTCGACGTAGCTTGCGTGTCCCTTCAGCGTCAGGAGCTCTGGGTAGCAAAGCCGGTACTGAAAATGCCATTCGAATCCGCGCAGGTCGGTTTCCTCCGGCTTGGGCCAGTGTTGCTCCAACAACTCCCGCACCCGCCCGATAGCACCCGCCTCCCAGGCGTGCTGGGCCAAGTTCATGTGCGCCGCATACAGCGTACTCCGCAGCTCGGCCTGGATGGCCTTCAGCTTCTCGTTGAGTGCCTTAACTTCATCTCGCTCCTTCTGCGCTGCTTGCTCGTTTTTCTTGGCCTGTTGCTCATGGGCAACGGCCACTTGCAATTGTCCGAACACGCCCACAAAGCCCAGCGCCGCCACCAGGACGATGGCCGCGCTCAGTGTCGCCACCAGCGGGTTCTTGCGGCCCCAGCGGCCAAGCCGCTCCACGGGGCTGATACGCCTGGCCTGGATTGGCTCATCCGCCAGGAAACGGCGAAGGTCTTCCGCCAGGGCCTGAGCCGATATGTAACGCCGCCGCGGGTCTTTCTCGATCGCTTTCATGATGATGGTCTCCAGATCACGGGGAATACGGGGATCCAACACGCGCAGCCGGGCCGGCTCCTGCCTGCCGATCTGCTCCACCAGGTGCAGGCGATCCGTGGCGTCAAAGGCCGGCCGCAGCACCAGCAATTCATACAGGGTCAAGCCCAGGGCATAGACATCCGCACGGGTATCGCATTCGCCCTTGAATCTTTCGGGCGCCATGTAACGCAGCGTGCCGAGGAGATCGCCGGATTCGGTGAGGGCCGGGCCTTGTGTTTTGGCCAGGCCGAAGTCGCTGACCCACAGCACGCCGGTGGTGTCGAGCAAAAGGTTGGCCGGCTTGATGTCGCGGTGAATGATGCCGCGCGCGTGGGCGTAGGCCAGCGCTTCGGCGGCCTGCAAGCCGAGATGGGCCACGTTGCGGCAGAAACGCCGATAGTTCGATGTCACCGACGACAGCTCGGAGCGGTCTGGCAACGTCGCGGTTGATGCATGGCCTTGACTTTGAAGTCTTGGCTCTGGCAATGTGCGGCGGGCGGCATCGGCCTGGTAATCCAGCGTGACACATGCGCCGCCGGCCGGTTCGAGATCGCTGGTCCAAAGCGATTGAGTCAGGGGGTCCGCTGGCTTGCCCGCGCCGGGGACATTGCTGGACCGGAAGCATTGTAACTCCCGAAAAACTTCGTCGAGCGCTTGGCCGCGGATGAATTGCATGGCGTAATAGCACACGCCGCCTTCCTGGCCAACCTCGAAGACCGGCACGATATTGGTGTGGTGTAGCTGGGCCGCGGCGCGCGACTCGCGCCGAAACCGCGCCAGCACCTTCGGGTCCTGGCCTGGTTGCACGTGCATGACTTTGAGGGCGACGCGCCGGCCCAGCGACTCCTGCTCCGCCTCATAGACAACGCCCATGCCGCCCCGGCCAACTTCGCGCAGCATGCGATAGTCGCCCAACTGTGCCAGCGGCCCAACCGCGGCAGCGCGCGGGACGGCGGCGACGGCGCTGTCCGCACTGTGGGCCAACTCCTCGATTAAGAGCAGGGCAGGGAAGAGATCACGAATCTCATCGGCGTGCTGGGGATGGGCGGCGGCGTATTCGTCCGGCGACGGCCGTTCGCCGGCGCGATAACGCTCGACGAACTCCTCGGCGAGCCGCTCCACCAACTCGCGTTCACGCAATATCTCGTTCATGGTTGTGCTCCTGGAGAGACGATCAGCCCTCAATGAATCCCGGCACCTGGCCAAGGATGTCCTTGAGCCGTTTGAGTGCCCGCAAATAGCGGCTGCTGGCCCCAGACGGCGTAATGCCCAGCGCTTCGGCCGTCTCCGTGTTGTTGAGTTGTTCGAAGTGGCGCAGGGCCAGCACCTCACGGTCCGTTGGGTCCATGCGGTTGAGCGCCTCTTGCAGGCGCAATTTCATCTCCGCCTTGATGGCCGCCTGAAGGGGAGCGGTGATCTTTCCCATGAGCTGGGCCGCCAGGCAGGCCGAACTGGCCTCGGGCATGGCCCCCTGGTAAAGCGAAACCTCCCGGCCGGCGTCGCGGACCTCGGCGCCCAGATGGCGGCGATGCAGCTCCAGCAGTTTTTGCCCGGTCAGGAAACGCAGCCAGAAGAAGAAGGGCAGCTTCGGTTCGCGCAGGTATTGCGCCAACCGCCGGGCCGCTTGCAGAAATGCTTCTTGAAGCACATCGGAGGGGTCCACCCGACCCTGCAGACGCGGATCAAGGCGCAGCCGCACCATGCGGCCCAGGCGTTTGCGATGCGCTTCCAGAAGCGTCCCCAAGGCCGCGGTGTCTCCCTCGCCTGCCCGTCGGAGCAGGTCCGTGGACTCGTGAGAAGGATCGGTCATGGCGTTTTCCATACGGTATTAACTGCGCTGCGGCCTCATGTCAGCGCTGCAAATCCGAGAATTAGTGTGACAAACCCTGACGAGTCCTTGGCAGTGCTTGGTTCCATTTCAGTTTTCTCCAAGAGACAACAAACTTCCGCGGAAGTCTTTGCGCAACAAAAAACCCCGGCCTTGCGGCCGGGGCTGATGTTACTACGCGGACAGCCTCACGCAACCGCTTGCGTCCTTCTGACACCGACCCCCTGAATCGATACTTCCCAATCGCGCAGCTTGGCGCCGTGTGTCCTAGAGAAGCCGCAATTCAACCACAAGCCCCCAGCAAAGACCTCCGGATGATGGACTTTGTCGAAGTCCATGAACATCCGAGCGATGGCCTTCCGAGTCTTGTCGTTGATGGACGGCCAGCCGTCAAATTGATCGATGGTGTGGAAGTAGGGAAACACCAGGAGATAGAGGGCGATCAGCACATCGGCCTGGGTTTGCAGTTCAAAGCAGGCCCGTACGGCGGCCTAGGTCAGTCCGACACGTTTGCTCATGATCGGTCCCCCTTCCGGCCCACGCCCATATGAAACGCCGTGGGCCTTGACCTGTTGCCTATGCTGGGACGCATGCGCTTGCGGTAATGTTCCAGCACCTTGACCGCTTCCTTAGCTCCTTGCTCCAGCTTGGCCTTGGCTTCGTCGTTGCGGACCACGGCAGGTTGTTCACGTTGGTGCGCGGCCGCTGTTCCCACCTCAACTCTGGTGGATGGGATCAATCCACTTCACGGTTTCCGGCTTCTCCACCGGCTCTATGTCGAGGTTGACGACCACCGCCTCGCCGTCGCTGCGCACCAGGACGCATTCCAGCACCTCGTCAGCACGGGCGTTGATCTCCTGGTGCGGCACGAAGGGCGGCACATAGATGAAATCGCCGGGCCCTGCCTCCGCGGTGAACTCCAACCGCTCGCCCCAGCGCAATCGCGCCCGGCCCTTGATTACATAAATGACGCTCTCAAGCGGCCCGTGGTGATGCGCCCCCGTCTTGGCATTGGGATGGATGTGGACCGTGCCCGCCCACAGCTTCCGCGCGCCCACGCGGGCGAAGGTGATGGCGGCCTTGCGGTCCATGCCCGGCGTCTGAGCGGTGTTCGGATCTAGCTCCGTGCCGGGGATTACCCGCACGCCGTCCTGTTTCCAGCGTTCGTCGGTTGCCATGATCTTTCGTCTCCTTTGCTGTCGCCTCGCGGCTGCATGCCAAACCTGCTTATTATACGTTCCGGCAGCATCTTCCTCCTCACAGCGTCGAAGCGACCTACCGTACCGGAATGAAGGCATAAGCGGGCATCCGGCCAGGGAACATCCTCATGGAAGCCCCGAAAAGCCGGGTCGCGTCCCTCGGGTCCAGCTTTGCGAACGGAAGGGCAAGCCAACTGGCGATGGCAGACGTCCTGCAAACGGCCGAGCGCTGAGCCTTGAGGGTTCGACTCCCTCTCCTTCCGCCTTTGTGCCAATGGAACGGCTTTAAGCTGTCCTTGACATTAGGCGTGCTGCTATTGTTGACGCCGCCGGGCCTTCGCTTCCGTGCTAAGACCCGGCTACTCTGCCGTGCTACAAGGGACTCGCCGCACACCAGGCATCCACTAGATCGCCACGGCGGGAGTGCCGTCGAGGATGCCGATCATGCTGCTCACATCCAGGTACAGCACGCTGCCACCATAGGTAGTGTCATTAAAGACGTCGGCGCCAAAGCCAACAGGGGCGGTATTTCCCCAGATCGTGCTGAAGTTGGTGACCGTGACCGAGCCTTGAGTGCCGATGCTGATGTTGTAGATGCCACCGCCGGCGGTGGTGGCGGAGTTGCCGGTGACGGTGCTGCTACTCAGAGTCACAATCCCCTGGTAGTTATAAATGGCGCCGCCGTAATTGGCGGTGTTTCCGGACAGGGTGCTGCCGCGGACGGAGACCGTCGCCGTTAGGTTATTGAAGATGGCGCCGCCATAGGTGGCGGAGTTTCCAGACACGGAGGTGCCGCGGACCGTCAGCGTACCGAAGTTTTCGATGCCGCCGCCGACGTAGGTGGCGGAGTTGCCAAACAAAGTGCTGTCGCGGATCGTTAGCGTGCCGTAACTGTTGAAGATGCCGCCGCCGCGGTAGGCGGAGTTGGCAGACACGGTGCTGCCGCTGAGCGTCAGCGTACCCTCGTTGACGATGCCGCCGCCGACATTGCCGGCGGAGCCGAGGTTCCTGTTGGAGTTGTCGGAAATGGTGCTGCCGCTGACCGTCAGTGTTCCCAAGTTGGCGATGCCGCCGCCGGCGTAGAAGCTGGTGTTGCCGGAGAGGGTGCTACTGCTGATGATCAGCGTGCCGACGTTGTAAATACCGCCGCCGGTATGTCCGGCGGAGTTGCCCGACAGGGTGGTGGCGCTGAGGGTCATTGTACCGTCGTTGTAGATGCCGCCGCCGTACCCGAGGCCATCGAAACCCGCGAAGTTGCCGGACACCGTGCTACTGCCGCCGCCGTCATCGTGGTCGTCATCATGATCGTCATTGTCACATTGCTGGCGGCCGTTGTCGTTGGAATCGTCGGACTGGTCGCCGCCTGTGACGGTGAGCTTGCCGCCGTTGCCGTTGTAGATGCCGCCACCGCCGGATCCGGCGTAGTTTCCGGACAGAATAGTGCTCCGAAGCGTCAGCGTCCCGTCATTGTGGATGCCGCCGCCGAAGGCACTGCCGACGATGCCGTTTTCGATGGTCAGGCCGGAGATGGTGTCGGTAGCGCCGGCTTCTATCTCGAACACGCGGCTTAGATTTTGGCCGCTGATTGCCAGGTTATCGGCGCCCAAGCCCTTGATGCGCAGGTTTTTGTTAACGAGCAGTTCACCTTGGCCTGGATCCAGATTGATGGTTGAACCATTAAGGCCGTGGGCGAACTTGATCTGATCGCCGCTTTTGGCGGCACTGATCGCCTCGCGCAGTGACAGGCGTTTATCAGGCCCGGCAGGGTTGGCCGCCGTTCCGCCGTCGAACACGTCCAGAGCGGTGGTAACTGTGAGCGTGGACGGCGTCACACGGTCCTCCAGGAATTCGAGTTGCGGCCGGAACCTTGCCGCGGGTGTCCGCCGCGGTGATCGGGACCGGTGCTGGCGTTCGCCCCAGCCCGGAGCGATCACTGAACGCAGGTTGCGCAGCCAATGGGTGAATGACATCGATTAAGTCTCCAATTTCAGATTGGTCCGCGTTACAATAAAAAGACCAACAATCCCGGCGCGCAGACTGAGCGCCGGGGCTTGGCCGGGCCGGTGAGTGTCCTTCTTCTCGGTTGGGACTCACCGGCCGCTTTTGCCGATTCAATGAACCTTCAGCGGCCTGCGGAGCGCTGCCTAAGCAGGCCCCGCCGTTTCATTTTTCTGCCTTTGATTTTTTTGCCCTGGAGGCGACAGCCTCATATCCCTGGATGCGCAACGTGTAGGCGCCGGTCGTGTCGCCGCCTGGGCTTGTGACAACCAGCTGGTAAGTCCCCGCTTCCGTGGGCGTGAAGTCGATCCGGGATGCCAAGATGAATTCGCCGGCGTCATCGTTATAGGCCAATCTTTGCTTCCCAGCCGGATCGAACAGCGCGAGAAAGCTGTCGAAGCGCGCACTATCCAACTCGAAAACATACGGCCGGCCCGCGACGAGGTCGACCTTGTGGAACTTGAGGAATTTGCCCTGTATATCCGCGTCGCTTTTCTTGAGTTCGCCTTGTATTGTCTGGTCCGGTCCGGTTTTGGTCACCTCGCTGACCGAAAGCGTGAACTTGCCCGTTGCGCCTGGATTGGCAGAAGTGACCACGAGTCGATAGATGCCATCCTTTTGGGGCGTGAACACCAGACGGGAGTCGAGATTCTTTGGAGGAGTAACATCGTCATTGAATGCCAGAGTTACAAAGTTGTGGTCGTCATCGATGTGCAGGTACACGTCGAAATCGCCGGTCACGTCGATCTGATAAGCCTGGCCGCCTTTGAACTCGATGGGAAAGCTCTTGCGGAAGCAATTGCGAGTTAATGGAAAGTCGTCGAGAAAATCCTCCTTGGTGAGTTGCCCGCGAATGCCTTTGTGGGCGGACTCCATGGACACCGGCTCGCGCGGGTCGTTGTTCTTGAGCACGATAAGGTGTTGGAGCCTCTTCACGTAGGGGCCGGATGGCATGGACCAGCCAGGTTTTCCAGAGCCAAGGGCATCGGCTTTCCGCATGGCTTCCAGTGCATCTGCAAATTGCCCCAGACAGTGCAGTGCTCGGCCGAGATTGTAGCGGGGGCCTGGGTTCTCGGGGTCGATGTCGATGGACTTTTGGATTTCGGTAAGCGCCTCGTCCAATTGATTGTTATCGAAAAGTGCTTTGCCGAGTTCGTTGTGGGGCGCGAGGAAATTGGGGTCGAGTTCGATGGCCTTCCGAAACTCGGCCACCGCTTCGTTCAGTTGCTTAATGGCATAGAGGGCGATGCCAAGGTTGTTGTGGACTTTGGCATCGCTGGGGTCCAGGGCAATGGACTTCTTGTAGGCGGCAATCGCCCCTTCCCAGTGCTTCATGTGATATAGCATAGTGCCCAGGCCGTTGTGGGGCTGGGCATAGCCGGGTTCGAGGGCGATGGCCTTCTCATAGGCCGTGATCGCCGCCTTGAACTTCTTGCTGTCCCCCAAAATATTGCCAAGGCCATTGTGAGCGGAGGCGTCGCTAGGGTCAAGCTCAATGGCCATTTCGTATTCGAGGAGCGCCGCGTTAAGCTTGCCTTGGACACGAAATACATTGCCGAGGCCGTTGTGCGGCATGCCGTCGGTAGAATCCAGTTCGATGGCCTTATGGTATTCGACCATCGCCTTGTCCCACTGCTTCATGTCGTGCCAATACGCGCCGAGGTTGTTGTGGGCCCGGGCTAGTTTCGGGTCGAGTTCAATGGCCTTCTTGAATTCATGCATGGCAGCGTCGAACTGTTTCTTGTCGTACAACACCAGGCCGAGGCCGTTGTGCGGTTGGGCGTAATCTGGCCCAAGTTCGATGGATTTCTCGAATTCGGCCGTCGCCTCATCCAGTTCCTTCCTGTCTCGCAGGACATTGCCAAGGTTGTTGTGGACAACACTTGAGCCGGGGCGCAGCGCCAGCGCCGCACGATAACAGCCAATCGCCTCTTCGATTTCGAGCGGCGTTCGACCACTTCCCGTATGCAACCTTGATCCAAGCCGAAAGTGGAACAAGAAATCGGCGGGGTGGCGCATGCGGGCCCAGCGTAGCAGAGACACTGCCTCGTCGCGCAGTCCGCACGAATACAGATCCGTGGCGAGAAGGTCCAAGCTGGACACCGGCAAGGGCAACTCGCGCGCCTCGGAAGCCAGGTCTCGCAGCGCTTGGACATCGCTGGCCGCCACTGCGACGTGATAACGTGCGCGCCAGCCGTCGTCGTCCGCGGCCTTGGCAAGCGCTCGCAGCTTCTGGGGCGCCCATTTGGTCTTGCTGGCGGCGGCGTGATTGGCCCACTCGGCCAGGGCCACCACCAAGGCCTCGCGCACCTCCCGCTCGGCCGCGGAAATCTGTCGTACCAGGTCATCTGGTTGGCCCGCTGACACGTCCAGGCCATAGGCCATGAATGCCGCCCCGTATTTCGTCGCGGCGCCCCCATAGTCAAATCGTCCCTCATTCACCGTGGACCAGGCCACGCGGGCCTCATCCAGATCGCGGAAGAGTTTCTCCCTGCGCAGGGCCAGTGCCAGGCTGTGCTGGGTCTTTAACCGCCCCGCTTCGACCTGCATCCGGGCGGCCGTCACGCGCTGGCGCATGTTGTCGTCGGCGGTGCCGGCACTCAAAGCAGCCTCAGCCTGGCCCAGGGCATCCGCAGCCTGCCGCCACACCACGAGCGTCGCCGTCGCTTCGTCGCTCCTTCCAGTGGGCATTTGTTTTGCCTGCTCGACTGCTTCTTCCGCCCGGCCGAGCGCCACGCTCACCGCTCGCTGAGTTTCGATCAATCGTCCCGTTCGCTCGACTCGCTGCGTCTCCTCTTGCGCGGCCCGGTCCCACAG
>Ga0134121_10005309_pt1 | contig 10481 bp, 9 predicted proteins | sample KB301_FD_96463 | JGI IMG/M metagenome (GOLD analysis project Ga0134121, IMG submission 96463) | Terrestrial soil microbial communities without Nitrogen fertilizer from Kellogg Biological Station, Michigan, USA - KB3-0-1 | ecosystem: Environmental > Terrestrial > Soil > Unclassified ...
AAACGCGTGTCGCCTTTGAGCGTTTGCTTCTCGCCATCGCGCAGCGCCCGCAGCAGGGCGCTGATGCCCAAAAATATCAGGAGCGACAAAAGCAGAGTTTTTTGCAGTTTCACTTCGTAATTGAAGACATGGACCGCCAACACCAGCATGGTGAAACCAGCAACGGCGAAGATCACGCCGGTGCGAATGGCGAACCAGCCAACTTCCATCAGAAAGCGCGGTTTGGTCGCCGCCGTCGAGCGCTCGCGGCTGAGAGCGATAACCAGTGCGGGAATGCCGATCACCAGCCAGTTGAGCAAGGTCACCTGTTGCGGCTCATAAGGAAAGGGCACGCCAAACAGCCCGGAGGCATAAGCAAGAATGAGTAGAAACGAATAGACGTTTTTGACGAGAAACAGTTTGGCCGACCGGCGCACATTGCGAAGGATGGTCCGGCCTTCTTCAAGCGTTTCGGGCAACAGGGCGAAGTTATTGTTTTCCAGCACCAGGCTCGAAACCGTTTTGGCGGCCTGGCTGCCATCGCCCATGGCAATGCCGAGGTCGGCTTTTTTGATCGGCAACACATCGTTGACGCCGTCGCCGATCATGGCGACATGGCGGCCCATCTCTTGCAGCGTTTGCACGATCTGGACTTTTTGCAGCGGTGCGATGCGGCCGAAGACGCCACGGCTGGCGATCAACTCCTGAGCATTGGGCGACGATTGGAGCTGGTCGCCAGTCACCACGGGATCGTGTGCCAACGGCAAGTTGAGATGGCTGACGGTGGCGCGGACCGTTTCGGGATTGTCGCCGGAAATCACCTTGAAGGCGATTCCCTGGGCGGCCAGCGCTTCCAAAACCTGACCCGCTTCCGGTCGCAACTCATCGCTGAAAGCCACCAATAAAAGGGGACGCAGCTGGAAGCCGTCGAGCTTGCCGTCAAAAGGCCGCTTTTGCATGGCTTCGGCTAAGAGCAGCAAGCGCAGACCAGTGGGCAAAAGCTCTTGCCAAAGCTGCTGCCAATTGCCGGCGTTGTCGGGCATCAGGTGTGGACTCAGCGCTTCGGCCGCGCCGAGCACCAGCACGCGGTCGACGCCGCCGTCTCGAATGCGGACGGCACTGTAGCGGTTCTGCGATTTGAACGGCACCTGGTCAAGCAACTCGACATACGCTTCGCCCAAAGCAGCGTGCAATGCCATCACGCTCTTGTTCTTGCGGTCCAGCGACGCGGCGGCAAAAAGGGTCAGCAGACGTTTACCCTCGGCCTCGTCACATCCCTGCACTGCGCGGATTTGATCGAGCCGAAGTTGGTTGGTAGTGAGCGTCCCGGTTTTATCCGTGCAAATAACGTCAATGGCAGCCATCGACTCGACGGCATTCAGGCGTTGCACAATCGCTCCGCGCATGCTCATCTGGATCGCGCCAAGCGTGAAGGCAATCGTTGCGGTCAACACCAACCCTTGCGGCACCATCGAGGTGATCGTGGCCGCCATGTTGGAGATCATGTCGTCCTCATTTGTCTTGTCCAGCCAAAAGAGGAGGACGAAAATCAAACACAGCCCAACGGCGGTCCAGGTCAACAGGTGAATCAGCAAATTGATGGTCCTGGTCAACGGGCTGTGCACCAATTTGTAACCGCGAGCCGCGGCGGCGGTGCTCTGGGCAAAGGCGTTGGGGCCAACCTTGTCCGCCCGATAGCTGCCTTCGCCGGCCACGCAAAAGCTGCCGGACAACAGCATATCGCCAGCCTGGCGCCGCACGGGGTCCGATTCGCCCGTCAGCAGCGCTTCGTCCACTTCCAGGAATTTGGCGTCGATCACCATGCCGTCGGCGATGACAGTTTCGCCATTGCCCACCAGGACCAAGTCGCCGAGCACAACATCTTCGGCGGGAATGTCGCACACTACTCCATCGCGGCGGACGCGGGCCTTGGTTTGGACGAGTATGGCAAGCTTGTCCAGGTGCCGCTTGGCCTTGATCTCCTGGACCAAACCGACGGCGCTATTGACAATGGCCATGCAGCTTACGGCCCAGGCCCCCTGATACTTTCCAACATAAAACAGGGCAATCGCAGCCGGCGTGACGAGGGCGTTGAAAACCGTGAGGACATTGCGGGAGACAATGCGGCCGTAGTCCGTCCACACAGTGCGCGGCGCGCGATTTACCTGACCGGCGCGGACGCGGTCGGCAACATCGGCAGTCGTGAGGCCAAGGTAAGCGCTGTTCATGGTGCAGGAAACATTGAACACGGTTGCACAGGCACGTTGCTCAGTGTACCGTGGCAACGAGACTCTTCCACAAACTTCGGCGCTGTCATGCAATATCGCGCTTACACTTCTGCCGACCGCCAGGCTTGCTTGGCCATCTTCGACAGCAATGCCGAGCGTTTTTTCGCTCCTCATGAGCGCGCCTATTTTGAAACGTTCCTGGAATCGCCATCTGGCTTCTTTGGTGTGCTTTGCGACGATCAAGGCAGCGTCGTGGGTTGCGGCGGTTTTGGCAGCCGCGATGACGGCACAACCGTTGACCTTACCTGGGGCATGATCCACTCCAGCCGCCAAAGCCAAGGCCTCGGCAAGTTTCTTGCGTTCGCCCGATTCAAACGACTGGCCGATTTTCCAAACCTACAAAAGGTGAAAATGAACACCAGCAATGAAACCGTCGGTTTTTTCCTGAAGCTGGGTTTCCACGTCGTTGAGCACATTTCCCACGGTTACCGCCAGGGTTTGGACCGTTATGAGCTGGAAATGGTTGTGACGAAAGAGGTTCGAGCGCGGTGGATTCAGTAGCCGGCGGCACGGGTTTTGACATTTATTCGCAACTTGCCTGTTGACAGGCAGCATGCTTCGTGTATACTCTATTGAGACTGAGTCTCAATAGCACTATGTGGCAGACACGAGGTTGTTCAACAATGCCCGTCGAAACGCTACTCCCCCTGGAATTGCTGGAATCCGGCGAATGTGCTGAGATCGCTGAGGTTTATGGAGAACCGGGCTGGGTCCATCGGCTGGTGGAACTGGGCGTGCGGATTGGCTGTCGATTGCGTGTGCTCCAAGGCGGCAGCCCTTGTCTGGTCCAAATTGGCGGTTTGCGACTGAGTCTCCGCAACGACGGGCCGACCAAGATTATGGTCCTGCCCCTTGGAATTGGCGAAGCGGTCGCCTGAGGAACGCGATGCCATCCCTCGATCAGCTTCAACGTGGCCAGCGGGCGGTTGTGGTCGCCGTGAATGGGACCGACGCCATTGGCCAGCGGCTTCTGGAAATGGGGCTGTTTCAAGGGGAAGAGTTGGAAGTGGTTGGCTTCGCTCCCCTGGGCGATCCGATAGAGATTCGGCTCCGCGATTTTCGATTGAGCCTTCGCCGCACTGAGGCGGCTCGAGTGAGTGTCAATCTGACCGCATAACCCAGCACCTATGGGTGCTCGGCTCGCCCTGCAGTTCGGCTTCCCATGTTTGTTCGCACTCCCACTATCGCTCTCGTCGGCAATCCCAACACGGGCAAAACCACTCTGTTTAATGCACTCGCTGGCATGCGTCAGCGCGTCGGCAATTATCCGGGCGTCACGGTCGAGAAGAAAACCGGCCGCATGCGTCACGGAGAGTTGACGTTCAACGTCGTCGATCTACCCGGCACCTACAGCCTGGCGCCGCGCAGCCCTGATGAAATGGTGACGGTCGATGTCATTCTCGGCAAGCAAGACGGCGAATTGCGGCCCGATGTCGTAGTGACCATCGTGGACGCTTCCAATCTGGAACGCAATCTTTATTTGACAACGCAAGTCCTGGAGCTGGGCGTCCCGGTTGTGGTGGCGCTCAACATGACCGACGTGGCCGAGGCCCACGGATTGACGCTTGACATACCGCGTTTGTCCCGCCAGCTGGGCGTGCCGGTCGTGGCCATTCAAGCCAACAAGGGCAAAGGACTGGAACAGCTGAAGCAAGCGGTTGCGGATGCGGTTCAGCTGCCGGCGCCATCGAACAAGCCCGTTTTTCCCGCGTGTTTCGAAAATGAAGTCGCGGTCTTGCAGACGGTCCTTGGCAAGCAGGTTGCGCCCTTTTTGGTACGCAGGCTTTTGCTTGATGTGGGCGGCTACGCCGAGCAGCGACTGGGCGATGTGGGCGTCATGATCCAGGTGAACAAGGCGCGCCAAGGTTTGGCCCAGGGCGGTTGCCCGGTGCCCGAAGTCGAGGCCAGGGTGCGCTACCGCTGGATTCGTGAAGCGGTGGCAGGCTGCATTCAGCGTCCCGCCAAACGGCCGGTGCTGTGGACCGACAAGATCGACCGTGTGTTGACGCACAAAGTTTGGGGAACATTGATTTTCCTGGCGCTGATGTTTGTCGTTTTTCAAGCGATCTTCAGCTGGGCCAGGCCGCTGATGGATCTCATTACGACGGGTCAAGGTTGGTTGGCCGATACGGTGCAAGCTGCCATGCCGGCAGGCCCGTTGCGAAGTTTGTTGGTGGACGGCGTCATCAAGGGCGTGGGCAGCGTCCTCGTTTTTTTGCCACAGATTGCCATTCTTTTCGGCTTCATCGCCATTTTGGAAGACTGCGGCTATATGGCACGGGCTGCGTTTTTGATGGACAAGCTGATGGCCCGCTGCGGGCTGAGCGGTAAATCGTTTATTCCACTGTTATCGTCGGTCGCCTGTGCAGTGCCGGGCATCATGGCGGCGCGGGTGATCGAAAATCGGCGCGATCGATTGGCGACCATTTTAGTGGCGCCGCTGATGAGTTGCTCGGCGCGGCTACCCGTTTATTTGTTGCTAATTGCCGCGTTTTTCAGCGTCGATCAGGGATACACGTGGTGGACAGCTGGTCTCGTCATGTTTGCGATGTACAGCATCGGCCTGGTGACAGCGCCGCTCGTGGCATTGTGTTTGAAACGCTCGTTGCTGCGCGGCGAGACGCCGGCATTCGTCATGGAAATGCCGCTCTACAAATGGCCGTCCTGGCGAACGGTGCTGCAACGCATGACGGGCAGTTCGTGGCTGTTCCTTCGCCGGGCCGGCACGCTGATTCTGGCGACCATGATAATTGTTTGGGCCCTCCTTTATTTCCCGGCGAGCCATCCTGACGGCGGCAGTTTTGAGGAACGGATCGAAAAGGCGGATGAAGCCACGGCCAAAAACCAGCTGCGACGCGAGTGGTCCGAACACAGCGTTCTTGGCCAGCTGGGCAAATCGGTTGAGCCAGCGGTTGAGCCGTTGGGCTGGGATTGGCGCATCGGCATGGCGGCGATAGCCAGCTTTCCTGCCCGCGAGGTCATGGTGGGGACGCTCGGTTTGATTTACAATCAAGGCAAGGGCGAATCGGACGACGAGGAATATCGGCAATCACTGGGGCAAGCGCTCCAGGAAGCCAAACGGGCGGACGGGCGGGCTGCTTTCAGTGCGCCGGTGGCGTTATCGGTGATGGTGTTTTTTGCGTTATGTTGCCAGTGTGCCTCTACGCTGGTGGTGATCCGCCGCGAAACCAATAGCTGGCTGTGGCCGGTTTTCACGTTTGTGTACATGACGATACTGGCTTATGTGGGGGCGTTGGTAGTTTACCAGGCAGGGCATTTGCTAATGAGCTAAGCGTACTAGGGGCAAGCCGATGCAAGGAGCCAAGTATATTCTCCGTTACTTTTTTGAATGGGGCGGTGGATGCCTTTGGCCAGGCAACGAAGCGGCTTTCCTAGAATTCGAACTTGGGCCTTATGACCTATGTGAGCCTTGTCCTCTTCCTTTATCCTCCGAAACTGTTGTGCGATGCCAACAAATGGCCGAGTGGCATGATGCCTCCCTTAATTGGGATTATCCGCCAAATCCGGGGCCGTGGCGGCAAGTCGAATGCGACAAGTTCAACCGCGCCGCAGGCGAGTTGCTGTCAGTGATTAGGGCGGATCTGGGTCCCGATTTTCAGGTGATTGATGAACAAAGGCAAATCGTTGAGGATCCAGAATTGGATGAGTACTTGGCCAGTCCCAAGGGGTTTCGCCGCATTCAACAGCAATAGTTTGCTTGGAAAACGAACATGCTAGATTGGCAGCTGCTACTGGTTGCACTGATTATCACGGCGGCGGCGACTTATGTCGTTCGCGCCGGCTGGCGCGTCTTGCGCGGCGGCAAGGGGGGCTGCGCTACAGGGAGTTGCGGCTGTGCGGGCAAATCGGCCAGTTCGGGCCAGCGACCCATCCCCCTTCAACAACTGACTTTACGTCGCCGAGAACCCGGCGACGTGTGAGACTTTTCCTTCTTCGCCAATTATTCCACTTTTCGACTTGACACAATTTGCGGGAATGGTACTATCATACCCAGTTCTATACGGCCTCTTCTCTGTTCCGGCCCCGCTGTTCGGTCCTCAAGGGCAGTTCAGCGGGGTTTTTTGTTTGATGAAACCCTTTCTGTGGCCGCGGTCTCCACTATAGAATGAGCAATGCACCTGTCGACCCATCACCAACTCCGTTTCGCCGGCGTTCGCCGCGCGGGAGGCACGCGATGACTTTGGCTTCCACTCTTGGCCGTCCACGAACCGTACTCATGCTTTTGACTGATGGGCAGCTTTTGGGGCGATTCCAGGTCCGCGGCGATCAGGAAGCGTTTGCCGTGCTGGTGCAGCGGCATGGGCCGATGGTGCTGGGCGTTTGCCGCCGTGTGCTGCGCGACGATCATGACACCGAGGATGCTTTTCAGGCCGCGTTTGTCGTGCTGGCCCGTAAGGCCAGGAGCATTGCCAAACAAGACTCTGTGGCAAGCTGGCTTTACAAGGTCGCCTATCGTATTGCTTTACGCTTGCGCTCGGCCAAAGTGCGAAGGCGTGAGCAGGAGCAATTGACACTTCCCAAAGAAACCGACTCGGGGCTGGCCGATGTGGTCCGCCGTGAACTACGGCAAGTCCTGGATGAAGAAGTGCACCGCTTGCCGGAGAAATACCGGGCGCCGATTCTGCTGTGTTATTTGCAGGGCCAGACTAACGAAGAAGCGGCGGCGCTGCTGCATTGTCCAACGGGGACGATCAAGATTCGGCTCTTGCGCGGCCGTGAAATGCTGCGCAAACGGCTGGTCAAACGCGGGCTGGCGCTGTCGATTACCGCCTTGCTCGGCGAAGCGCTGGTGGACATGGCCCAGGCGGCGGTGCCGCAACCACTGATTCACGCTGCGGCTAACGCTGCTTGTGGCGGGGCGGCGCCGGCAATCGGGGCCCTGGCGTCGGGAGCGCTCAAGAGCATGTGTCTTGCGAAACTGAAAGTGGCGGCGATTGTGCTGCTGACCTTATCGCTGGCGTGCGTGGCGGACGGGATGCTCAGCAAGGCGTCGGCCTCACATGTGGCCAATGTTGGGGAAAAGATTGTGCCGCCCACGCCCGTGCCGACATTTGGCGATGGGGTGACGGTGATCAGTCAATCGCGCTAATGCAACACAGCAAACACTCGTTCCCACGCTCCGCGTGGGAACGCACTGCCGCGACGCTCCGCGTCGCAACCTTCAAACCAATAAAACAGCAAGTCAGTAATGTTCTAACGGCAATGTGAAATTGAACCCCTTCATCCAATACCTTACGGCTACTTGGCCGCTGCCCTCACATACTCCCGGAAATACCCTGAGAACGTTTCATACACAGGTTGCACCGCCGTGATAGCTCGCTGGTACTCCGCCTCGACTTCGACCACCTGCTTAGCCTCAACGCGTTTTGAAAACTCATTTTCCTCGAGCTTGTTTAACATCTCATAAAAATACTCGCAAAATCTGCGGCCGTTTGCCGCATCTGTCAATGCGCCGGCTTGTTCCAGAAAAGTTGCCCACGACAACTCTGCCCGGCGGTAGCGGAGGAACAAACATGCAACATGTTCGTCGACAGCTTCGTGCTGGTCGAGCTGCTCGAAGGGCTCGGAATAAACAAAGGTATTAATCGCTTTTACTGCGTCACCGCAGTACTTGATGGTGGCAAGATTACAAATCCATCCTGGTGCGTCCTTCGATTGCATAATGAGCTTGTCAGCCCAAAGGAAGTAATGCTTATAGTTGATGAGGCGCGACTCAACCATTATCGCGAGGCGTCGGGCATCGCGCTTGGTAATGGGGAGTTCCATTGCTGCCTCAAGGTACGGAGCGGCGGGCAACGTTTTGGCGAGGTTGCAGGTTGCGACGCGGAGCGTCGCGGCAGTGCGTTCCCACGCGGAGCGTGGGAACGAGGTGCGTGTTTAATGATTCAACATAAACTCCGAACTATTTAACAGCGCCCAAAACACATCCGCCACCGCCTGGGCGGGGTCATTGGTGCCGCCGCCGGATTCGATGTAGCGGACCATCTTGCTCGTTTCGTCCGGGCGTGGCAAGCGTGACAACACCATCAGATAGAGTGTTTCAACACGGCGGGCAGTGGGTGTCGGCGCGGTCGCGATTGTTTTCAGCGCCTCGTTGTTTTCCAGCTTGGTGTGCTCGGCCAGGAGTTTGCCGTTCATCAGGTAAAGGGCTTGCAGGATGCTGGTTTGCGTTTCGATGCGTTTGTCTTGCGAGGTGAACTTGTTGAGGAACTGTTGCCGGGGCGATTCGGCCAGGCCGCGGAACTGGGTGCGGTTGGGGTCGTTGAAGTTGATGTCCTGGCGGAAATCGGCGGCTTCGGCGAAGCAGTCGAAGAGTTGCTCGGGCATCATGCCGCGGATTGGCATCTTGGCGAAAAAGTTAATCGCGTCGCGGTTGTCCTGGCTCATGGAGACGCTGATGCGCTGGTAGGCCTCGGTCAGGACAACGGCCTTGATCAGGAACTTGATGTCGTAGCCGCTGGCGATGAAAGATTTTGCCAGTTCATCCAGCAGTTCGGGGTGGGCGGGAATGGTGTCATCGCTGGGTTCAAAGACCGGCTCGGTCAGGCTGACGCCGAAGAAGTATTGCCAGACGTGATCGGCAGCGGCCTTGGCGAAGAACGGGTTTTTGGGGCCCGTCATCCAATCGGCCAGCACAGTGCGGGTCGAGGGGTTGTCCTTCCAGTCGGGCGATTCGCCGGTGATGAACTTGGCGGCGACGATCTTGTCCGAGTCCGGGATGCGGATTTCGCCGCGGTTGAGCTTGTTGGGAACGGGGCCGCCGCCTTTGGGTTTGGGCTGCACGGGCTGTTGCTGGATCTCGGAAAAGAAGGCGGCGTATTCCCAGAATTGCTGGCGGGTCCACTTGGCGAACGGATGTTTGTGGCACTGGGCGCATTCGATTTTGACGCCAAGGAAAACGCGGGCCGAGGCGCCGGCGAGATTCTCGGGTTTGTTTTCATTAACGATGGCGAAGCCGGACGGGGAAAAGCCGCCGCGATTGACCGGGGCGGACACGATTTCGTGAGCGATCTTGTCGAAGCCATCGCTGTTGGTCAGTTTGCCGTGGAGCCAGCCTTCGAACTGGCCTTGAATGGCCTGGGCCTGGACGTTGTTGGTGCCGGTCAACAGGACCGAGCGGTAATAGTGGGTGAAGTTTGCAGCGAAGAGCGGGCTGGCGAGCAAATCGTCGACGCGTTTGGCCCATTTGGTGGGGCTGTCGTTGTCGAGGTAATCGCGGATCTCCAGGAGCGTGGGGATGCGGCCGGTCAGGTCGATGTGCAGCCGGCGGACGAGCGTAGAATCGTCGGCCTTTGGTCCGGCTTTGATTTTCTCCTTTTGGAGGCGTTTGTCGATGATTTTGTCCAGACGAGCGGCCAATGCCTGGGCATCGTTCGCAGCCGGCTGGGTTTTGGCGCCGCCTTGGGCCAGGACATGTTCAGGAGCAAGGGCCAACAACAACGCGGCCAAGCCGAGGGCTTGAGTGAGGCGTAGGCACATCGCACCGGTCTCCTTGGATTCGTGCTCGTCGCTTGGAAGAACTCCCCGCCATAGAAGACGAACGACCGCGGTAAGTCGAACGAGGCAGCCGAACCGCGGCCAAACGTGGACGATAGTGTTATCGCAGAAACGGTCGCGGTGCACAAGTCCCCCGGTTGCAAGAAGTGCGCGGGAGCATATATTTTGTTTAACCGCCACGCCAAGAGGAGCGCTCCGCTTCGCGTCGCGGCTAAACAAAGTTAACGGAGATGACTATGGCCAGTGCGGAAGCTCGCCTTCAAGAATTGAAAATCACGCTGCCCACCGTGCCCAAGCCGGTGGCGAAATACAAGATGGCGTTGCTCGTCGGCAATCTGCTTTACGTGTCAGGCCACGGGCCGGCCAAGATCGATGGCAAAAATATGGTGCTCGGCCGGCTCGGTGCTGATTTGACTTTGGAGCAAGGCAAAGAGTCGGCGCGCAGCGTTGGGCTGGCGGTGCTCAGCACTGTGCGGAATACGTTGGGTTCGCTCGACCGTGTCAAGCGGCTGGTTAAGACTCTGGGCATGGTCAATTCGACGCCGGAGTTCAAGGATCATCCGACGGTGATCAATGGTTTTTCGGAATTGATGGCGGAAGTGTTTGGCGACGATGCGGGGGTGGGGACGCGCAGCGCCGTGGGAATGGGCTCGCTTCCGTCGAACATTCCTGTGGAGGTGGAGTGTTTGTTTGAGG
>Ga0134121_10005311_pt1 | contig 10481 bp, 9 predicted proteins | sample KB301_FD_96463 | JGI IMG/M metagenome (GOLD analysis project Ga0134121, IMG submission 96463) | Terrestrial soil microbial communities without Nitrogen fertilizer from Kellogg Biological Station, Michigan, USA - KB3-0-1 | ecosystem: Environmental > Terrestrial > Soil > Unclassified ...
CTCGCCAGGTCCCGCCGACATGCGACGGCTGCAGATGCTGCTGAACGAGGCGCAGCGGCCAATCGCGCTGCTTGGCGGCAGCCGCTGGTCGAATAGCGCCTGCGCGGCGATGCAGCACTTCGCAGAGCGCTTCTTGCTGCCGGTCGCCACCACCTTCCGGCGCGCCCATCTCTTCGATGCGTCTCACCCTTGCTATGCGGGCGACCTCGGCATCGGGCCCAATCCCAAGCTGCTCGCGCGCGTCAAGGACGCCGACCTTGTCATGCTGATCGGCGGGCGGCTCGGCGAGATGCCGTCGCAGAGCTACACGCTATTCGACATTCCGGGGCCCAGGCAGACGCTGGTGCATGTGCATCCGGGCGCCGAGGAGCTTGGCCGCGTCTACAGCCCTGCGCTCGCGATCAATGCGACGCCGTCAGCGTTCGCGGCCGCGCTCGAAGGTCTCGCCCGCCCCGAGAAGGTGGCGTGGTCGGCTGCGACCCCGGCCGCGCACGCGGAGTTCATCGAGTGGACCGCCAAGCCTCCGCAGGTGCCGGGCGCAGTCAACCTCGGCGAGATCATCGCGGGCCTGCGCGACACGCTGCCGGCCGAAACCATCATCTGCAACGGCGCCGGCAATTTCTCGATCTGGGTGCATCGCTTCTGGCGCTACCGGCACTATGCCTCTCAGCTCGCGCCGATCGCCGGCTCCATGGGCTATGGCGTGCCCGCTGCCATTGCGGCCAAGCGGCTGATGCCCGAGCGCACGGTCATTGCCTTCGCGGGCGACGGCGATTTCCTGATGACCGGCCAGGAGCTCGCGACCGCGATGCAGTACGAGTTGCCGATCATCATCGTGATCGCCGACAACGGCATGTACGGCACCATCCGGATGCACCAGGAGCGGCACTATCCCGCGCGTGTGATCGGCACCGAGCTGAAGAATCCGGACTTCGCCGCGCTTGCGCGTGCCTACGGAGCGTTCGGCGCCCTGGTCGAGAAGACGGCTGATTTCACCGCCGCCTTTGACGCCGCACTTGCGTCCGGCAAGCCCGCCGTCATCCACCTCAAGGTCAATCCGCAGGCAATCACGCCCGCGACCACGATCGACGCCATCCGCAAGGCCGCGCTGGCCGCGCAGGCTTAACAACAATCATGAAAGGCAGAGCCCGCGCTCTCGCGCGGGCCCGTGCCGAAGAGGGTGTGCAGCTTAACGCTCGCGAATGACGCGGTCGCGGCGCTCCTCAATAATGACCGGACCACCGCTCCCTGTCGTCTCTTTGCACACTTCGATCGTGCGCATCCGGTTCTCGGCCTCGAGCCGTACGCCAAAGCCCGCACCACCGATGATGATGCCCGCGTTAGGTGCCGGACGTTCCTCGACGATCCGGCAACGCTTCGTCGTTGGTTCCTGGATAATGTAATAGTCCGCCAGCGCAGGGGTAACGATTGCCGCCAGCCCAACACCAATCATCAACGCCTTCATGTTTATCTCCTCGTTGGAAGGACCCGACTGCCAACGAGTTCCACTCGAGTCTTGTTCCGAGCTTTTTCCGCGGAACTATCACCGCCGTGCTGCTGTCAGCAGCAATTCATTGGGTCCAATCCACTCTGCTCCTGACTCGAATGCACGCAGGCGCTCTTCCATCTCGGCCCAGGCTGCGTCGCGCTTGGCGGGCGCGAGCCGCTCGATGATCGCCACGATCGGACCCGCGGATGTCTTGACGAAATCGAGATAGGTCTTCGCAGTCGGCATTCTAAACGGAGCCGCCATCTTGGTGGTCGCAACCTCTTTGAAGCCGGCTTCCCGGAACAGCGCGTCGATCAATCCTGGTTTGCCGAGGCTCAGAAGTCCACCGGGCTGAAACGGATTGGGCGGTGGCAGTCCGGCATGCTTGATCGCAGTTGCCATCAGGACTGTGACGCACGGATTGCTCTGCGGGGTCGAGAACACCATGGTGCAGATGCCGCCGCCGTCCTTGAGCGCTCGCCGCATCTCACGCAGGCCTTGTAAAGGATCGCGGAACAGCATCAGGCCGAGCCGACAGACGACGGCGTCGAAGCGGGCGTCCTCGACTGCAAGTCGCTCACCATCGCTGACCTTGGTTTCGACGTTGCGATGGCCAGCCTGCGCCGCATTGCGTGCCGCATAGCGCAGAATCTCCGGCGAGAGATCAGTGGCGAGCACAAAGCCCTGTGGTCCCACGCGCTCCGCAATGTCGATGGTCTGGTCGCCGGCGCCGGCAGCGACATCAAGCACTTGGGCGCCTGGCTTCGCGCCCGCCATCGTCAGCATCGCTTGCGTGGCATCGCGCAGCCATGGCCGGATGACGGCGCTGCTGTCGCTCCAGCCCTGCGCCATCCGATCCCATTGTTGCCGCATGGCATTCTTGGCCGCGTCGTCGTGATGAGAGAGTTGCATGGCTTCAGGTTGCGGTCCGGTCTCAGTGCATCGGATCGAGGAACGGCGTGCCGGGCGTGCTCACATAAACGATCACGACCTTGGTCAGCTTCGAGGCGCTGCGGTTGTAGCCGGTCATCTCGACATTGGGCGGCTCCACGATCGCCTCGCCGGCCTTCACGATGATAGGAGGGCGATCCTTGAGTTCGAGCGTGAACGCGCCTTCGAGCACGTAGACGGTCACCGGAAAACGATGCGTGTGCGGCACGGTGCGGTCGCCTGGCTTGAAGGTCGCGGTCAGAACGCGGACCGATTGCCTGGCATCGCGCGGCAGGCCTTCGACGACCTGCTCCAGAACGAGGTTGGGCCTCGCAAGGCCTGCAACGCCATGCTCCTGCGCGAGCGCCGTGGCCGAGAGCGCCACGCCTGCAAGCGCAGGGCCGAGTGCATATCCAAGGCGCATGTTGAGGTCTCCCATATGACTGTCGAAGCCCGCAAACCTAAGGTCGGTGAGGGCGGGCGCGGGAGCCGCAAGATTGCGACAAGGGGCGTCAGAATTGCATAATCACGCCCATGTTTGACTGGAATGACCTCACCTATTTCCTGGCGGTTGCGCGCCATGGCAGCACGATTGCGGCGGGCAAGGCTTTAGGGCTGAGCCAATCGACCGTGCATCGGCGGCTGAGCGAACTCGAGCGGCGAATCGGCCACAAGCTCGTCACTCGGCATACGACCGGCTATCGGCTCACTCCGTTCGGCGAGGCACTGCTCCCCTATGCCGAGCATGTTGAGACGGCGATCAAGGAGTTGGAGCGGCACGTGGGCGATGCCGCGCATGACGCGGCAGGTATCATCCGGGTGACTTGCCCAGAGCCGATCGTCTATCGCATGACGGCGCTCATCGACCGCTTCCATGCCAAGCATCCGACGCTGCGGGTCGAGTTTGTCACCAGCGATCGCTATCTCGATCTGTCGAAGGGCGAGGCCGATGTGGCGTTCCGCTCCGGCGACACCGACGACGAGCTGGTGGGCCGCAAGATCGCGGACTCGATCTGGGCGGTCTATGCCAGCCGCGCCTATATCGAGCGCCACGGCAAGCCGGAGCGGGTCGAGGACCTGTCACGGCACGCGCTTGTGTGCTTCGATGAATCGCTCAGTCAGCACCGTATCTCGAAGTGGCTCGCCGAGGTCGTGCCCGGCGCCACCATCGCGGCGCGCAACAACAGCGTGTTGGGTCTCGTTTACGCGGTGAAGTCCGGCGTCGGTGTCGGACCGTTGCCGACTGCGATCGCCGACGATCAGGAGGACCTTATGCGCGTGCTCGGCCCCATCCCGGAGCTTGCGCGCGGTTGGCGCCTGCTCACCCATCCCGACCTGCGGCGCACGCCGCGGGTGGCGGCGTTCTTCGATTTCATCATCGCGGAGCGCGAGGCGCTGAAATCGATTTTGACCGGGTAGCGCTCACTCGCCCGCCAATTCCTCGCGCAGCATCTCCAGCTCCAGCCACTGCGTCTCGGCGTCTTCGATCTTGCGTTGCACGTCACCAAGCGCTGCAGTGGTCTGCTCGAAGGCGGCGCGGTCGCGCGCATAGTACTGCGGGTCGTCGAGCCTTGACTGCAGCTTGGCGGCCTCCGTGCGCAGCGCCGCGATGGTTGTCGGCAGCGTCTCAAGCGCGTGCTTGTCCTTGAACGTCATCCGCCGTCTTGTTGACTGTGGCTCCGGACGGGGCGGTGCCGGCTCGTTCACTGTCTTGTTGGCCTTGGGCGGCGCGCTGTGCGGCTCGCGCGTGAGATCGCTGCCGCGCTGCGCCAGCATGTCGCTGTAGCCGCCGGCATAGTCGAGCCAGCGACCGTTGCCGTCGGGCGCGATCACACCGTTGACAAGGCGATCGAGGAAATCGCGATCGTGGCTGATGAGCAGCACCGTGCCGGGATAGTCTGCCAGCATGTCCTCGAGCACGTCGAGCGTTTCCATGTCGAGGTCGTTGGTCGGCTCGTCGAGCACCAGCAGGTTTGAGGACCCGGCGAGGGTTTGCGCCAGCATCAGGCGGCCACGCTCGCCGCCTGAGAGCTTGCCGAGCGGCGTGCGCGCCTGCTCGGCCGAGAACAGAAAGTCCTTCATGTAGCTGACGACGTGCTTGCGCTGCCCGTTCACCAGCACGTTGTCGCCGCCGCCTCCGGTCAGCGCGTCTGCAACCGTGACGCCTGGATCGAGGCTGTCGCGCTGCTGGTTGAGCGTCGCGATGGCGAGGTTCGTGCCGAGCCGCACCGTTCCGGAATCCGGAGGCAGGGCGCCGATCAGGAGATTGACCAGCGTCGTCTTGCCGCTGCCGTTGGGCCCCACGATGCCGATGCGGTCGCCGCGCTGGATGCGGGTCGAGAACGCTGTGACGATCGAGCGGTCGCCGTAGCTCTTGCCGAGATTCTCGGCCTCGATGACCAGCGCGCCAGACGGCGCTGCGGCTCCGGCCGTGATGGTGGCGCTGCCAGCCGTGGCCCAATAGGTGCGCCGCTTCTCGCGCAGCGCCCTGAGCTCTCCGACCCGGCGCATGTTGCGTTTGCGTCGCGCAGTCACGCCGTAACGCATCCAGTGCTCTTCGGCGACGATCTTGCGGTCGAGCTTGTGCTGCTCGCGCTCCTCTTCCTCGATCACCGCGTCGCGCCATTCCTCGAAATGGGCAAAGCCGCGCTCGATTCGCCGCGTCATGCCGCGGTCGAGCCAGACCGTGCTGCGCGAGAGGTTGGAGAGAAAGCGCCGGTCGTGGCTGATGATTACGAGCGCACTGCCGCGCGCGGCGAGCTCCTGCTCGAGCCATTCGATGGTAGTCAGGTCGAGATGGTTGGTTGGCTCGTCGAGCAGCAGGATATCGGGCGAAGGTGCAAGCACGCGCGCGAGCGAGGCGCGGCGCGCCTCACCGCCGGAGAGGTGCGCCGGATCCTCCTGCCCGCTCAGGCCAAGCTCGGCCAGCATCGAGCGTGCCACATGCACGTCGTCGGTTGGCCGCAACGATGCCTCCACATAGGCGAGCGTCGAGGTAAAGCCCGCAAAGTCCGGCTCCTGCGGCAGATAGCGCACGAGCGCGCCCGGCTGCACGAAGACAGAGCCCCGGTCGGGCTCGGCGAGGCCGGCCGCGATCCTCAGTAGCGTGGACTTGCCCGACCCGTTGCGCCCGACCAGCGACACCCGCTCGCCGGCCGCGACGGTGAGCTCGGCACCGGTCAGCAACGGAGTGCCGCCGAACGTGAGAGCGATGTCCTTGAGCTGAATCAGCGGAGGCGCCATGCGCCTTGCTATGCCGTCTGGCGGGAGGCCTGTCGATGGGGGCGGAAGGCCGGACGAAGATCGAAGTTGACTGCGTTGCACCATCCGATGAATCGTGCCTCACTCCTTCTCATGCCCTATCGCCGCACCGAGAATGTGGTCCGCAAGCTCAGTGCCCGCCGCGCGGCGATCCTGGCGGCGGCTGAGGCCTTGGCGTCTGAGAGCGGCATGGGGTCGGTGCAGATCGCGCCGGTCGCAGAGCGCGCCGGGATCGCGGCTGGCACCGTCTATCGCTATTTCCCATCCAAGACCGCGCTGGTGACGGCCCTGGTCGAGGCCCAGTCGGCCGCCGAGACTGCGGCGCTCGCGCGTGCGGCTGGCGCCGCGCCCGGCCCGCTGTCGGCGCTCTGTGCGACGATTGCGACCTTTGCGGGCCGCGCGCTGGCGCGGCGGCGGCTTGCCTTCGCGCTGATCGCGGAGCCGGTCGAGCCCGAGATCGAGGCCGCCCGCGTTTCGTACCGCCGGGCGCTCGCCGACGCCTTCGAGGCACGAATCCGGGCGGCGCTCGTCGCCGGTCATCTCCCCGATCAGGATGCGGCTGCGGCAGCGGCAGCGCTCGTCGGCGCACTCATTGAAGGATTGATCGGGCCGCTTGCGGCCGCAACCGAAGGGCGCGTCCGCGAGCGCGTCCAGGCGCTCACGCTATTCGCCCTGCGGGCGCTCGGCGTCGTCGATGCCCGTGCGCGCGGCCTCGTGGTGCAAGCGCCGGTCCCCGAGGCGACGAACTGATCATCGCATCGTCGCGCCGACGATCCAGTCGGTCACCGCCTGCAGCGCCCCCTTGCGGTTGCTCCGCCCGTGCTCTTCCTTGAACACCGCGAGCTGGGTGTCGGCCGAGGTGCCGCCACCCACGATCTTGCGGCAGTGGGCGATCTCCTCGGCACAGCCGAGGGCGCTTGCATCGGCGGCAGTCTCCTCGATCACGCGCTCGAGCATCTCGCCGACCGTGACCGCACCCTCCTCGGTCACGAAGGTACCGTGGATGCCATAACGCTGAGCTCGCCACTTGTTTTCGACCACCAGCGCGCGCGAGACCGCCGTCATTCCGTGGTTGCGCCAGGGATTGTAATAGAGGTGGCGCACGAGCGTGCGATAGAGCGCCGCGATCGCGATGGCATCGTCGATGAGCGTGCAGCAGTCTGGTGCGCGCAACTCGAGCGTCGGATGCGCCAGCGACGGCCTGATCGCCCACCAGATGTAGCTCGAATCCGCGATGATGCCGGCCTTCACCTGGGCCGCAATATAGGCGTCGAACTCCTCCTTGGTGCGGAACAGCTCCGGCACGCCGGTGCGCGGAAGCTCGTCATAGGCGGCGAGCCGGTAGCCCATGAGCCCGGTCGAGCGCGATTGCCAGAACGGGGATGAGGTCGACAGCGCCAGGAACAGCGGCAGGTAAGGCAGCATCCGGCACATCACGTCGACGCGCTCGTCAGGGTCCGGCAATTCGACGTGCACATGCATTCCGCACAGCATGTTGCGCTGACCGATCATCTGCAGATCGTTCATCACCTCGTCGTAGCGCTGCTTGGGCGTCTGCAAAGCATCGCCCCAGATCGCTGTCGGGTGAGTTCCCGCCGCCAGGATCGCAAGCCCATGCTCGGCCGCAATCGACGCCACGATCTGGCGTAGCCCGTGCAGCTGCGAGCGCGCGTTCGCGAAGCTGAAATGCGGCGAGGTCGCGACCTCGACCTGCGACTGCAGGAATTCGCCCGTGACGTGACCGTCAGTCGCTTCGTTAGCAGCCATAAGAAAATTTTCCGGCATGTGACGCGCGACGCGTTTGGTCTGCGCATCGACCAGAAAATATTCTTCTTCGATCCCGAACCTGAAATTTTCCGCCATCATCGCCCCTTGCATTGTCGTTCGTCCCCACGAAACCGACGTCATGTCGCGTTGGCTAAGTTGCTGAAAAAACGTGGCTAAAGTAGTCGCAGGGAGCGCATAACAACGCCGCCGCGCGTTACCGGTTCCGGGGTGAAATCGACAAAACTATACCGGGGAAGGTAACGCACCGCGGCAAAATTAAGACTGAGAGAAATATCCTTTGGAATCAGGATTCATTAACGGACAGGGTGATTCGATTCGTGATCCCCTATCAGGGTGAGTTGTGGGCCTAACGCCAGAATCGCTCTCGGCAGCCCTCAAGTCTGGTTGAAACTCGCCCGCGGAGAGAGCAACGAGAATCGCAACAAAAATAGATTGTTGCGGGTTGGCGGAGTCTTTTTGTTAAAGAGTGAAGTGACTCTCGAGTCGTCAAATGGTCGTCACAGCAATTTTTTCTGGTTGCCTGATCAATGCGACATCAGCACCGGCACCGTCATCGATCGCAAGATGCTGCGCGTGACGCCGCCGAGAATGAACTCGCGCAAGCGCGAATGGCCATAGCCGCCAAGCACCATGAAATCGGCTCCGGTCTCGGAAGCGTGCGTCAGGATGGCATTCTGCACGCCTGCGCCGCCACGGGTGATGTGCTTGATCTCGACCGTGATGCCGTGGCGCGCGAGATGGCGGCGCATGTTGGTGCCGGTGATCTCGCCGCTCTTGTCGCGCTCGCCGGTGACAACGACGATGTTGATCGACTTGGCGCGTTGCAGGAAAGGCAGCGAGTCCGCAATGGCGCGCGCGGCTGGTCGGCTTCCGTCCCAGCAGATGATGATGCGATCGAGCTTCAGTCCCTGCTTGTGCGTATGGGGCACGACGATCAGCGGGCGGCCGGATCCGAACAGGGCGCCTTCGATCGTCAGCTCTTCGGAGGCGCCTTGCTCCTGCCTTGCCTGCCCGACGACCGCGATGTCGAAGCGGCGGGCGATGCGTCCGAACAGATCGGGCGCGCCGGCAAGGCTGGCGTCGACCGTGCGCGCTTCGGCTGAGACACTCGCTGCCTTCGCGGTGCTTTCAAAGCGCGCGATCGACTCCTTGGCGGCGACTGTGTTCCGGCTGCGTTGCGCTTCGATGAGATCAGTGGGGAGGCCGCCGAGCACGCTGCCGGGGATGACCGGCTCGTAGACAAAGGCGATGCCAGCGATGTGCGCGCCAAAACCGGCGGCGAGCGAGATCGCGTAGTCAGACGCAAAATCCTGCGGGTGGCCGCCCGTCAGGTTGACGACAATGTCCTTGATCATGGCCCGCCTCCCGGCGCGGCTGCGGACCGGGCGCCACCCGACGTCAGGGCAAAAAACCTGCCGCCGGGCTATGGCGCTAATACGACGTGGCCTTACTTCTTCTGGCCGTCAGCCCCGAACTGCTTGAGGTAGGCCCACAGGTCCTCGACTTCCTTGGCGTCGCGCACGCCTGCGAAGGCCATGCGGGTGCCGGGAACTTTCTGCATCGGACCGCCAATGAACTCCTTGAACACCCCCTCGTTCCAGGTGATGCCGGAGCCCTTCATGGCGTCCGAATAATTGAAACCGTCGAAGGTGGCAGCCTTGCGGCCGTCGATCCCGTTGAGCGGCGGTCCGAGCTTGATCCTCGCCTCGGCCCCGGCATCGTGGCAGGGCGAGCACCATTTTTTGAAAGCCGCGTCGGTCTGCGCCATCGCGCTCCCGGCTGAAGCAACCACAAGCAACGAAGCCAACATCCAAGTCTTCATTCTAGATCTCCTCTTACATCCTCCCAACGCCGCCGTCCTTGCCAGCGCGTTATGCCTGTTGGGGCCGCCGCAAAGCGGTGGCCCACAGGTGTTCGAATGGCGTTTGGCGCGGACCCTGTCAACGCCCCCGGGGTGGAATTTCCTGCGTCGCCACCTGATTCTATCGAAGCAGTGCTCTTGCGGCTATAACACTTCGAGGTGGCCGCGCTGCGATGGGCCCATGACGGCACGCGGCCGATGGAGATGTCCATGGTGGTGGCTATGCCGGAACCCGACCGGGCCGTGCTCGCGCGCCGCGACCGGATCGTCAAGGCGCTCTCGGCGATCGTGCCCGGGGAGGGGGTGATCGCGAGCGAGGTCGGGATGCGCCCCTACGAGACCGACGGGCTGACCGCCTACCGCGCTTTGCCGATGGTTGTGGTGCTGCCATCGACCACCGATCAGGTCTCCCGCGTCCTGTCCTACTGCCATCGCGAAGGTATCAAGTTAGTGCCGCGTGGCGCCGGCACCTCGCTCTCGGGTGGCGCGTTGCCGCTGGTCGATGGCGTCCTCCTCGGTATGGCCAAGTTCAATCGCATCCGCGAGATCGACTACGACAACCGAGTCGTGGTCGCGGAGCCAGGCGTGACCAATCTCGCGGTGACCCAGGCGGTCGAGCAACGAGGGTTCTATTACGCCCCCGATCCGTCCTCGCAGATCGCCTGCACCATCGGCGGCAACGTGGCGGAGAACTCCGGCGGCGTGCACTGTCTCAAATACGGCATGACCAGCAACAACGTGCTCGGCTGCGAGATCGTGCTGATGACTGGCGAGGTGGTGCGGCTCGGCGGCAAGCATGTGGAGGCCGGCGGCTACGACCTCCTCGGCATCATCAACGGGTCGGAGGGACTTCTCGGCGTCGTCACCGAGGTCACGGTGCGCATCCTGCGCAAGCCGGAGATGGCGCGGGCCGCGCTGATCGGCTTTGCCAGATCCGAGGACGCCGGCGAATGCGTCGGCAGGATCATCGGGGCGGGCATCATCCCAGGCGGCATGGAGATGATGGACAAGCCGGCCATCCACGCGGTCGAGGAGTTCGTGCATGCCGGCTATCCGCTCGACGTCGAGGCCCTGCTGATCGTCGAGCTCGACGGCCCGCAGGCCGAGGTCGACCATCTGATCGGGCGGGTGACGGCGATCGCCCGCGGCTGC
>Ga0134121_10005313_pt1 | contig 10479 bp, 8 predicted proteins | sample KB301_FD_96463 | JGI IMG/M metagenome (GOLD analysis project Ga0134121, IMG submission 96463) | Terrestrial soil microbial communities without Nitrogen fertilizer from Kellogg Biological Station, Michigan, USA - KB3-0-1 | ecosystem: Environmental > Terrestrial > Soil > Unclassified ...
GCGCGCACGTTGACTCGGTTGAGAGCGGCAAGTGGTCGGCGAAGGCCAGCAGCGAGACATCTGCTCTTTGCGACACCACGCGCGCGAGATGGTAGTTCCTCAGCTTTGCTCCCGTGTCGAGCGGCCAGCAAACTCTGGGCGCGAACTGCAACACGCGCATGTTCGAATCAGATGGTTTCAGGACAAATCTCCAATCGACGAGCCGCTGGGGCGCCCAGCTCTTGATTCTAACGGTTAAATCGCCGCATTCGGAGGAAAATTTCCTTTATTTGTCCAAAATTAGCTGGATTCCCAGCCGCCTTCGTCCTGTATAATGATCGTGGCAATTCTGCCACCCTCCTGATTGCGGCCCACCACTCGAGCCAACTTCAGAGACACGTATCCCGGAATGAATCCCGCGATTTCAAAACAGCAGCAGCGTGTGATCGCTGACGAAAATCGTCACTTTCGTACTGATCACTTGCAAGGCGATTTGGCCGGACGCTCGGCTCGGGGCGGCGCTGTGACCATGGGCGCGCAAGTTTTCAAGTTTGGGTTCAGCACGGCAGCGACGATTGTGTTAGCGCGTCTCCTGACACCGGAAGACTATGGCTTGATCGGCATGGTCGCCATTCTGATCAATTTCGTCGGCATGTTTCAGTATCTGGGCCTGTCCACGGCGACGGTGAAATGGACTGAACTGAATCATAGACAGGTTAGTACCTTATTTTGGGTGAACATGGCATTGAGCCTCACGATAATGCTGGTCACCATTGGCAGCGGTCCGCTGCTCGCCTGGTTTTACAAAGAGCCCCGGCTAATTGGCATTACTGTGGGTTATGGAATCACGATTTTCTTTGCCGGTCTCGGCATTCAGCATGAAGCTATTCTCTCCAGACAAATGCGCTTTACGGCGATCATGATCGTTGAAGTAGTGGCGATCCTGTCTGGTTTTGCCTCGGCGGTGGTGGCCGCTTGGCGAGGAGCAGGTTATTGGTCGCTGGTGCTGAACCAGCTGGTGATGACGTCGGTCACAGTAGTCGGCGTCTGGGTTGTTTGCCGCTGGCGGCCGGGACTTCCCGCGCGGGGGATCGGACTCCGGTCGATGTTGTCATACGGAGGAAATATCACCGGCTTTAACGTGATGACTTTCTTCTCGCGGAATTTGGATAACGCGCTCATCGGAAAGTTCTGGGGTCCTTATCAACTCGGAGTGTACTCGCGCGCTTATCAAATGCTGCTGATGCCGATGCAGCAGATCAATGCGCCGCTGGGAGCGGTTGCAGTTCCGGCATTAAGCCGGCTGGCAGGCGAACCCGAGCGCTATCGAGCGGCATATCTAAAAATTCTGGAAAAGGTCGTGATGATCACTATGCCTTTGGGCGCTCTCATGATTGCCACGTCTGATTGGATGGTACTGTTTCTCCTGGGCCCGCAGTGGCGCGAGACCGGCCGCATCTTCATGCTGCTGGGTATCGCCGCGATGATTCAACCGGTAACCAAGACTTCGTGGTGGCTCTTCTCGACTCAGGGTCGCACTAGAGAGTTGTTCCACTGGGGACTGATGGGCGGAACGATCGCGATCGTTTCGATCGTGGCTGGTTTACAGTGGGGCGCGACGGGCGTGGCCGCGTCTTATGCCGTGGCTGATCTGTGCGTCGCAACACCGCTTTTGTTCTGGTACGTCGGCCGGCGAGGGCCCGTGCGCACGATGGACTTCTATCGCACCATTGCTCCGGTCGTGGCCGCCTCTGTGTGTTCATTGGCGACGTTGTTTGCTTGTCGCCCATGGTTGAACGCCGTGCCGAGCCTGTTTGGGCGCTTAAGCATCGCCTTCGGATTGACAGTCGCAGTTTCACTGTTGGTGCTGTCGGCATTGCCGGCCGGAAGGCTGGCGATGCGAAGCCTGACTGAAACTCTTCTACTACTCTTGAAACGTAATCATTCTACCGTGGCCGAGCCGGCCAAATGACCATGTTAAAAAAGTTCAAGCAAGCAGCACTCAAGTCTCTTAAGTCCGTTGGTGTATCGACGCTGGTGCACAACAGTCGTTGGCGCCGGCAGCGACTCTTGATTCTTGCTTATCACGGCATAGCTCTATCGGACGAACATCTTTTTAACGGCTCTCAATTCATCTCTGCCGACTTTTTTCGCGATCGGTTGGAGTTGCTGAGAAGGTCAAGATGCGCGGTGCTGCCGCTCGACGAAGCAGTAGAACGGCTTTATGCTGACGACTTGCCTGACCGGGCGGTGGCGATAACTTTTGACGACGGCCTATCCGATTTCTATCGCAGGGCTTTTCCTCTGATCAAAGAATTCGACGTGCCGGTGACCCTCTATCTGACGACTTTCTATTCTCATTACCAGCGGCCGGTCTTCGATCTCATGTGCTCTTATCTGCTCTGGAAAGGGCGGAATTACGCCCTGAAATTAAAAGACCTTACCGGACAGGATTTCAAAACTGATCTAAGCAGCCTTGATGCGCGTGAAGCGGCCCTCGCGCAAATCCATGCCTTCGCTCGGAGGCAGAAGTTATCGGCTGACGAAAAAGACGCTTTTGCTGCTTCGTTGGCGGCCCGTCTGAATGTTGACTATGCGGAGCTACTCTCGCAACGAACGATGCACAACCTGACTTCCGACGAAGTCGTGAAGCTGGCCGCCGGCGGGATTGATGTTCAGTTGCATACGCATCGTCATCGGACTCCGAAGGATCGCGGGCTCTTTCTCAGAGAGATTGAAGATAATCGGAAGAGCATCCAGGAAATGACGGATCGGAACCCCACGCATTTTTGTTATCCCAGCGGAGTCTATGACCTCGCGTTTCTGCCCTGGTTGCGCGAGGCTGGAGTTATTTCTGCTACCACCTGCGAATCAGGTTTTGCTTCGCGAAGCTCCAACAAATTGTTGCTGCCACGATTGCTGGACAACGCCACGCTGTCGCCGATCGAATTTGAGAGTTGGCTGACGGGTGTGGCGGCGGCCCTGCCTCAGCGTCGCGTCCCGGCGCACGCCTACGCGGAAGGAACATCATGACTCAGATAGCGGCATCTCCTCACGTAATAATTTGCGGTGAATTTACTTTCTCGCCGAGGTAACAGATGGAACAGGTTACATCCACAGCGCAGACTCATCGTCCCGATATCTCGCGGGCCGGCGTTGGTGTGCCACCTGAGCGTGAGATGCCCCGGGTCAGCATAGTGATTCCGGCCTACAATGTTGCTCCCTACATCGGTGAAACTCTGGCGACTGTCTTTGCGCAAACTTTTACTGATTTTGAAGTGCTCATCATCAATGATGGCTCGCCTGACACTGAAGAGTTTGAGCGCGCGATCATCCCCTACCGCGACCGGATTCGTTATCTCAAACAAGAGAACCGCAGCGCCAGCGCAGCTCGCAACGCCGGGCTCTGTGCCGCACGTGGAGAGTTAATCGCTTTTCTCGACGCCGACGATCTCTGGTTACCGAATTACCTGACAGAACAACTCAAGTTTATTAGCGAGTACGGCTGCGATCTGGCGTGCGCAGACGCGCTGATCTTTGGCGCTTCCGCTGATGCCGGTCAAAGCTATATGGACTCGCTGATGGAATCGGCGCCCCCTGAGGGCCTGGTGACTTTTCTCGAGCTGGTTAACGCTGACCGGAGCTTAATAACTTCCGGTGTTGTCGTCCGGCGCGACTTTGTGTTGGAGGTTGGGCTTTTTGACGAAGCACTGCGCAACGCACAGGACTTCGATCTGTGGTTACGCCTGGCGAGACATGGCGCGCGACTCGCCTATCAACGAAAAGTGCTCCTGAGTTACAGGTCCCGCCCGAACAGCCTGAGCGGCGACGCAATCAATTCACATCAGAGGGAGCTGCGGGTCTTTGACAAGATTGAGCAGTCATATGAATTCACGCCCGCCGAACGCGCGGAGGTTGGCGCTGTCATAAAGAGCCGCCGGGCTCTGCTGGAATACGAACTGGGTAAGCTTTATCTGGTTCCCGGTGATTTTGATCGCGCTCGCCAGTCGTTTGCGAACGCAAACAAGTTAAGGCGAAGTTGGAAGGCCCGCCTGGCATTGTGTCTCACACACGTTGCACCGGGTTTGTTGCGTGGCTTGTATCTCCGGCGCACTTCCAGCGCGGTTGCCGAGTAACTCTGTCACAAGGAAAGAAGCATGAGAAACGTTAAAGAAATTCCGTTGCACCAGAAATCGGCTTATCGCCCGGCGCCGACGTGGAATCGTTCCCAGGCTGAGCAGTTGACGGCAGAACTGGACACCAATGGCATCATTGTCTTGCCGTCGATCGTCAGCCCCGATCAATTGCGGGCTATGCAGCAGGCGTTTGAGAGTCGGCTGCAGCGAATTCGCTGGAACAACTTCGAAGGTCATTTCAGGACCGAACTCTATCGGCACATGGTCGAGGATGTGTTGCTGCTCGATCAGGGCTTTATCGATCTCGCATTGCATCCTTTGGTTAAAGAGATACTGACGCGATATCTCGGCAGCCAGTACGAATTGACGGAAGCGAAGGGATGGAAATCTCTGCCTACCAGGTATGACTTTCATGGTTGGCACGGAGACACCTGGTACGATCAGGCGTTAGAACAAACGATTCACAGGGAAATCAAACTGGGCATGTATCTGACGGACGTTAACACTGGTGCGTTCAAGTTTGTCAAAGGAAGTCATCGAAAGAATCACCCGCGCAATTTGGACAAGAGCGAGGTAAGGGAATTGCCGCTGGCTGATGTGGTTGAACTGACCGGCGCCGCCGGCACGGTGTTCATGTTTGACACTTCGGCAATTCATCGCCAGAGCATACCGATTCTGGAGCCGCGCCAGGCCATCTTTTTCGGATATCACGATCCGAGCGTCCCGCTTCAGCCCGAAGATATCGCCTATTATCGTTATCACCCGTTACTGCTCAACGCCGCGTTTCTCGGAGGTATCTCGCCCGAAGATCAACGCATCCTCGGTTTTGGTAACAAGACCAACTTTCAGCCGGCTTTTCAGCGGCGCGATCAGCCTCCGCTGATTTATCAATTATTCACTGCTTCACATGGCGCGGGTTTGTACTTTCAACATTTGCAACAGAGGATCAGCGCGAGATTGAAACGCGTTTTCGGAGGCAAATAACTTTTCCTGGTGCGGCCAATCGTCGAAAGCTAACTCCATGAACACCAACGGTCATCACTCAGGCCATACGCCGACCCTGATTTCGGTTTTCGGCGTCAAGCCGGTTCGCATCGGAGGTACTGAAACTTTTGCGCGCGAGTTGTCTCTGCAGTTGGGTGAGCGCGGATGGCAAAGCGTGCTGTGCTTTCTTTCCGAACCAACGGCCGAGGTGCGTCGGTTTCTCGACTTGCCAAATATTTCATTTGAAGTTCTGGAGAATTCGACGGATGGCGACCAGACCGCCCGCAGAAATCTAGCGGCCATCTTGCGGAAGCATCGGGCCGATATCCTGCATCTTCACTACGTAAGTTTTCTGAATCTTTATTCGTGGTCGGCCCGTTTTCAATCCGCCAGGCAGGTCTTCTTCACCGATCATCATTCGCGGCCAGCCGGCTACGTCCAATCGCGAGCGCCGTTTTGGAAGCGCGCCGCGGCGCGTCTCATCAATCAACCGCTCAACAAGGTCGTCTGTGTCAGCAACTATGGGTATGAGTGCATGACTGCGCTTGATCTGCTGCCGCGAAGTCGTTTTCAAATGATCTATAACGGCGTAGATCTTTCCCGCGTCAAAGCCGACCCGCTACTGGCGACGAAATTCAGAGAACGATATTCGATTCCCACTGAGCGAACGATTGTTACTCAAGTGAGTTGGATAATCCCGGAAAAGGGCATCGCTGATTTCCTCGAGATGGCGCGGCTGGTGCTGCGACAAAACCGCAACGTGCACTTTGTGCTGGTGGGCGATGGTGTGAATCGCGAGCAATACACGAAAGATGCGGTGTCGATGGGACTCGATCAGCATATCACCTGGACGGGCATGGTCGATGACCCATTCGGTGAAGGCGTTTTTCACGCGGCCGATGTCGTCTGCCAATTATCGCGTTGGGAAGAAGTTTTTGGCTGGATGATCGCGGAGGCGATGGCCCACGGCAAACCTGTTGTAGCCACACGTGTCGGTGGCATACCTGAACTAATCAGTGATGGCGTGACTGGGTACCTTGTTGCCCGCGCTGATGCGGCGGCGATGAGTGATCGAATATTGCAGCTATTGGGTGATCCGGCCCTGAGAGCGCGGATGGGAGCGAGCGGTCGTGACACTGTGGCTCGTAAGTTTGATCTGCGGAAGAACGTATCGCAGCTAATAGGCAGTTACGGCATTTCATAACAGCGGGAGCGAAACTCGAGATCGCTAGTCGCTCTCTGATAAGAAACGCAGAACCTAGTTCGCAGCCAGTGTGCTGGCGTTAGGAATCAGGTTGAGACTGAGCAATGTCCAGTGCAGTCGAGAGTCTTCTATCGGATCGGCGCGAAATGAATTTGTCCGCAGTGTCCTCATAGTTTTCGCCATTGCGAGACGACAAAGCAAGACATCAATCGGCCCTGCATGCGTTCAATTACTGATTCGACCGCTAATAGCGCCGGCGAGTAAATGCGTTTAAACGACAAGGGCACCCTGAAAACCATGGAGTTAAGGACCAACAGGTACGCCACATTACCGTGGTAGGACTCAGTCTTAAAACTGAAATGTTTTGCGAAGTTATTTTTGAGCTGCTGCACGTCAATCGAGGCTTCGTTCTTAGCGAAGAGACTATCGTGCTTGTACCAGTAGGCCCTCACGATGTCAGGCAAGGCTCGACTATGAGGTTCGGCGAAACATAGACTTCCCCCGGGTTTCAGGGTTCTATGAAGTTCGTGAATCGCTTCGTTGAGATTCGGATGCAAGTGATGCAGACCGCCAATGACGGCTACGCAATCAAAGTAGCAATCGGGCAAACCTGTCGCAAGAATCGAGCCGCATACCGCGGTAGCGTCCGGCCAATTCTTTTTGAAAAAGGCCATTTCCCCACTTGAAATGTCCAGACCCGTTACCCGCGCACCTTTAGAGAGCAAATATTCGGTGGTATGGCCGCTGCCGCACATGGCCTCCAGAACATTCCGGCCCTCAAGCTCAATTCCCGTGAATAAAGGTTCATTAATGAATCGGCTGCGATACTGGCGACTATAAAAGTCGCCATAATGGCTTTCATATTCTTCAGCTATTGAATCGTAATGCGCTTTCTGGAGTTGTACTGCGCTGGACAATTTCGAATCTCCCTGGAGGTCTTTGCCGAAAACTCTCGCCGCTTTGTTTTGGCGCAAAGCGTAGCATGCCCAGATGACATCTCCAAAAGAGATGCTCGATCAAGCGTGGCCGATTTGATCCCTCGTCGTTGACCACAACTCTCCGGTTTTTGAGTTCGCTTCCGCAGACACTGGGACGGTTTGCCGCTTGTATTAAAGGATGGGGGGCTAAACCTGAAACGGCTTTGTTTTCGCCAACACCCGAGCAGGATTTCCCGCGACGGTTTCACCGGCCTGAACATCTTTCGTCACCAGCGCGCCCGCGCCGACGATCGCGCGCTCGCCGATAGTCACACCGCAGATAATAGTCGCGCCACTGCCGACGCTCGCGGCGCGCTTGACGACAGTAGGTACGACCTGCCATTCAGCCTCTGTCTGCAACGTGCCGTTCGCGTTGGTGGCTCGCGGATACTTGTCGTTGATAAAGGTAACGCCGTGGCCGATGAATACTTCGTCTTCTATAGTCACGCCTTCGCAGATGAAGGTATGGCTCGAGATTTTGCAGTTACTACCCACGCGCGCGCCTTTCTGTATTTCGACGAACGAACCAATTCTGGTCCCATCGCCAATCTCACAACCATATAGATTGACGAAGTTGTAGATAACTACGTCCTGGCCGAGCTTGACGTCAGGAGCGATTACGCAGAATTGTCCGGGCATGAAAATCGTAGATTCGGGACAGGGTTCGTTGGGTAAAAGTCGCAAGGTGTCGAGATCACCCAGCTACAGTTCCGGGGACCGCCACGTAGCTTTTCCCCCAGTGCGGGGCATCGCTTCGAGTTGCGGGCTGATTAGCTCGAAGCCATCGGGGCGGCCTTATCTGCTCCCTCATCGTCCTGGGCTTCGGTGTAATAACCTGATTTGTAGTATCCCGCGTATCCGGCATAGTAGTAGTCGTGCGATTCCATTTTCACGTTATTCAGCACTACACCAAAGATGTTGGCGCCGACATCAAGAAGTTGCTGCCTGGCCCGGCGCACTACCGCGCGTGAACTTCGGCCGGCATGGACAACCAGAATCACTCCATCGACAAAGGTCGACAGGATCGAAGCGTCAGTGAACGAAATTGCCGGGGGCGAGTCCACTATGATGTGAGTAAATTTCTCGCGCAGACGAGTGAGCAAGTTTCGCATCTCTTCAGATCCGAGCAGTTCTGCCGGGTTAGGCGGTATCGGACCTGAAGGCAGCACTTTTAAGTTAGGCTGTTTCTCGTAAGTTTGAATTAATGAGTCGAGATCGTCCGATTCACCGGAAAGGCAGTTAGTCAGGCCGCGATTATTGGACAAGTTGAATTGAGCGTGCAACCGCGGGCGGCGCAAGTCGCAATCGATGATCAAAATCTGGGCGCCTGTTTGGGCCAGCATGAACGCCGTGTTGATGGCCGTCGTAGTCTTGCCTTCTGAGGGCTGGCTTGAAGTGACCAGGATCGCCCTGGGCGGAGTACCAGCAGATGAAAGCAACAAAGATGTGCGCAAGTGACGATAAGCCTCGGCTATCGGTGAACGCACATCGCCCACCATCGCCAACGCAGTCGTGTTGGTAAGTGTTGCCGGGGCCGGCCCACCGCGCAGCCGCGGTTTCTCGCTGGCCGCGGCGGGAATCAGCGCCAATGCCGGGAGATGGATATAACGATCGACATCGTCAACAGACTTAATTGTATCGTCAAGGAAGTCGAGCAGGAACGCCAGACCGATGCCCGACATCAGCGCAAGGACGAATGCGATTACGATATTTCGCGCCCGCGCAGGTCCCACGGGTGCGTGCGGCAAACGGCCGTAGTTGGAAATCGAAACACTGGTTCCACCCGTCCCGCTGGTCGCGTTTAGCTCGCGCCGCTTTTGCAGCAAGGTGTTCAGGTATTGTTGATCGGTCGTCAATTCCTGGGTCATTGCCGCTAATTGGACGATGTTTTTCGTCTGTTGGGTGGTAATGTTGTGCGCCTTGAGGTACGCAGTCTCGAGGCTCTTTTGTTGGTTTGTCGCCGCGTCCGCGCCGGCCTTCATTGAGGCCAGGACCTCCTTCGGCGCCTCAGCCAGCTCTTCATTCACTTGCTTGATTTGGGCCTGGACCTGCTTAACGTCGGGCCATTCGGGCGTGAATTTTTGAAGTAAGGCCGTCTCTTTGTCCCGTAAATCGCTGAGTTTCTTGCGCAGATCGATAATGCGTTCGTCCTTCTGAACGACTGGGTTGGAGAAAGGATCGGAAGCCGACTTTGCTGCTTCATAGGCAGCCAACTTGTTGCGTCGCTCGTTTTCAGCCGCGAGCAATTGTTGACTATATGTCTGAGCCCGCACTTGCTCCAGATTACTCCCGGGCGCGTCCAGCGGCAGATCGTTGTCTCTGGCGAAAGCGAAGCGGGCATCGCCTTCCTTTTTTACCTTGTCCTGATACTTGGCGATCTCCTGCATCAACAACGCTTCGGTTTTACTGCCAACAGAGTCCTGGCGTTCGACATTGTTGGTAATGAAAACGTCAGCCAGAGTATTGGCGACTTTCTGCGCCAGGGCCGGGTTGGTATGGCGATAACGAATGTTCACCAGGCTGGTCCCCAGTACCGGCTCGACTGTTAGATTGCTAATGATCGAGTCTTCATAAGGCTCCAGAGCCGTCAGCTCGTCCGGAGTGAACTGACGATCCTTCATCTGCTCTTCGCCTACCGGTTGGGCATCAGCGCTTTGGTTTCTAGCAGCCGTGATTGGCCGCTCATGCGTAAAAATTCTTTTCAATGAATCAAAAACACCGCTTTGGGCTTCTCCTCCCAGAAACGCGGGGTCCTTCTGAAGGTTCAGAGTTACAATTACCTGCCTCGCCAACGAAGGGTTTTCCAACAGCTTTAGCTGAGTATTCCAGAAACTCGGATCGGGTGCGGTGTTAATTACAATCTGCCCGTTTGACAAAGGACTCTGCGGCTTGGCTTCGATGCGGATCGTAGTAGCAGCTTCGTAGATCGATGGCTGACGATATGCCTGGATGGTAACCAAGGACGTTACCACCAGCACCAGGCTCAGGATTAGCCACTTACGCTTTAGAATTACAAAAAGGTATTCCCGCAGATTTGTCTCAGTCTGCGCCCCGGAATATCGGTCATACCGGCCGTAAGGCTTGGTTTGGGCTAACTCAGTCAAACTTCGATCTAAGTCGCGGCTGGCCGGAATCAAACGTTCATCTTGAGTCATAATCTTAAAACCTTAATCGCTTTAGTCACTTTGCAGATCGACCA
>Ga0134121_10005314_pt1 | contig 10478 bp, 6 predicted proteins | sample KB301_FD_96463 | JGI IMG/M metagenome (GOLD analysis project Ga0134121, IMG submission 96463) | Terrestrial soil microbial communities without Nitrogen fertilizer from Kellogg Biological Station, Michigan, USA - KB3-0-1 | ecosystem: Environmental > Terrestrial > Soil > Unclassified ...
AAGCAAGTGTTTCAAGTCGTCATCGATGACTTGTTCGACGTGTCACGACGTGCACGTGCGACAACGCGATGTCGCAAACTTCTCGGAGCGCTGCATGGCGTGTCACAAAGTCGAGAGCTGTGGCTTATTTCCGAAGCGCGGCCGCGCGATCGTTGGGAAGTGTGTCGACTGTCACCTCCCGAATCAAACCTCAAACGTGATCTTCTCGACTCACGACGGCGTACGTATCCGACCCAAGGTCCGCAATCACTGGATCAAGATCTATCGTTAGCCACAAAAGGCACAAACAAGAACACAAAAAGCACAAAGCATATTAGCTGATGGAGGTCGCTCGATGTATTAGCGAGATCCCTTCACTGATATAGTTTTTGTGCCTTTTGTGTTCTTGTTTGTGCCTTTTGTGGCTGCTTTTTCCGCGTTTCGCTTGACGCAGTACTTCGTGATCTTACCGATCAATGCATACGGAATAGGCTTGTCCAACGGAAACCTCACGGTGCCCTTCGAGATCTCATACTTAGTCAGCTCATCTTTGAATACTTCGATCGGCTTAGATCCGGGATAGAGACCGATGTGATTGGTCCAGCCAGCGAAGTGGATCAAATTACCGTTCAGCACGAACGTCGGCATCCCATACTTGATCGCTTCCTCAGCAGCAGGCGCAGCTTTCCGGATTGCGGCTCTCACCTTCTCCAGATGCGGCTGCACATTTTCTGGACAGTCTGCGATGTATTCATCGATCGTAGTCGTTTGGTTGGCTCTCATCTCTTTACCTCGGAACGGGTTCGTTGGGTTTAGCGATTCGGATCCAGTGATCAGTGAATGATGCGTGCATGCCAGGCAGCTCGACTTTCGGCATGTGACACGTCGCGCATTTATCCTTGCTGACGGGACAAGGTGCGGCGCCGCGGCGCTCAGTCTTCGCTTCCTTCGCTGTGGTCAAGTGACAGGCTAAACACTTCGCGTCGTAATACGCGGTATCTTTCTTCAAGTGTTCGTGCGGATTGTGACACGCAAGGCAACTCACGCGCGGATCGTTCGTGTTGTGCCCACGACTATTGAACATCCGGTACGGTTGAAAACGAATGTTGTTGATGCCTGACTGGCCCGGCAACAACATTGCCGACTCAAAACTCGTGTGACACGTGCCGCAGAACGACTGCGTGAGCTCGTGCGCGCCGAGGCCACCGGGATTGAAGATCTGCGGCTCGTCCAACTTCTTTTCCTTCATCGCCACGAGATGCTTCTCACCTGGTCCATGGCAGGCTTCACATTCAATACCCGGTCGCAAGCGATCGAGCTTCAACTCGAAACCATTAACAGCACCGGTCGTGTGACAACCAAAACACTGTTGCGGCTCGTCGCCGACAATCGCACGTCCCAACGCGTCTTCGAGTGATGCGGGCACATTCGTCCGGTGACCGATCGTGAAATCAAGCTGGCGCAGTTTTTCAAAATAGCTGACGCGCGTTTCGTAAAACACGTCGTTGTGACGAAAGACGTAGGTCTGGCCGATGTGGCCCTGCCCAAAACAATAAAGAATCGGCTTCGAGACGCTGTTGGTACCGTCGGAAACTTTGTACGTAACGTTCTGGCCCTGCCGTGCGATCTCGTAAGTGTAGTTGCCGTTCTTGAATGTGAGACGGCCACGCGCAGTGAGGATCTTGCAATCGGGCGCAACTTCCAGAGCCTGGGCCATCGGTGTATTTAGTTGCACTGCTTCCTTCGGGTGACAATCGAAGCACGCTTTATTGCCGACAAACTTGATGCCGCGCGTGTCTGAGTTCGGCCGCCACTCTGAAAAAAACGTGTCCGTCTGCGCGCGGCCAAGTAAAACCAAGCCACAGATTACACAGATGATCGGAACGATTCTTTTAATCACTTCTTGATTCCGGAGCCTTCGACGACTTTTATGTACGTGTTCAGAGGCGGGTTTGTGAGTTTATCAACCTTGCCGCTGGGCCAGCGTATCTCTACGAAATCGATCTTCGTTGCACTCCCGACACCGAGAATCTCACGCGGATCGTGCGATGAAAGATAACTGCCGCCGCCTGTTTTTAGACGCGCGCGCTTCAACGTTCCTGCTTGCCACGTGATCGTCGCGCCAACAGCCGCTGGATTGCTCTTCGTCGCGATCAACTGAAGCCCGATCCAGTTGTTGCGATTTCCACCCTGGTTACGCAGCAACAGCGGCGGCTCGCCGTTGTTTGAAGTGAGCACGTCGGCGTCGCCGTCGTTATCGAAATCGCCGAGCGCCATGCCGCGACCGGAAAACATCTTCGTAAAGACCGGACCAGCGCTCGCACTCACGTCTTTGAAAGCGCGACCCGTATTCTCAAACAACAGCAACGGCTCTTTGTGCCTCACGCGCGGAACACGTGTCTCGATCATATCGTCAGGATGGCCGTTCACGAGAAACAGATCGGGATCCCCGTCGTTGTCGTAATCAAAAAACTTCAAGCCCCAGCCGCTCAGCAGTTGCGTCGCCGGCGCAATCTCGCCGGGCTGGTCGGTGAAGATCAACTCCTTGTCATTGTGATAAAGACTGAAGAACTCCTGATCGATGTTGGCGACAAAAAGATCCTGCCAGCCATCGCCGTCGAAGTCAGCAGCGTCAACGCCCATACCCGATCGGGGCCGTCCGGCCTCGCCGTACGCGACACCGGCTGCCAGTCCGATCTCCTCAAACTTGCCACCACCTTTGTTGAGAAAGAGAAAGTTGGGCATCGTGTCGTTGGCGACGAAGAGATCCATTAGGCCATCGTTATTTACATCGGTGGCAACCGCGCCGAATGATTTGCCAGGTGAGCCGGCAATGCCCGACTCGCGACTCACGTCCTGAAACGTGCCATCGCCGTTGTTGTGAAAGAGACGCGATGGCTGCGGTTTGAAGAGTCGTGGGACGCAGTAATAACGCTGTTTCAGCGTCGGATCTGTGCAGAGCGGATTCTGTGATTTATCGTAGAAGACGAAGCTGGAGACGAAGAGATCGAGCTTTGCGTCATTGTCGTAATCGAACCACGTAGCGCAGGTGGACCAGCCGGGCGCCGTGACGCCGGCTTTGTCGGTCACGTCAGTGAACGTGCCGTTACCGTTGTTGCGATAAAGAATGTTCGAGCCGTAGTTCGTGACGTAGAGATCGATGTTGCCGTCGCCATCGTAGTCGGCAGCGGCGACGCCCATACCGAATTTTCCACCGGCAACGCCGGCCTTGTCAGTCACATCAGTGAACGTACCGTCGTGGTTGTTGCGATAGAGCGCGTTTTTCAGAGGCGCTGAAGGCGTGAAAAAATCGGATGGACCACTGTTGACGAAATAGATGTCCATCCAGCCGTCGTTGTCGTAATCGAGGAAGGCGCAACCGGCGCCGACTGTCTCGGGTAGTTGACGATCGGGAGACTGTGCATTGTTGTGCGTCCACGTGATCTTGCTTGTGGCGGGCGAGACTTCTTCGAACGTAGGTTTTGGTTTTTGAGGAGCGAAAACCAATAGAAGCGTCAGCAGCCAGAGACAATTTGTGACACGGATGAACACGGATTGGTTACGGATTGGACTTTGGGGGCAACACGACGACGCCATTGTTACTGGCGCCTTTGGCTTTGAGTTGATCGATGATGCGCAGCTCTTCCTTCGCGCGGTCCGGCTCTTTGATGCGCGCGTAGAGCAACGCGAGGTTGTAGTGCGCGGTGGGCTCATTGGGATCGAGCTTCACCGCCGTCTCGAGCTCCTGTCGCGCGCGCACATAATTCTTGAGTTTCATGTAACTCGAGCCGAGGGCGATGCGCGCGTGCGCGTACGAAGGAAGCTGTCGCACCGCTTTTTCAAACAACACGATCGCGCCCGCATCGTTGTTCTGCTCCTGCGCGACGAGCCCGAGATAGTAGAAGACTTCGGGTATCGCGGCGCTGGTTCGCGCGCTTTTCTCCAGCCACGTGCGCGCTTCGGCGTATTTCTTTTGATTGAGCAGAACGTAACCGAGGTGTAGTTGGGCCTGCGCGTTATTTGGTTCCAACACGAGCACACGCCGGAAGATTTTTTCTGCTTCGAAGAGATCTGTCTTCCGCAACCACGCGATGCCGAGCGCGAGTAGATACGATGGATCCTTAGGTTTGAGCGTGACCGCTCGTTCCAGAGCCGACTTCGCTTCGTCGAAAAGTCCAACTTGCATTGCCTCGAGTGCAAACTTGTAAAGAAAGTCTGTCGAAGTTGAATCAGTGATAAGCGTTCCGACGCGATTCAAGTAGATCGCTACTTCGCGTTGCTCGCCTTTGATGCGCGAGATTTGCGCGAGGCCGAATAACGCACCGGCGTTGTTGAGCTTGTTATCGAGCGCCGCGAGATAATTCTCTTCAGCTTTTGGCAGATCGTTCTTCGCAAGGTATGCGTCGCCTAAAAGCACTTTGGCTTCGAGATTCTCAGGCTCGAGCGCGAGAACTTCGTTCAGTTGCGGAATGGCTTTGTCAGGAGCGCGCTTGAGTAAGTAGAGATAGACCAGATTCATCCGCGCGCCGGTGAAGTTCTTGTCGTTTTGCACCGCACGGAGAAAAAGCGACTCCGCTTCGGCAAGACGTCCCTGCTTCGCACGCAGACTTCCCATGAGGTTGAGCGCTACCGGAAGGTCCGGCTGCAGTTTCAATACTCTTGTGAGTTCCTTGTCCGCTTCGGCAAGTCGATCGTCCCGGATCAGCGCCGCAACTTGCTCAAACGCCTGTAGGACGTCTGTGCTCTGCGCCCGAGCCGCGGCCGCAAAAAGGCACAAAAGGCACAAAAGAAGAAGTGCTTGTGCTTTATGTGCCTTTTTGTGGCTGTTTGATGAATTCTTTCTCATCGACCTTGCCTTGACCTTCTTTGATCGTGATGATTCGATTCACACCCACGTTTGCGATCTTGTCGACAGTGCCGCTGGGCCAACGCACCTGAATCGAATCAACTTTACTGCGTTTTTCGAGACCGAAGTGCAGCCGCAGATCGCTCTGCGAGATGTAACTGTCGCCACTGCGCACCTGATCCGTCTGCGTCAAATCACCTGACACGACCGTCACGCGCGCGCCGATGCCATCGCGATTACTCTTTACGCCGATCGTCTTGATCAAAATCGAATTGTTCGCGTTCGCGCCGTCGTTGCGCAACAGTTGCGGTGGGCCATCGAGATCCGCGATCAAGATATCCATGTCGCCGTCGTTATCGATGTCACCAAACGCGACCCCGCGGCTGGCACGATTCTCAGTGAGCACTGCGCCAAAGTCCGCCGAGATTTCGCTAAAGGTAGAGTCGCGATTGTTACGGTGCAACAGTCGTGGCTGTTTATAGCCGGGCAGTTGCGGGTAGACGTGGCCATTTGCGACAAACAGATCGACCCAGCCGTCGTTGTCGTAATCGAAAAACTTCGTGCCCCAGCCGACGTGCGGCAGACTCACCGCTGCAACCTTCGCCGCGTATGAAAGATCGGTAAACGAGTTCTTGCCGTCGTTATGATAGAGCGTGTTGTATTCGTCAGCGAAGTTGGTGATGAAGATATCAAGCTTGCCGTCGTGATCGTAGTCGCCTGCGGTCACGCCCATGCTTCCCTGCTCGCTGCCATTCTCGTTCACCGCCGTGCCTGCGCTAAACCCGATCTCTTCGAACGTGCCGTCGCCTTTGTTGCGGTAGTGGAAATTCGGCGTGGAATCGTTGGCGACAAAGATATCGATCAAACCATCGTCATCAAAATCGCCGGTGAGGACGCCGAGGCCGTAATAACCGTTCGCGTCTTCGACGCCTGCTTGTTTTGAAACGTCGGTGAAAGTGCCGTCGCCGTTATTGCGAAAGAGCGAGTCGCCCGCGCCTTTCAAGCCTCTTGGACCACACTGCACCGGGATCGATTTGTACGTGCAGGTCTTGCCCTGGCCAAACTCGGGCAGGTTGTTGATGTCGAAATCGACGTAATTACTGACGAACAGATCGAGATCGCCGTCGCTATCGTAGTCGACGAAGGCAGCGCCGGTGGACCAGCGCGGATCGTTGACGCCGGCTTTGGCAGTCACGTCGGTGAAAGTGCCGTTGCCGTTGTTCTTCAAAAGGTGATCTGGGCCGAGACAGGTGACGTAGAGATCGTCGAAGCCGTCGTTGTTGTAATCGCCGACGGCGACGCCCATGCCCCAGCCGATATCGCTCACGCCCGCTTTCTCGCCGACTTCCGTGAACTTGCCGTTGCCATCGTTGCGATAAAGATCGCTCTTTGTCTTGCCTTTCGATTTGACTAGATCGACAGTGAGGGAGTTGACCATGTAGATGTCCAGATCTCCGTCGTTGTCGTAATCGAAGAGAGCCACGCCACCGCTCATCGATTCGACGATGTACTTCTTGTCGGGGGAAGCGACGTGTTTGAACGTGATGCCGGCTTGCTTGGTGATGTCAGTAAACGCGATCTTGATCGGCTGCTGGCTTAAAACGGATCTCTCACGCAGCGGCGCAACGGCGCAGAGTAAGAACACGACGAAAACAATTAAGATTCTTCGTTGCGACGTTGCGCTGCGCGAGAAATTTTTCATTGGTCCTTTGTTCGCGCCTTGTCTTTTAACTCTTTCGACATCTCGAGCTGTTTCTCGCCCTCGACTTTGCGTCCGGCGGCGATGTATGCACGACCGAGCTGATAATGAACATGCGCCTGATCGGGTTGCAGGCGCGCGGCGATCTCGAGGTTCTCAACGCTGCCCTTTACGTCGCCTTTCTGTAGCAACGCTTTGCCGAGCTCATAACGCGCGTCAGCGAACTCAGGTTGCTCACGAACGATCTCCTGCATCATCTTGATGCCGCGCTCGGTTTCCTGTTGGGCCAACACGACGAAGGCAAGGTGATAACGGGCCTGAAAGTCGCCCGGATTGAGCCGTAGCTCCTCCTGGAACTCGCGCGCAGCGTCCTGAAACTTTCCTGCCTTCAAGTGAATCAGTCCCGTGTAGAAGTGGGCCAAACGCACTGCAGGATCGAGTGTGAGCGCAGTCTTCAACTCCGCGAGCGCCTTATCAACTTCACCCCGCTCGTATTGCGCCTGGCTAAACAGAATATGCAGTTGCGGGCTGTTGCCCACCGCCACCATCTGCTCGATGACGCGATTTGCAGCTTCGAGTTTCCCGTCTTTCAGCAGCGAGAGCGCGAGCGGATAGTACAACGCCGCGTCCTGCGACTTTACGGCTACGACATCCGTCAACAACGCTGACGCTTTCGCGTAGTCGTTCATCATGAAATAACTGAGTCCGAGTAGCTGTTTGATGGCGATGTTTGACGAATCGATCTTCAGCTCTTTCTCGAGCGCCGGTATCGCTTCTTTGTAATTCTCCGATTTGTAGCTGGCGAGCCCGAGGTTGAAGTTGAGCCCTTCCTGATTTGGATTCCATTTCGCGGCCACTGCAAACTGCGCAGCGGCTGCGCGGAAATCCTGTCGCTCCGCACGCAGCAAGCCGATGCTGTTGTGACCTGCGGCAACGACTTTCGTGTAGTAACTCTCTTCCGCTTTCAACTTTTCTGCCTGCCCCGGATCGAGATCGGGCGCGTCGGCAATCACGCCTTCGGCTTTGACGAGCTCCGATTTGCCTGACTGGTCCGGCAAGTTGCTACCGCTGAGAAAAGCGCCGACCTTCTTCTCGTCGAGCTTGAATCCCTTCGACTTCAGATCCGCAGAGATCTGCAACTCCTTCTGACCTTCCTCAGTACGACCGACTTTGATCAACGACTGTCCGAGACGGTAATGAGCGGTCGTCACCTGGTAATCGTTGTGCCCGAGCGAGGGCGTGAGCGCGATCGACTTCTGCAATACCTCGACGGCTTCCTTGTGCTTGTTCGCCCCCTGGTAAGCCTGACCGAGATGAAAATACGGATCGGGATTGTTTGGCTGCTTTGCAACTGCCTTTTCAAGCAGCCCGATCGCGGGCTCGAACTTCCGCTCCATGATGTAAAGAATGCCGAGATAGAAGTTGGCGAAATACTCTTCCGGATTCGCAGCCAGCTCGATCTTGAACTCTTCCGTCGCGTCAGGAATCCGCGCGGCGCCGTCCTTATATAAGTAGGTCAGGCCGAGGTAGTAGTGAACACGCGGAAATTTGGAATCGAGCGCAATCGCTTTCTTGAACTCGTCGATCGACTCCGCAAGAAAACCTGTCTCGCGGTAAGCGCGGCCGATCAGCACACGTAACGCTGGACGATTACCCAGACGGTCCGCCATTCGCTCGTAGAGTTGTCGTGCCTTCGCGACGTCCTTTTGTTTCAGATAGCAGAGACCGAGGGTGTACTCGGCGTCGTAATCGCCCGGCGATATCTGCAACGTCTGCTGAAGCGCGCGAGCGGCTTTGTCAAACTCGCCCATCATGAAATAGCTCTTGCCGAGCATGTGAAGTGCGACCGGGTTTCGTGTATCAGTGGCAAGTACACGCTCGAGCGGCTTGATACCCTCCGCGAATTGCCCGAGATGAAACTGAGCGATCGAGAGGTCGATCAATGCCGCGTTCGAGTTGGCGCGCATCGCGTTGCCGGATTCGAATGCGGCAACAGAAGCCTCGTATTTACCCTGAGCGGAGTAGATCTTGCCGAGTGTTTCGTAAGCCTGGCCGAGTATGGCTTTGAACTCCGCCTCGGCAGCATCGTAGCGGCCGGCACGATGCGCGGCGTTGGCGGCTTCATAGTGTTTACGAAAGAGATCGCTTTGGAAGGCGTAGATCGAAGAGCAGCCACACAGAGGCACAAAAAGGACAAAACATAAAATCTTCGTAAAAGCCCTGAACACTTGTGTGACTTATGTGCCTTGCGGCCAAGACAGACGAAGGCTGAGTGAAAAATCACTCAGCGCTTCGTCCTGGTTTCGAACTGTGGGGAGTATATCAGAAGGTAAATTTGATACCGAGTTGAATCTCGCGCGATGCCTGAGTTGAATTCAGGGTACCAAACGTGGTGTTTCGGATATCAAGATCATAGCCGACGAAGTTGGCATGGTTGAAGACGTTGAAGAATTCCGCACGGAACTGGAATCCATAACGCTCCTTGAACCGCCAATTCTTGGCCATCGAGAAATCGATATTCGTGATCGGCACTCCTCGCACCGCCCCCTTGCCCAACGTTCCGAGCTGGCCGGCCGCTGGTGTGGCAAAAGCTGCCGGATTCAGGTGTCTGGTTGGATCGCCGTTCAGATAAAGCGGGGCGCCGGTGTAATTCGGACGCTGTCCAACCGCGCTCGCAGTACCAAGGGTATTGGCGCCGGTCGTGATGTCGATCGGAGTCGCACCGAAGTACGAGCCAATCGCATTCAACTGCCAATCACCGAGCGCAAACTCGGCTGCCTTACCCCAACTCTTGAACGACGGCAGAACGTAGACGATGTTGCTTACGAAAGTATGCCGTCGATCGAGGTCGGCGTCACCCTTGTCACTTGCGAAGTTGAAAGGATCGCTCGTCGTGTTAGTGAACGACGTCAGTGCGACGTCAGAGATCGCGTGGCCCCAGGTATATGCAACCTGGAACGCAAGCTTATCGGAGAAGCGACGGTTGAGCCATAACTGCATCGCATGGTAGCTGGAGTTACCATTCGATTCGTCGGTGGTGATATTACCGACGCCGCGCAAGAGGCGATTATCGGCAATCAACGCACCCTGGTCCTGAACCCTATTTGTTACGGGACTCGCTACATTCAGTCCGGCGCGCGCGATTTGAAGTCTCGCCGTGGCAGTACTGCCGTCGCAGGCGCTACCTCGGCACGGCAAGTCGGGAGCGATGTCGTTACGATTCACGTTGCGCCGCCAGATGTGCAGGCCGTGATTGCCGATGTAAGAAGCTTCCAGCGTCGTATCTTTCAGAAGCTGGTGTGAAATCGTCAGGTTCCACTGGTAGCTCTCAGGTGGCCTGAAGTTTGGATCGACAGCAGCGAATCCGGCATTTGGATTCACGCCCGCAACGTTGTTTTTCAGTCCCGGATTAATCGTGTCGAGACTGCGGCACGTCGGACAGTTAGCCAGGGTTGTGCCAAGACCGTTCCAACCCGAACCCGCGCTGACTGTCGTGGTCCACGGTGGATTCCCCGACATGCGGAGAAGATCTTCGATGACGTTCGAGCGGCTCGTGTATCGTCCGAAGCCTGCGCGAACCGCCGTCTTTCCGGTTCCCCAAACGTCCCATGCAAGACCGACACGAGGCTGCCAGCCATTCTTCCAGGTGTTGATGGTCGAACGGGACAGTCCCATCGCAACCGCCTCGTCGGCAGTCACGAGACCGGTGTTGAAGTCGGTTCCGTTGTAAAGATTCGGGAAGAAGTTGGAGATGCGATTGTCTTTTTCCCAGGCCGGCGTGAACACCGAGTAACGAAGACCGGCGGTCAACGTCACGCGCGGATGAAGCTTCCAGGTGTCATTTGCATAGAACTCAAAGTCACGCCAGCGGCCTTCCGCGATTTCGGTAGTGGCGATTTCGGTGTAGTTGAGCAGCACCGCATCTTTCAGCAGCAGGTCAGCAATGCAATTCAA
>Ga0134121_10005315_pt1 | contig 10477 bp, 5 predicted proteins | sample KB301_FD_96463 | JGI IMG/M metagenome (GOLD analysis project Ga0134121, IMG submission 96463) | Terrestrial soil microbial communities without Nitrogen fertilizer from Kellogg Biological Station, Michigan, USA - KB3-0-1 | ecosystem: Environmental > Terrestrial > Soil > Unclassified ...
GTATTAATCTTTCACTTAGTTTGTAAGTGGTTGTTTGATTACTGGCGGTTAGTATCCCGGCAACAGACCCGGCCTCGGGTGAAAAGAAAGAGTTTGATGAAGAAGTTCTCCCCGTAAATACATTATCACCTTCCTGTATGCCGCCATTGCAAAATGTAATAACAGATTGCCAATCGGCGGCTGACATTGGCGGAATAGAAGCTTTGCTGATTGTTGCATCCGGATTTCCGTTCACAAAAGGTGCGAGGTGGTTCAGTAAAATATTACATGCCAGCATTGTATTGATTGCCCTGATCCATTGAGCTGAAGACAAAGCCTGACCCAGTCCTACCTGGTTTTGCGAAGGAATTAATTGGGCTATGATAGCATCGTAATCTCCCTGGCTTGAAATTCCATTCAGAAGGCTTAATGCCTGGTTTAAATTTTTATTGGACTCATCGATAATAGCCGCGTGGTTCACAAATTTGTTCACAATTGAGTTTGATTGATCTTCAATTAAACCTGCATAATACAAGGTGCCAAGTTGAGCATAAGCATATCCTTTCCACCAATAAGCCCAGGCTTTAACAGTGTTTGCCTTATCTGTACTTAATGGAATTGCATCTACATGCTCTAATGTAAGGTTACAGCCGTTGATCATTCCGTACATGTTTGTCCACTCATAATACAATGCATTGTTACCATTCGTTGTTCCAGCTGAATTATTATATGTTCTTATGATACCCGTAGCTTGTGGAGAAGGGTTTATGAAAACTGTACTCGGGTCATTTGGGTCTGCCTGGAATCTATCAGGGACCCCCATAGTTGTCGTTTGATTATTTGAACCTTGCCCACCGCCAATTACATCACCCATTAATTCATGGTAACCCCACGGAAGCGAAAAATAACTATCACCCAGCCATGCATCGCCATAGTTGAACCCATTCCAATAAACAACTCCCTTTGCATAAGCGGTGATGCCCGTTTCATCAGTGACATTGACCTCAAATGTGGGATCGTTGGGGTTTTTAACATCCAATTGCTTCTTACACGAGCTAAAAATTAGCAGGAGTATAAGCGTCGTTGAAAGAAAATATAAATTATATTTTCTGACATTTGTATTTATAGTGAATTGTACTTTTTTCATTGCAGTAAATATTTAAGATTACGAATTAAAAACCCAGGTTCAATGTAACCTGATAGGATTTCATGTTTGGAATGGTACTGTGATCAATACCCCTGTCGAAGGCAGAATTGGAAGCACCTGAGCTAATTTCAGGGTCCATACCTTCATAATTTGTAAACGTCAACAGGTTTCTTCCACTCAGCACCAATTGGCATTTTTTCAACCATTCTTTCTTTATGAATGATGAAAAATCGACGGCGAGAGAAATATTCCTCAGCCTCACAAAAGAAGCGTCATGATAGAAATAATCTTTCGTAACGTTGTTGCCTACGCCTTTTGCTGTGCTGCCCAGCGCATAATAAGCGCTTGCATAGTAAGCCGTATAGGCACCTGTTTCACCATTGATCGTTACGGGTTTGGTAAAATCTTTGCTGATGCCATCACGGTACATCCACTCATTGGTTTGATCGTAAAGGTGAGATCCATTGATCCAGTCAAACTGAAAACCAAATGACACGAAACCTTTATAGCTGAAACTGTTAATAAAGGAGGCTGTTAATTTAGGATTAGGATCCCCAAGAGACTGGGCTTCATCAGAGAAAAAGATCGCCTTGGTGGTTTTATTAACTACTCTTCCGTCAACAATTTCATAATTCCCCTGGTCAGCCGGATCGATAAAGGGCGTTTTACCATCTCCTCTAAGCTCAGAAACACTGGTCAGGGCCTTATATCCATAGATTTCCCCGATCTTTCTTCCGGCAGCAAGCACTAAACCACTGCTTCCGGCATAGGAAAGAAGAGGTATATCTCCACCTGTAACCTTGTCAATTACAGAAGTCTGATGTCCAAGATTAGTTGTGAAATCCCAAGTCAAATTTCTGGAGGACAATACTGGAATGTTGATGGCAACCTGCCAGCCTTTAGATGATAGCGCTATCGCATTGGTAAGATATTGGGGAGCACCCGTTGAAGGTGGTGCATTTTGATAATAGATTGCATTATCAGTACTTCTGTCCCAATAGGTAAATGAAAGATTAACTGCCTTCAGCCAATTTCCCTTGCTTATATTCACGGTAAGATCCGTCCCAACTTCGGTTTCTGAAGAAACTTCGACATTCAGGTTTGGATTTTTGGCTTTAGTTTGATTGGCATATGTACCCTCGTTGCCGGTGGGCTGAGGAATAAGAGTTGGGTACCGATCAAATGCGCCGGGCTGAATACCGGCCTTGCCATAAGCAGCTCTTAGTTTCCAGGATGGGATTGTGTTATGAATTCCATCCCAAAAGTTAAATGATTGCAGATTCAAATACCCATTAAAATGAGGGAAAGTAAAAGGCTTCGAGCCGGCACCGAAAGCTGAAGAATAATCGGTTCTAAATCCTCCGGTAACACCCCCATAGTTACCAACATCAAATCTTTGATCCAGCAGGAAACCATATGTGACAAAAACCTCTTTGTAGTCCATGGGTCTTCCCGTGCCGTCTGTAAATTCAGTTGCCATATGCGTAGACTGAACTGAGGCAAAATTGTAGGGAGGACTCAAAGGCAAAGACTGACCCCACGTATCAAATTCTTTGTAGTCATTCTTGCGGTAGTCGTAACCAAGCAGCGTCGCCGTTTGCAAGGGAATGCGAATATTGAAATCTTTCTGGAAGTCGGTTTTAATCGAGGCAGTCCCCAAAAAGTTTTGCCTGGTAGTGTTATACTGCCAGTTATCAAGTTCACCAGTTTCATCAGTACCATACCATGACACGTAAGAAGCCTGATCTACCGTATTGGCATTTAGCGATTGATTGAGGAATGTCCAAACATTATTTTCATTCTTATAGCTGACCCCATATTTTGCATTTAAGCTAATGAATTTGTTGACCCTATAGTTGGCCTCAAAATTTTGTATAATATCATAACGTTTGCCATCAGCCTGCGCATACTCCAGCCGGTAGAATGGATTGAATGCATTGATGCTCGTAAAACTTGCTGTTTGATATGAAGCATGAAACCCACCGACTATTGTATCCTCCAGGCTAAAAAATGGTGATGTGTTTAAAAATCCATAAACACCATCCACATTAGCATTGCTATTCCCTAATCCGAAATAGGCTCCGCCGGGTGCTCCCAGCCGAGGGTGCATTGTATTATGAGTGTAAGCTAAATTAGTGACTGAGCGGATCGTAAAATTTTTGAACAATTCCATTCCCAGGTTTAGCATAACATTTGTCTTGTTCAAATAACCATTGTCCTTCAAAACTGCGGAATTTGTGCGGTTATTGGACATGGCAAAATTAAAATCCATTTTTTCGTTCCCACCACTCAGACTAATGGAATTATTTATTGATGGAGCGCTGCGAAAAACCTCTTTAAATTGATCATGATATAGAAGGTTCCCTACATAAGGTTGATCACTTGTATTGCGAGGGTCTAGTATCCCATAACGACTGTAACTCGCTGTCAGGCCCGGAATGGTACTGGTTAATCCTGGAACATCGCTACCATATCTATAAGCAATAGAGTTTGACCCAACAATATAACCAAGCACGGGGTCAATTTGCAGTTTGTCGCCGGCATTATAACCCAGACTGGGGTCAGAACCAGCAGCAATCATATTTCCATTTGCATCGGTTAAATAAGCGTGCTTATCAGCCTTTCCAAAGTTGCCGGCATTTATATATGAATTGACTGCATAACTTGATGAAACATTAATATTCAGTCTGCCTCTTACGCCTTTTTTCGTGAATATTTGGATCACCCCATTTGCGCCCTGTGCGCCATAGATCGCAGCAGATGCCGCACCCTGCACCACCTCTACACGCTCTACCTGGCCAAGATCAAGGGTGTTCAAATCTTCAAACGGAATTTCAATTCCGTCCAGCATGATTAATGGTCTTGTACCACCTTGAACTGTGTTGATACCCCTTAGGACAATATTTACCTTGTCACCAGGATTACCCGATACAGAAGAAATTTGAGCTCCGGGGATCTTGCCGATAATTGCCTGATCGAGCGTGGCAGCCGGAACGGGCGGTAGTTTGTCGGCCGTGATTGATTCTACGGAAATGCCCAGCTTTCTTTTGGTGGTTGCAACCCCCGTACCTGTAACCACTACCTCGCTCATTAACTTGGTATCCTGTACCAGGGAAATAACGCTGAGGTTAGTTTGTGAGCCCACCTTAACTTCTTTCGGTTCAAAGCCAACGGCACTTATCACAAGTACCGCATTGGGAGATGCATTGATCTTGAAAGAACCATCAGGGGCCGTCGTGGTACCGGTCCTTGAGTTTTTTACATTGACGGTCACTCCAATTATTGGATTCCCTTTGTCATCCGTAACTCTTCCGGTAATTTCTTGGGTTTGGGCCCGAAGGAAATGAACGGACAGCATTAATGCTGCCACTGCTAGCAGTTTTAATTTTCTCATGTGTTTGCAGTTTTTTTAGTTTTGACCATTAGTACCTCAAAAGGCACCTTTAATATAAATATACGACCAATAGAACAAAAAAAAATCAGGCGCCCCTGCGGTTTCAAAAAAAGTGACCTTTATTTTGTGGTTTTCGCTGCTTAGAGTAGAATATTATTGCATACCTTAAGAGTAAAACATTAGCGCATGCCTAAGAATAAGAAATCATGGAAGATTTGAGTCGGTATCCTGTCGTCGCTGTGAGCTACAGATGTTTTTAATATCGTGCGGATTTCTTAAGGTTTTTACCAAACATTTTTCTTTGACAGAAATCTTCAGGATTATTCAGAAAACTTATTTTTAGAAATTTCTCCCGCAAATTTTTCCGGGAGTTTTGTCAGCGACTAGCTCCACGTAATGCATTGTTTATCATCATTTTAAATGTGTATGCTGGCTCGGGACCTCGAGAATTTACGAGGAAATAAATATTACAAAAGTTATTCACAGCGGCAAAAATTTATTTTGTAATGTGGGTCATATTTGTAACTTAGTGCAAGAATTTAATGGGTTAGTAAGTAAGAGGGTTGATCGAAAGATCAGCCCTTTTTACTTTATAAAAATCACCTCCTTTTATAATTTATTTTTCTTTTCTTCAGCAATTGTTGCACGCCAGTTTTATACTTGCTTCGACTTAATTTGAAAGAGTAACTTTATTTATGGCTAAGATAAAAACTGCCTTTTTTTGTCAGAACTGTGGATATGAAAGTGTAAAATGGCTGGGACAATGTCCTTCTTGTGATCAGTGGAACACTTTCGTTGAAGAATTAATTCAAAAGGAAGATCCAAAGAATAATGGATGGAAAAATCACAATGCTGACAAAAGACAAAACAAAACAATTGCATTAAGTGAAATTAAAAGCAGTAAAGAAAACAGGCTTGTAACTCCGGACATTGAACTTAACAGGGTATTGGGTGGTGGAATTGTTCCAGGAAGCATTGTGCTGATCGCGGGAGAGCCAGGCATTGGCAAATCAACTCTTTTTTTACAGATTGGGTTGACATTAAAAAATATAAAGGTTCTCTATATCAGCGGTGAAGAAAGTGAACAACAAATAAAAATGCGCGCAGAGAGATTAAATCTTCCCAGTGAGAATTTTTATCTTCTTACTGAAACCTCTACACAAGCAATTTTCCAGGAAGTAAAAAAATTAGATCCAGATCTTGTCATTGTCGACTCAATTCAAACGATACAAACACCTTTCATTGATTCATCACCGGGAAGTGTTTCACAGATAAAGGAGAGTGCCGCGGAATTTCAAAGATTTGCAAAGGATACAAATACGCCTGTTTTTTTGATTGGCCACATTACAAAGGATGGAACCATTGCGGGGCCAAAGATCCTCGAACACATGGTTGATACTGTTTTGCAATTTGAGGGTGATCGTCATTATGCTTATCGTATACTGCGTACTCTGAAAAACCGCTTTGGGAGCACATCCGAATTAGGTATTTATGAAATGACCGACACTGGAATGAAAGGTATCATTAATCCCAGTGAAATTTTGATAACGCAGAAAGAAGATCAATTAACGGGTATTGCCATTGCCGCCACCATTGAAGGTATCAGGCCTTTGATGATCGAGGTCCAGGCACTGGTAACTCAATCAGTATATGGAACACCCCAACGAACAGTTACAGGTTTTGATTCCCGAAGATTACAATTATTGTTAGCTGTTTTAGAAAAAAGAGGGGGGTTTCATTTTGGCATTAAAGATGTTTTTCTCAATATCGCCGGGGGGTTAAAAGTTGAGGACCCTTCTATTGATCTCGCTGTTCTTAGCGCGTTGCTTTCTTCCTATGAAGACGTTCCCATACAACCTCACATTTGCTTTGCCGGTGAGATCGGGCTCAGTGGAGAAATAAGATCTGTAAACAGGATCGAACAACGAATTGCTGAAGCAGAAAAACTCGGCTTTGAAAAGATCATTGTTTCCAAATACAACCAAAAAGGATTGGCGAAACAAAAATTTAACCTGCCCGACCGGCCCCCGGGAATCGAAACTGTAACCATGAGCAGAGTGGATGAACTGTACAGGTATTTATTTTAGAATCTCATTCATATGGTCAGCTACAAAGAACTAAAAAACTCGATCCTCCATATTTTGTTCCCCCATGTGTGCGATGGTTGTGGCAGCGATATTATAGATGAAGAGAGCAGTTTATGCATGAAATGCATTGCCGAAATGCCTGAAACCAACTTTCATTTACATGCAAACAACCCTATTGAAAAGATCTTTTGGGGCAGATTGCCAATCATCAATGCAACAGCTCAATATTATTTTATCAAGGAATCGCTGATGCAGCATCTTATGCACCAATTAAAATATAAAGGAAATAAAGAGTTGGGAAAACAATTAGGCCGCTTAATGGGTTACGACCTGCAGAAAACCGGTCGTTTTAATACAGTGAACTATCTTGTTCCTCTCCCTTTATTCCCTTCAAAAGAAAAAAGAAGAGGTTATAACCAGGCAACAATTTTATGCGAAGGAATTGCCGAGGTCATGGATGTCGAAATATTACGGGATGTTATAGCCCGTACACAATTCACGGAGACCCAGACAAGGAAGGGAAGAATAGAACGCTGGCAAAATATAGAAGGCAAGTTCGAATTAATGCGACCTGAAAAGATCGCGGACAAAAACATTTTATTGGTTGATGATGTAATAACAACCGGTGCTACATTAGAAGCCTGTGGCCATGAACTTCTGCAAGCCTCTCCAAAACTCAGCATCGCCACTCTTTGCTATGCATCTCGCTAATTCCGGATTCTTCTATTATTTTTGAAGGAATGAAAACAACACCTGGCGCATTGATCCTAATTTCTTTCTTTTTCTTATTTGCCTGCAAAAAAGAATCTTTCATTACCAGTCCCGATGCCCGGGTAACAATTACCGCGGATAGCCTGAAATATGATACTGTCTTTACGACTACGGGCTCCGTTACCCAATCATTCAAGATCGTCAATGAAAACGACCAAAAGATAAATATCTCATCGGTAAAGCTAATGGGAGGAAACTCTTCTGCATATAAAATAAATGCGGACGGATTTGTTGGCCCTGAAATTAATAACCTTGAGATCGCTGCCAATGACAGCCTTTATGTTTTTGTTTCAGTGGTGATCGATCAAAATACAAACGATCTACCGTTTATCGTCCAGGATAGTATTCGGGTAAGTTATAACGGAAGAGATCGGTGGGTGCAATTGGAAGCATGGGGTCAAAATGCACATTTTTTTCGCAACAAGGAAATTACCGGCAGTGAGACCTGGACGAATGATCTTCCTTATGTTATTCTTGGCTCACTCATTGTCGACCCTAATCAAATTCTTACTATTGAAAAAGGCTGTCATATTTACGTACATGCTGACGCGCCATTGATCATCAACGGTACGATACGGGTAAATGGAGAGGCAGACTCCGCCGACCGGGTTTATTTTCGGGGCGACAGGCTTGATGAACCGTATAAAGATTTTCCTGCATCGTGGCCAGGTATTTACTTTAATAGTGGCAGTAAAGACAACATCTTTAATTATGCTGTTTTAAAAAATGCATACCAGGCAATTGCGGCACAGGATCCATCGCCCAACGCCAATCCAAAAGTGACGCTCAACGAATGCATTATTGACAATGCCTATGACGCGGGCATAATTACAAACAATTCCAGCGTATATGCAACAAACTGTTTGATCAGCAATTGCGGAAAAAATTTAGCATTGGTAAAAGGTGGTGATTACCAGTTCATACACTGCACCGTCGCCACTTACTCTAATGACTACATTTTGCATAAGGACCCTGTATTGCTTGCCAGCAACTATATTAATGTAAACAACGTCGCTCAGACAGCTCCGCTTAACGCCCTATTTCGAAATTGTATTTTTTGGGGCGACGGCGGTTTGGTGGATGATGAAGTTGTTATCGCAAAGGATGCGGGCGCGACCCTCGCTGTTAGTTTTGATTATGTTCTTTGGAAAATTCAAAAAACAGATCCCACAACTGTTGCCGGCGTAACGACCAATCAAATTATCAATAATCAGGCACCTTTGTTCGACAGCGTGAACAATTCAAAAAAATATTATGATTTTCATTTACAAGATAGCTCTCCTGCAAAAGATAAAGGAATAAGCACCAGTGTAATAATTGACCTGGACGGGAAACCGCGCCCGGTTGGTTTGCCTGACCTGGGTTGCTATGAAAAGCAATAGGCAACTTTGAAAAAAGAATGACCGTTTTCAATCCGAACATTCTTAACTTTAATATCCAAAAAAATTTTGAAATGAAAACTTTAATGCTCGCAATGATACTTTCAGCCACTTTAACCGGAGGTTCTATTTATGATTTTAAAGCCCCGGGACTTACAGGAGGAACGATCAATTTTTCAGATTTCAAAGGGAAAAAAATTCTGATCGTTAATACAGCATCCAAATGTGGGAATACTCCACAATATGAAGACCTTGAAAAACTGTATGAAAAATACAAGGATAAATTGGTTGTGGTTGGTTTCCCTGCTAATAATTTCGGTGCACAGGAACCAGGCGCCAATGGAGAGATAGCAGAGTTTTGCAAAAAAAATTATGGTGTTACTTTCCCTATGGCGGAAAAAGTGTCGGTGAAAGGCGACGACATAGATCCATTATTCAAGTGGCTGGTTCAACAGTCCAACGAAATGGCCAAAAACTTGCCAACAAACACTTCCCAGGACCTTGCATGGAGGGATTATTTAAGAAGTCCCATTACCTGGAATTTTACAAAATTCCTGATCGATGAAAATGGAAATTTAATTGCCGTGTTTCATAATAAGGTAAACCCAATGAGTGAAGAGATAACGAAATATCTAAACTGAGAACAGACCCAGGATCATAGGATTTAAAAAGATTAAAAGGAGATCGGTACTGATTTCCTTTTTTATTTACTCCATTAAAGCATAGTTTCCTAACTTTCCCCGCGATCATAAAGAAATCTAAATGGTGATGAAGTTTAGCGAAATTATCGGCCAATTAGAGGTAAAGCAACAATTAGTAGAGCTGGTTCAACATAACCGTCTTAGTCATGCTTTGCTGTTTTTAGCTAAAGAAGGAAATGGTTCATTGCAATTGGCCATTGCTTTGGCTCAATACCTGACCTGCGAAAAAGCAAATCCAAAAAAACAATCCAATGTTTCATTATTTGTAGAAGAACCTGTAACCGACAACCAACAGCCAGCAACCGGTAACGATTCCTGCGGCACTTGCTCCTCCTGTATCAAGGCGCAACAACTAATTCATCCCGATATTCATTTTTCTTACCCGGTTGTCACAAAAAAATCCGGCTCGCCTCCTATCAGCACAGATTATATTTCTGAATGGAGAGAGTTCATAAAAAATTATCCCTACGGAAATGTCTACGATTGGCTACAGTTTATCGGCGCAGAAAATAAACAGGGAAATATTACAGCACAGGAATGCAATGATATCATCCGTAAATTAAACCTGAAAAGTTTTGAAAGTGAGTACAAGATCCTCATTCTTTGGATGCCGGAATATTTGGGTAATGAGGGGAACAAGCTTTTAAAACTGATCGAGGAGCCGCCGCCCAACACTCTGTTTGTCTTAGTGGCAGAAAATGAATCACTGATCTTACCGACCATTGTTAGCCGTTGCCAGCTAATAAAAATTCCGGCGCTGGAAACAATTGAAGTACAGGAAGCGCTTGTCAAACGCAATAACACAAATGCAGATATTGCACGCCGGGCAGCGCGTGTGAGCGAAGGCAATTATCGTGAAGCCCCCCAGATTGTTCAGCATGCTGATGAAGACTGGCAAAGTCTTTTACGTGAATGGCTTAATGCCATCTTAAAAACAGGACCTGTAGCACAGACAAAATGGGTAGAAGAGATCAGCCGCCTGGGCCGCGAAAAGCAAAAACAATTCCTTCGCTATTTCA
>Ga0134121_10005316_pt1 | contig 10476 bp, 6 predicted proteins | sample KB301_FD_96463 | JGI IMG/M metagenome (GOLD analysis project Ga0134121, IMG submission 96463) | Terrestrial soil microbial communities without Nitrogen fertilizer from Kellogg Biological Station, Michigan, USA - KB3-0-1 | ecosystem: Environmental > Terrestrial > Soil > Unclassified ...
ATCCTGGTGGAGAAAACGCCCTTCCGCCTGACTGACGCCTTTATCCCGGGCCATTGGGGTCATGCGGCCATCTGGGTAGGCAATGAGGCCGAGCTGAAAGCCCTGAAAATCTGGGATCACCCGGTGGTCGTTCCGCACCAGGCAGCGATTCGCAAGGGCCATGGAGTCGCTGAAGCCCTGCGCTCCGGCGTCGAACTCAATACCCTCGCGCACTTCCTGAATATCGATGACCTTGGCGTCCTGCGTCAGGACGCGGTGAGCGACGAAAAACGCGCCGCCATCATCCTGCTCGCGCTGCGCCAGATCGGCAAACCCTACGACTTCAATTTCGACGCCGAGACGACCAATCGGGTGTTCTGCTCCAAGCTCGTCTATCTGGCCTACGGCGACCTGCAATGGCCAACCTCGCGCGTCATGGGCCGGGTCACGGTCAGCCCGGACAATATTGCCGAACGCTCTGTCGGCAACGGCCCGCTCGATGTCGTCCTGCTCTATCACGACGGACAGGAAATTACCGACAAGCCGCGGGAATTCATGCAAAAACTGCTGAAGCCCGCGGCGCTGGCCTCACGCTAATCCGGCTTGAGCAGGCAATCTGTCTCACCAAGGCTCAGGCGACGCTCGCCAACAAAAACCCCGGCACTCTCGCGAGCCCGGGGTTTTTGTTTCCTGTTCGAAGATGCCGTCGCGGTAACCTTCGTGAGGCGCAACTTCAGTCCGGCCGGCGAATCACATGGGCATACTTCGTCATCCTCCGGTCGTGGTTTTGTTTGCAGCGGTGCGGCGGCCGACATTAACGCGCATTGCGGATCCGAGCAACATCAAATCGATGCCAGCCCCGAGCGGATGCGGCGTGGAATGGCGTGGATCTTGGTTCACTACGCGCCTAAAGAATCGCGACTGTACGCAAGCTCCCAGAAAGCTTTTCCCTGTTGTCCTGCCGGGACGTACCTTCGCGTGCGCAAACGGGCGCACTATCGGCGCAAACACCGGCTGCTCTTCCAGCCAGTACCAGTAGCCGCCGTCGGATTCCCATTCGCCCGTGCCGGATGGATCGCGCCACACGTCGCTCGCCTCGAGAAGGTCATGATATCCAACTTGCAATAAGCTCCTCCTCCGGGAGGAGCGATGGACAAGCTCGGTTTCATCGGCCTGGGCGTGATGGGCGAGCCCATGTGCCGCAACCTTGCCCGGCGACACCGCGGCAAGGTCCTCGCCCACGATCTGCGGCCCGCGCCGCTGAAGCGTCTCGCGCTCGACGGCGTCGCCGCGGCGCGTTCCATTGCGGAGGTCGCTTCGCAGGCGGAGGTCATCTTCCTTTCCCTGCCGGGCGAGCCGCAGGTGCGCGCCGTCGGCCTTGAGCTCTCGCTCGCGGCGCGCGCCGGCCAGGCGATCGTCGACTGCAGTACTGCTCCGGTCGCCCTGGCGCGCGAGCTCGCCGCCAAGCTCACCGAGCGCGGCGCGCATTTCGCGGACGCCCCGGTGGCGCGCACGCGCCAAGCGGCGATCGACGGCACCCTCGCCTTCATGGTCGGGGCCGACGCCTTTCTCTACCACCGCATCGAGCCACTGCTGCGCACCATGGGCGCCGACGTCCTGCACTGCGGGCCGCCGGGCGCGGGTCAGGCGGTAAAGCTCCTAAACAACATGGTGCTCTCCGCGACCGTCACCGCGCTCGCCGAGGCGCTGGCGGTGGCGAAAGCGGGCGGCGCGGTGGAGCCGGGCGTGCTTTTCGACGCGCTCGCCAAGGGCTCGGCCGATAGCTTCGCGCTGCGCAACCACGGCATGAAGTCGCTGCTGCCCGAGTCGCACCCCGAGCGCGCCTTTCCGGTCAGCTACATGCTAAAGGACGTGACCTATGCGCTCGAGCTCGCGCGCGACGCGGGGCTCGAGCTGCAGTCGGCCGGCACAGTGAAGAGGCTGCTGGAGGAAGCCGCCTCGCTCGGCTTCGCCGACGCGTACCACACCGCCGTGATCGAGGCAGTGCGCAGGCACCGCAGCTAGGAGCGGTTCATCCCCATTCATCCGTTACATTTTGCCTGTGCGCCGATCACCTTCGGTTGCATAGTGGAATGCATGGCGCGAGAGCAAAAGAAAGAACCCGGCAGCACCACCGCAGCGTTCCGCAACCTCCTGCAGCGCGAGGATCTGACGATGAAGATCGTCCGCCGGAGGACGAACTTCGTTCTCATCGCTGCCATCGGCGCGCTTGCGCTGGCGGGATGGCTGCTCGCCTATTTCGCCTGACCAACGTAGCGGAAACGAAGGCTCTGAATCCGGCTCTGGACAACGATTGCGAACCAAGCGCCCTCGCCGTTTGCAGCATCTTTTCGATGCTCTCGGTTATAGGGTCACGCCGCACGGGCAACTAAGTACCGCCTGGACCAAGTCCGGCCTGGACCGAGCTCCGTAGAAAAAAATCTAGCAGCGATTCAAGTTACGGCAGACGCGGATGCTGCCCCTGGCCGCGGTCCCTGTCGCAAAAGCTGTTGCCTTGTAGTGGACGATTTATCCGCCCGTACGGTTCACCGCAGTGTCGAACGCGATGCGCCGCGTCGCCGACCGTTCGTTTGTTTGCACGAACATGTGTCGTGACATGGACAGGCGCGCGCGTCGTAATTCAAACGACGGGTGTACCTGCCCCGCGTAGTCAATCGGTAAACCGTGCAAAACGCGGCGTGCGCCGGATTTCGATGTAATGAAGCGCTATGTAGATTGGCGCGCCAGCAGTTAGAAGCTGAAAAGGTCTACTAAAGGAGGAGGTGTAGGCATGTCCCCGTACGCTCTCATCGTATCCGCCAGAGTCATGCTGTTCCCATGCCTAGTTGGCTTCGCGGCGGCAGCAAGCGCAGCTACGGACGCTCGCGTGAGCGAGACCTACGTCGAGTTGCCCCTGCACTTCGAGGCCAATCAGGGCCAGGTGCGCAAGGACGTACGCTTCCTCTCGCGCGGTTCGGGATACAACCTTTATCTCACCGCGGACGAAGCGGTGCTCGTGCTCACCCCGCCGAACGCGTACGCAAAAAGGAAGCAGCACGGTGCGCAAGCGCAACCCGAGTCCCGGGCGCAGGCGAAATCGACGGCCCTGCGCATCAGTCTGGTGGGCGCGGCGCGCAAGCCCGTCGTGAGCGGGCTTGAGGAGCAGCCGGGAAAGGCGAACTACTTCATCGGGAATGATCCCGCAAAGTGGCGCACCAACGTGCCCACATATAGCGCGGTTCGTTACGGCGAGGTCTATCCCGGCGTGGATCTCGTCTACCACGGCAAGCAGCGCCAGCTCGAGTACGACTTCGTCGTCGCGCCCGGCGCCGACCCGAACAGGATCGAGCTCGACTTCAGCGGTGCCGACAAAATGGAGATCGACGCCCAAGGCGACCTCGTGCTGCACGTGGGCGGCAGCACCATACGCCAGCACAAGCCCGTTCTCTACCAGGAAGTCGACGGCAGGCGGCAGGAAGTCGCCGGCGGCTACGTTCAAAGGGGCGTCCATCGTTTCGGCTTCGAGGTGGCGGCGTACGACCGCAGCCAACCGCTGGTCATCGATCCGGTGCTCTCCTACTCGACCTATCTCGGGGGCGCCTCGGGTGCCACCGCCACCGGTATCGCCGTGGATATCCTGGGCAATGCTTACGTGACGGGCTTTACTTTTGCGGCCAATTTCCCGACCACCGTGGGAGCCTTCCAGGCTCCCGGCCGAGTTTTCGACGTTTTCGTCACCAAGATCAATCCCTCCGGCTCCGCCTTGGTTTACTCCACTGTCTTCGGCGGCAGTCAATCCGACCAGGCCAACGGAATCGACATAGACCTCTTCGGCAACGCCTATGTCACTGGAAGTACGGAATCCACCGACTTCCCGGTCACCGCTGGCGCCTTCCAGCCGGTCCACGCCGGCGGCGAGCCTCCCCCGCAAAGCGACGCGGAACATCCCCCCGAGGGCTTCGTGACCAAGCTCGATTCCAGCGGCTCGGTCCTCGTCTACTCCACCTATCTCGGCGGCACTGGAATTGACGATTGCGCGGCGATCGCCGTGGACCTCCACGGAAATGCGCACGTTACAGGCAGAACGTTCTCGAACAATTTCCCCACCGCAAACGCCGTCCAGGCGGTCTTCGGCGGCGGCATCGTCGACGCCTTTGTGACCAAGCTTGATCCCACCGGTTCCAGCGTCGTCTACTCCAGCTATCTGGGCGGCAGTGGAGTAGACCAGGGCACCGGGATCGCCGTGGATGTCCGCGGCAATGCCTACATTACCGGCTTCACCCGTTCGGTTAATTTTCCCACCGCGAATGCCTTCCAGGAAAATTTGGCCGGCGCTGTGAACGCGTTCGTGACCAAGCTTGATCCCAGCGGTTCACTCTTCTACTCCACCTACCTCGGCGGCGGGAACGATTTCGGGGTCGCAATCGCGGTGGATCTCCTCGGTAACGCCTACGTAACAGGCGGCACCAGCTCGCCAAATTTCCCGACAACTTTTAGAGCCTTCCAAACGGTTTTCGGCGGCGTCCAGGACGCTTTCGTGGTCAAGCTCGATCGCACCGGCTCCGCCCTGGTCTACTCCACCTACCTCGGCGGCAATAGATTGGACGAGGGCCGCGGAGTGGCGGTGGATCTCTTTGGCAATGCCTACGTGACGGGCCGAACCACAGGCAATTTCCCGACGGCAGACGCAATCCAGGCCGTCTTCGGTGGCGGCGGGTTCGACGCCTTCGTGACGAAGCTCAACCACGATGGCTCGGCACTCGCCTACTCCACCTACCTTGGCGGCAGCGGCTTGGACTTCGGGGGCGGAATCGCGGTGCATCCCTTGGGTACCGCCTACGTCACTGGTGTAACGACCTCGACGAACTTTCCCACCGCGAACGCCTTCCAGAGCACCAGCCCCGGGGGCGCTTTCGTCGCGAAGATTCGTCCCTCTCCGAGCAACGGATCGCAATGATCTGAGAAAGGGCATCAGCGAGTTTTGCGCATCGCCGTAGCGACGCAGGAAGACAAAAAACCCCGGCACTCTTTCGAGCCCGGGGTTTCTTGTTTGAAGATGGCGTGGCGGTAACCTGCTTTCGCGTGCGTAAACGGCACACTAGATGCTTTAAGCGTCCACTCCGGTCCGCGGGCTTCGGCCGCCGTTGACGTGATGGTCTGTCCCTGTTTTGAGGGTTGCAGGTCGGGCGGGAGGTGGAGTAGATTCGCCGGGCTCATTACGCCGCGCGTGGGAGAGACTGACTCGCAGTTGGAACGGCGGTCAGCGCCGAAGGGGTAAGGCCCCGCAAACTCTCAGGCAAAAGGACCGCGCGAGGCTCGGGCGCTCTGGAGAGAAGGCCGCGTTGGCCTCGCCGAAGGAACACGCGGCAGCAGCCGGCCGCCAATTTCTCAGGCAAACGGACAGAGGGGGCATGAAGGACCCGGATGGGTCGGCCATGCTCTAGAGGAGCGTTCGTGAACATTCCAGAGAATCTGAAGTACACCGAGTCCCATGAATGGATCGCCGACAACGGCGACGGCACCGTCACCGTCGGCATCACCGCGGTCGCGACCGAGCAGCTCGGCGATCTCGTCTACGTGGAGCTGCCGAAGGCCGGCACCCAGGTCTCGCGCGGCGGGAGCTGCGCCGTGGTCGAGTCGACCAAGGCTGCTTCCGACGTCTACTCCCCGCTGACGGGCGAGATCGTGGAGGCAAACGCCGAGCTCAGCGCTCATCCGGAGATCGTCAACGAGTCGCCCTACCAGAAAGGCTGGCTCTTCAAGCTCAAGCTCGCCAACAAGGGCGAGCTCAAGGAGCTTCTCGCAGGTGATGCCTACAAGAAGTCGGCCGGCGTATGAGCGATCTTGCCGATCTCCTGGGAAAGGAAGAGTTCGCCGCCCGCCATCTGGGCAGCGATGAGGCAAGACAGCGCGAGATGCTCGCCGAGCTTGGCGTCGGTTCGCTCGATGCGCTGGTGCGCGAGGTCGTGCCGGCGGCGATCCGGCTCAAGGAGCCGCTCAAGCTCGGCGCGCCAGAGACCGAGCTGCAGGCACTGGCGGATCTCAGCGCGCACGCCATGCACAACGAAGCGTGGCGAAGCTACATCGGCACGGGCTACTACGGCACGCATACGCCGGCCGTGATCCAGCGCAACGTGCTGGAGAACCCGGGCTGGTACACCTCCTACACGCCCTACCAGGCCGAGATCTCGCAGGGGCGCCTCGAAGCCCTGCTCAATTTCCAGCAGCTCGTCATCGATCTTACCGGCCTGCCCGTCGCCAACGCCTCGCTGCTCGACGAAGCCACTGCCGCGGCTGAGGCGATGTCGATGATCCGGCGCTCGAGCAAGAGCGCGAAAAAGCTCTACTTCGTCGATGGGGCCACGCATCCGCAGGTGCTTTCGGTGATGCGGACTCGCGCGCAGTGGCTCGGCATCGAGCTCAAGGTAGGCGACGCGCATCGCAGCCTCGACCCGAGCGGCGTATTCGGCATTCATCTCCAATGTCCCGATACCTACGGACACATCGAGGACTGGACCGATCTCATTGCCGGCGCGCATAAGGCGCAGGCGCTCGTCTGCGTGGGCACCGACCTCCTCGCGCTCCTGCTCCTCAAGTCGCCGGGCGCGTCGGGCGCGGATGTCGCGATCGGCTCGGCCCAGCGCTTCGGCGTGCCGATGGGCTACGGCGGCCCGCACGCCGCGTTCATGGCGTGCCGCGACGAGCATAAGCGCCAGATGCCCGGCCGCATCATCGGCGTATCGCGCGACGCGGCCGGGCGGCCGGCGCTGCGCATGGCGCTGCAGACGCGCGAGCAGCACATCCGCCGCGACAAGGCGACGAGCAACATCTGCACGGCGCAGGCGCTCTTAGCCAACATGGCGGGGTTCTACGCCGTCTATCACGGGCCGCGCGGCCTCGCGCGGATCGCGTCACGCGTCAACTTCATGGCGCGGCTGATCGCCGCTTGCGCGCACAGTGAGGGTGAGGCGTTCTTCGACACCGTGACGTTCAAAGCGAGCGACGGCATGGACGCCCGCGCGCGCGCAAAGCGCATCAACCTGCGCAAGCTCGAGCGCAACCGCGTCGCCGTCAGCTGCGACGAGACGATGACGCTCACCGATGCCGCCGATGTGGTGGAGGTGCTGACCGGCGAGCGCCCCGGCATCGACGCCATCGCGCGGTCATTGCCGGTAGAGCCCGCTTCCATTCCGTCGGCGCTGCGGCGTACGGACAAGGTGCTCGGCCATCCGGTGTTCAATAGCTACCACACCGAGACCGAGATGATGCGCTACCTGAAGCGCCTCGAGAACCGCGATCTCTCGCTGGTGCACTCGATGATCCCGCTCGGCTCCTGCACGATGAAGCTCAACGCCGCCGCAGAATTGCTGCCCATCTCTTGGCCGAAGTTCGCGAGCCTGCATCCGTTCGCGCCGCCCGAGCAAGCCCGCGGCAGCCGCGAGATGCTGGCCGAGCTCGAGGCGATGCTCACCGAGATCACCGGCTTCGCGGCTGTCTCGCTGCAGCCGAATTCCGGCGCGCAGGGCGAATACGCGGGGCTGCTCGCGATCCGCAGCTATTTCGCATCGAAAGGCGAGGGCCAGCGCGACGTCTGCCTCATCCCGGCGTCAGCGCACGGCACCAATCCGGCAAGCGCGCAGATGATGGGCCTGCGCATCGTGGTGGTCGACTGCGACGAGAGCGGCAACGTCGACCTCGCGGATCTCGGGCGCAAGCTGGAGGAGCATCGCGCGCGGCTCGCCGTGCTGATGATCACCTACCCCTCGACGCACGGCGTGTTCGAGGAGGCCATCGTGGAGATCTGCGAGCGCGTGCATCGCGCGGGCGGCCAGGTCTACATGGACGGCGCGAACATGAACGCGCTCGCCGGGCTCGCGAAGCCGGGCGGCTTCGGCGCCGACGTCTGCCATATCAACCTGCACAAGACCTTCTGCATCCCGCACGGCGGCGGGGGGCCCGGCATGGGGCCGATCGCCGTGGCAAAGCATCTCGCGCCGTTCCTGCCCGCGCATCCGCTGGAAAGCGCACGCGCCGTGTCCGCGGCACCGTACGGCAGCGCGCTCATCCTCGTGATCCCGTGGATGTACATCCGCATGATGGGCGCAAGCGGCATCCGAAGAGCGACCGAGGTCGCGATCCTCAACGCCAACTACGTCGCCGCACGCCTCGCGAAGTATTTCCCCGTGCTCTACGCAGGCGCTTCGGGGCGCGTCGCGCACGAGTGCATCCTCGACCTGCGCAAGCTGAAGGACACGTGCGGCGTCACCGCCGAGGACGTCGCGAAGCGGCTGATGGACTACGGCTTCCATGCGCCCACCCTCTCCTTTCCGGTCGCCGACACGCTGATGGTCGAGCCGACCGAGAGCGAATCGAAGGACGAGCTCGACCGCTTCTGCCACGCCATGATCTCGATCCATGGCGAGCTGGAGCGCATCAAGTCCGGCACGTGGGACCGCACCGACAACCCGCTCAAGAACGCGCCGCACACCGCGACCGAGCTCGCCGGCGAATGGAAGCACGCCTACGACCGCGAGGCCGCAGCTTTCCCCGCGCCGTGGCTGCGCGCGGCGAAGTACTGGCCCCCGGTCAAGCGCATCGACAACGTCGCCGGCGACCGCAATTTCATCTGCACATGCCCGCCGGTCGAGGCGTATGCCTGAGCGGCTTCAGCACACGCCGCTCCACGCGCTGCACGCCGAGCTCGGCGCGCGCTTCACGCCATTCGCCGGCTACGACATGCCGGTGCAATACAAGGAGGGCCTGCGAGCAGAGCACCTGCATACGCGCAGCCACGCCGGGCTCTTCGACGTCTCGCACATGGGGCAGGTGCGCGTCACCGGCCCGAACCTCCACCGCTCGCTCGAACGCGCGCTGCCGGTCGATTTCGACGACTGGCCCGATGGCCTGCAGCGCTACTCGGTACTCCTTAACGAGAACGGCGGCATCGAGGACGACCTGATGGTGACGCGGCTCGCCGACGAGGTACGCATCGTCGTCAACGCGGCGTGCAAGGAGAACGACCTCGCGCTGCTGCGCAAAGTCTGCCCCGGGCTGAGCTTCGAGCTGCTCGATCATGCGCTCATCGCGCTTCAAGGCCCGGCGGCCGAGCAGGCGTTTCCCGATGCGGCAAGCCTTGCCTTCATGCGCGCCGGCACGTTCGGCAAATACTTCGCGTCGCGCTCCGGTTACACCGGCGAAGATGGCTTCGAGATCTCGGTCCCGGCCGCGGACGCCGAAGCACTCGCCCGCAAACTGCTCGCCCATCCCGCGGTGAAGCCGGTCGGCCTCGGCGCGCGCGACACGCTGCGGCTCGAAGCGGGGCTGCATCTCTATGGCCAGGACATGGACTCGAACACGACGCTGCTTGAAGCGAGCCTCGGCTGGGCGGTCGCCAAATCACGCCGCGCCGGCGGCAAGAAGGAAGGCGGCTTCCCCGGCGCCGGGGTCTACCTCCAGCAGCTCCGCGACGGCACGACGCGGAGCCTGGTCGGCCTCGTCGGCGACGAAGCCGTGCCGATCCGGCATGGCGCCGAGTTGGTTACATCCGACGGCGCCAATGCCGGCGTCGTCACGAGCGGGACCATCTCGCCTTCGACGCAAAAGGCGATCATGCTCGGCTATGTGGATTCGGCGTTGCGGGAAGACTCGAAGCTCTTCGCCGTGGTCCGGGGTGCGCGTCGCCCGGTGGGAATCACAAAGCTGCCGTTCGTTCCTAAGCGCTACAAGAAATAATCGCCTATCAACGTCCTGGGCCAGGACGACCCTTCATGAGGTCCAGCCTCTACGCCGGGCAATGAGAGGAGACGCCTCTCTTCCATGAAAGGGAAGCCCCGTCGCCGCAGGGCTCCATCGAATTTCAGGCGGCCGCGACATGGAAGCGCCGGCAAGCGCGATAGGCAAGGGAGAGCTTTAGGGTCAGGATCCCGTCATGAAACGCAGCACCCCGAATCCTTGCCGCAGGAAGGGAACGCGAAATAGCATCGCGCCGCGCTGGCGGCTCTATGTACCCTGATCCGTTGCTGCGAGCCTTAAGCATCGCGGGCGGCCTGCGCGCGCCGGCGCGTCACCTGCACGTTCCGAAGAAACAGCTTGGAAGCTGGTTGGACGGAGACACGGAGACCCCTCCCGCAGTGGTTGTGCGCGCGATCAATTTTCTGCGACGCGCATGCCGGATGCCTGCGCGGAGCAGCTAGCCGAGCTTCATACCCTCCTGCCGCGCTCATGAAACCGGTCCCGCCGCAGATCGCTTCGCTCTTCGAGCGCCATGCCGCGTTCTACGCGCGCCAGGCGCGCGCGCGTTTCCCAAGGTTCCTCGGGAATTCCTCTCTTAGGTCAAACCCGGCGCCGCGGACAGACCTTCATCCCGGGCGTTCGCCGCACGCGTAGTTTTCGTCGACGATCAGGCAGCGCGTTCCCGGAGGCAGGATCTGCAGCGACTTCAGGAACTCGATCAGCGCGTTCTGCTCTTCGGCAGCGAGCTTCCTGAACGCAGCACTC
>Ga0134121_10005317_pt1 | contig 10474 bp, 10 predicted proteins | sample KB301_FD_96463 | JGI IMG/M metagenome (GOLD analysis project Ga0134121, IMG submission 96463) | Terrestrial soil microbial communities without Nitrogen fertilizer from Kellogg Biological Station, Michigan, USA - KB3-0-1 | ecosystem: Environmental > Terrestrial > Soil > Unclassified ...
CGTCGTGATGCGCTCGACACTGCGGCCCCACGATTCCATGCCGGAATCGTATTCATTGTTAGAATTGCGAATTCCAACAAAATAAGCCGGATTGTGCGGGACTTCCGGATGTTGCGCAACGAATGCTGCCAGCGACGGATAAAGGGAAAGATAATTTGCATTGCTCAGCAATGTCGGATCCAACTGAAATACTTGTCGAAGGGATGGCGGGTACTGCTGGAGCAACCCATTCAATTGGTTTCGAACCTCACGCGCATCGCCGTTCAGTAACGGAGCCTGGGCATTTTGCCCACGGCCGCCGCCCGTATTGAACTCGTTCGGTGATTCCCCCCTCTGTGCGTTCGCGCTTCCCGTCAGGATCGTAAACACGGCAATTGGAATCAGAGCAGATCGAAGAGTCATCGTTATTCGCACCTCACCCGTTACTACGTGGAGGAGGGCAGAAGGTTAACAATATAGATGTAAGGGTGGCCCGAAGGGCCGGGTGAGGGGTACCGTGAAGGAGCAATGTCGTCATACCCCTCACCCGTCGCGTCAGCCTGCTGGCTGCCGCGCCACCCTCTCCCTTCAGGAGAGGGATTTCTTTGGCCTTTGTATCCAGAGTGTCGCGAGTATCCCGAGAATGAGATTCATGAAGGTAAACACCGTATACGTGACATGCAGAAGCCCAAACGTCCGCAGCGCGGAAACCACCTCCGGCGGAGGCGACTCGCGTGTGACGAAATCGAGACTGCGGCCGACATTCACGATGGGCGGCGTCAATACCACCATCACGAATAATGAAATGCCCAACATGCCAACGATGCACCACTTGGCGCGATCGACTCCCGGAATCTTCGTGACAAACCGGAGCACCAGTATCCCAATGGCCATTTGCGCCAGATTCCAATACTGAAAATACAGCCGGTTGAGTTCGGCCGAAAGGTACCGCAGCAGTTCCCGTGCTGTCGGATGAACGGCCGTTTCCACCGAATCGAGGGTTTTCACCGCCACATGAAATGATTCATTCGGCGATTCCGCAAGCAAGCGATCGATTGTAAAAAAATTCTGTGTCGCCACGACTGCCACGCATACCGTTCCGGTCAGCCACACCGCCATGCAAAAAGCGGCCCAGTAAGCGGCACGGCTCATGCCGGAGTGCCTTTCCGCCGTATGAACCCTTTTGCCGTTAAATGAAACTCGTCCGGCAGCACGGCTTCGACGCTGGGCCGGTATCCCTTCACCGGCCATTCCCGGTCCGCACACAGCTCCGCGACTGCAATCCGGATTCGTGGTCGATTTTCCGCCTTGATGAAAATCTCCAGCAACGGTTCGCGAACTTCTTCTCCAAGTTCCGCGATCGCCTGCATTGCCGCAATGCTCACATCGTCGTCATCATCCCCCAGCAATTTTCGAAGCGTCGCCGCAATCTCCGGAGTGATATGACCCTGCATGGCCTTGATCAGGCTCGTGCGGTGTTCCGGCGACGTGAAGGGGTTCTGAGCGACGTCTTCAAGGATTTCCACCAGACGCGGCGCCCACTCTTCCTGCGGCAGAATCTTTGTCAGCGCGCGCACGGGCCATTCCACCTGGTGATGCGTCTTCATGAACTTAAGAATGGGCTCGACTGCGGCCTGGCCCTTATCGACCAGCATGTCGACGATCATCTGCTTCTCCTCGACATCTCCACTGATCACCTTGCTCGACATGGTGAACCGCTTCAGCAAGGCATACGTTGCTTCCGGCGTGTCGAGGTCCGCCAGTTTCTCGGCGGCCTCGATGCGCGGCCCGTCCTCTCCTCCGGTTTCGGTGAGGCGTTTGATGAGCTTGTCCACTTGTGCGGTGGGAGTCCGTTTAAAGAAATCGAACATGATTTATGGTTTTCCGGGATTAACTCCAAATTTGACCAGCGAAAAGGGATCGACGCGGGCATTCTGAACCTTGATTCCCCAGTGAAGATGCGGTCCTGTCACACGGCCCGTCGCTCCGGAAAGTCCGAGCACCTGACTGCGCTCGACGATCGCACCGACCGCTACGTCAATGCGGGATAAATGCGCATATAGCGAATAAACTCCGAGACCGTGGTCCACGATCACGGTGTTCCCGGTAAAGAATAAGTCCTTCGCCAACACCACTCGACCTCGATTGGTGGAATGGATGGGCGTGCCCGTGGCGGCGTGGAGATCCGCACCGGCATGCGGCGCGCGGGCCTGTCCGTTGAAAATCCGGCGATGACCGAAGTTGGTTCCGGTCTCACCCGCAATCGGCACAACGAATGGATCCGTCCAAAGCATATCCCGCGTAATCGCATTGTGAATTCCATCCAGCTCTTTTTGCTCGCGAAGCGCGCGCTCCGTGTTCTCCGGACTTAAATCCACATATTCTTCAGCGACTTTCAATTGAGTGGTCGGATATTTCACCGCCTTCACGATCACCGTCACGCTGCGTTTTTCAGTTACCACACCGCCCGCACCGCTTCTTGTCACGCGGATTGTGGATGGGTAGGAACCGGCTTTGACATCGAGATCCACTCCGATCACGGCCACCCACTCGGCGCCCACGCGGACATACGGAACATCTTTCTTCTGCCATTGGATCTCGACAGCGGATATGCCGGGCTCGTTGGGAACCGTCAAACGCACGGCGTTTCCCTGGCCGGCAGTGATTGGGCCGGCGGCGAGGAGTATCAGCTGCGCTATCAGCATTATTGGTGTCATCAACATTAACGGGTCGCGCTCGTAAATCGAAATTGATTTAATTTGATCGCAGGAACGCCGATAGTCGCCCCGCCGGCCTTCAGCACTCTCAAGCGATCTCCGATAGCCGCTACGCCGGCAAGTGCTTCGAGATACGACTGAGTGAATCGCATCGATTTCGTTGCTCCCACAATCTCACCGTCCTGCACCAGAAGCGTGCCGTCGCGCGTCATACCCGTCACAACGACGTCGCGTGGGTGGACAGGGCGCGTATACCAGAAACGGGTAATATACAGGCCGCGCTTCGTGGACCGGATCATACCCTCGACATTAGACGTTCCCGTCTCCATAAACAGATTTAACGGAAGCGGACCAAAGGTGCCGCCTGCCGATGGCGGCATGGCGTGCCCGGTGGATTTCAGCCCGGGTCTTCGGCTGGCCGTGTGGCTGTCGTAGACCGGATTGCCGCAAACTCCATTCTCGATCATTGCCACGCGATGTTTCGGTTGACCTTCGAAATCAAATGGCATTGGAATCCCCCGCATGTCCAGGCCGTCATCGTAAATCGTAACGTCCGGAGACATCATTCCCTGGCCGGTCCGGCCGTTCATCCACGACCGTTCTTCCTGATAGGCCAGGCCACTCATGCCATCGAATGCCAGCATTCCCAGCAGATCCGCAGTTGCAAATGGGTCGAGAATCACCGTCCACTCTCCGGGTTCCGCCTCGACAATCTTCTGGCCGATTCGAACTTTCTCCAACGCCTCATCCGCAAGATTCTCCCAGTTCACCGCATCCAGTTGCCAGCCGGAAACATGCGACCAACCCGAGGCAGTTCCATTCATGACCACTGTGGAGGCGTCAGCAATCGTGGTTTCGAACTCCGCGAATACGCCTTTCGAGTTCGCGACACTGAGCGTCGAAGAACCCGTGCTCATGGAACCCGCCGCCGTGTATCCGTTCGACGCGGCCTTCCGGCACACGATTCCGACTCCGTCGGCGCGGCGGGCGGGAGTGCATGACGCCGTTTCGCGATCGAATGCCATCGTCGATTCCAGGCGCGAAGGTCCCGGCAAGCCTTTAAATTCCGGATTCTCCGGCTGCAGGTTTGCAAGTTCGCCGGCACGGCGGGCCAGGGTTCGAAGACTTTCCAGACGAATGTCGTTTGAAACGGCCGTTCCCACACGGGTTCCGGCGACGCACCGCACCGTGATTTCGTAATTGGTTTCCGTGACGTTCTGATGGATGTGGTTGTTGGCGAACCGGGTCAGACTTTCATCCTGTCGAATACAGACGACCTCGGTCTCATTGGATGTGGATGCGGCCAGAACCGTATCCGCGATCTCGCGGAAATTCATCGAAACACTCCAACTCGCACATTGCGAAATCGTCCTGGAGAAGCTCCATGCCCGGTGCCAATGGTTTGCATGGGCTCGCCTTTGCCGCAGTTGGGCGTTCCCCAAAGCTTCCAGTGTTTCGCATTGGCAATCGCGTCACACGAATTCCAGAATTCCGGAGTGATACCGGCATATGTGCAGTTTTTCAAGAGCCGGCCTTTCTTGCCCTTCTTGATTTCGTAGCCGACCTCGGTTCCGAACTGAAAGTTGTAGCGCATGTCGTCGATGCTCCAGGACCGGTTGGTTTCCATAAAGATGCCGTCATCCGTATCGGCGATGATGTCGTCGAGTTCCCAGGCTCCTGGCTCCAGGGATACGTTGGCCATTCGGATCAGCGGAATCCGGTTCCAACCATCCGCGCGCATACAACCATTGCTTTCAACCCCAAGCGTCGACGCGGTTTCGCGCGACATCAGATACCCCACAAAGAGTCCCTCACGCACCAGCGGAGTGCTGGAAGCCGGGATTCCTTCATCATCCCAACCGAAGGTTCCAAGACCGGTAGGCCGGACGCTGTCGGCCGTAAGGTTCACAAGGTTCGATCCATAGCGAAACCCGTTCAGCTTTTCCGTGGTGAGAAAACTCCGGCCGGCAAACGCGGCTTCAGTCCCATAGACGCGATCCAGCTCCGATGGATGACCACAGGATTCGTGAATCTGAAGCGCGAGCTGAGAACTGCCGAGTATCAACGTTGTATCCTTGCTTGGGCAGGCTTCGGCGGTGAGCAGCGCAACGGCTTCGGCGGCGATACGCTCGGCATTGCCTGGAAAATCCGCATCTTCGATGTACTCCCATCCGCCGGTTCCCTGCTGACGAAAAGAATGCGGATGCGATCGCACTTGAATCTCGTTGCCTGCGACAGCGGTCGCACTCATCGAGCCACCGCTCTCAAATATCGTCTGCTCCACAAAAGCGCCTTCGCTGTTCGCGAAAATCTTGTCATGACGGACCGCGAGTACGCTGCTTTCGGCAACCTTTACGCCGGGATTGCGGCGGATCCGCGAATCGGCGTCCAGAAGCATCGCCAACTTGGATTCGAGGGAAACCGAGAAGGGATCGATTCGTAGCGGGGTGACGTACTGGCCGGTGCTGGTGACCGGCGCCCCAAGGTTGACCGGTTCCCCGGGAACCTTCGCGCTCGCTTTCGCCGTTTCGACGGCCAGTGCCGTCACCCGGTCGACTTCCAGGGCGGTGATTTCCGCGCTGGACGCAAATCCCCACGCATTGCCGACCAGCACGCGGACGCCGAAACCAATGGATTCGAAATCACCGAGGCCTTCCACTCTTCCATCCTTCACAGCGATGGACTGATTGCGGCTGGTGATGATTCGAACATCGGCGTAGCGCGCTCCAAGCATGGACGCGGTGTTGATTGCGCGCATTGCGAAATCCTTCATCCGGTAAGGATACGTGATGTGCGCGCATAGAAAAAATGTAAGATTCAGGACACGATGTTGAAAACGGACCCGGAAGAAATCAAGAGCAGCCTCATGGACCAGGCCAAAAACCTGTTTGGCCATGAGAGGGCGGTTGAACTGAAACCCGAAATCGAAGTCATGGCCGATCAATTGGCTGCCCTGCGCGCCACTCCCGTGGAACTCCAGGATGAACCGTAAGGCAGGTGGCAATTCTGCTGTAGGCGCGGTCTATGACCGCGCACGCTGTGTAAATTTGGGTATTCCGGATCGAGAAATCGGGCGCGGTCATAGACCGTGCCTACAGCTATGCCGATAACGAATCCTGAGAATCTTTCGCTTGTCGATGCTGCCCTGGCCATCCGCAGTGGCTTGCTGTCCCCAGTCGACTACGTTCGCGCGTTATTCACCCGCATGGATCAGGTCGAGTCCCGCGTCCAGGCCTGGGTCACCGTGGACCGTGAAGCCGTCATTGCCGAAGCAAAGCAATGCGAGGCCGAAGCGGCGGCAGGGCACTTTCGCGGCCCGCTCCATGGCGTACCGATCGGTGTGAAGGACATCTATTACACCAAGGGACTACGCACCACGATCGGTGCGGCGCCCTTCCGGGACTTCGTTCCCGACTGTGACGCGGATGTCGTGACACGACTGAAGCAGTCCGGCGCGATCATTCTGGGTAAAACCGTCACCACGGTTTTTGTATTCCTGGACCCAGGGCCCACGCGAAACCCGTGGAATCTCGACCACACTCCCGGTGGATCCAGCAGCGGATCGGCAGCAGCAGTTGCCGCCCGGATGTGCGCCGGTACAATTGGAAGCCAGACCGTGGGCTCTGTGGGGCGGCCTGCGGCATATAACGGACTGGTTTCGTTGATGCCAACACAGTCGCGCGTGAGCATGAGGAATGTCTTTCCTCTTTCATGGCCGCTGGATCACGTCGGAATCTTCGGACGAACGGTGGCCGACGTCGAGCTTCAGTTTCAAGCCATTGCGGAATCACCCGTCGAGACCGTGGCTGTGAAGCGTCCCCTTCGCATTGGCGTCATCCGGGATTTTTTCTACAATAATGCCACTCCGGAGACGCGAACGCTTCAAGACGCATTCATCGGAAAGCTCTCAAAGTCAGGAGGTTTTCAGATCGATGAAGCAAAACTGCCTCCGGCCTTTGACCTGTACACACCAATTCTCCGAACCATTCTCCGCGCCGATGTGGCAGCCATTCACGAGAGCCTTTTCCCTGCGCATCCAACCGCTTATGGACCCATACTTCGACAATTAATTGAGACCGGAATGCTGGTAGGCGCCGACGACTACCTTCGTGCGCGGCGCCTGCGGCGGCACTACCAGAGGGAGTTGACGCGGCTATTCGAAACCTTCGACATTCTACTGACGCCTGCGGCGCCCGGTCCGGCTCCGGCTGGCATCGAGGCCACCGGCAGTGCGGTGATGAATGGCCCCTGGACCCTGGCCGACTTTCCCACAATGACGATTCCCTACGGTCTCGCCGCAAATGGCTTACCGCTCGGAGTTCAGATTTCCGGACCGCCTCTTGCTGAAGGCGCTCTCATTGAGGCCGCCAGAGCGATTGAATCGATTGCACTATTCAAGGAGACACCATGCCTGCCTACGTGATCATCGAGATTAAAGTTAACGATCCTGTGAAGTTCGAGGATTACAAGAAGAAGGGGCCGCCCACCATTGCTGCTTATGATGGAAAGTATCTGGTCCGCGGAGGTGCCGTTGAAACTCTCGACGGAACGTGGGCGCCGGAACGCATTGTCGTTCTGGAGTTCCCGTCCATGGCGCGCGCACGCGAATGGTACAACTCCGAGCTGTATGCCGAAGCCATTCAGCTGCGGCATGCCTCGGCAACATCGCAGTTTATTCTGGTGGAGGGGCTGTAGTCCTTCTGTAGGCGCGGCCTATTAGGGCGTGAAAAAGTAGGGGTCAGACCAATTCGGGGCCGTGCTACTCGAACCAAGAACTCTGAACTGCAAATTCGGGGTTCGAGTAGCACGGCCCCGAATTGGTCTGCCTTCATAGACCGCGCCCACAGCCAAACGGTGGTTATCCCTACTACTTTTTCCCCAGGCCAAGCAGACTACTAAACGCGAGCAGGATTAACCTTCGATGAAGCCAGGATTAAAACCGGTTAATGTTGGGTCCGGCGCATCTCCACTGCCAGTAAAGATGGCTACGCTACTTCTTCCCTGCCCGGCTCAACTCGTCGTCGATCATTTTTGCGATGTCTTCGTAGGGCTGATCGCCGGAAAGAAACCGTCCGTTGATGAACATCGACGGCGTTCCGCTGACGCCAACCTTGGCGCCCTCGAGAATCTCGCTCTTGATCGTCGATGCGTACTTGCTTGTATCAAGACAGGCATTGAACGTTGACGTATTGAGAGTCAACTTCGCAGCCTTGGCTTTCAAGTCCGCAATCTCGAGGTTGGACTGATCGGTAAACATGGCGTCGTGCATCTGCCAGAACTGTCCCTGCTCGTTGGCGCACAGCGACGCTTCGGCCGCTTTCTGCGCGTGGGGATGAATACTGATGAGCGGAAACTGCCGGTAGACGACGCGGATCTTGTCCTTGTAGTTCTTCTCAATATCCTTCAGCGTGGGATACAGCCCGCCGCAGTAAGGACACTCAAAATCCGAGAATTCCACGATGGTCACGGCCGCGTTCGCAGGTCCCATGGACGGAAAACCAGCCGTTGCGACAGTCGTGCGGACCGGCTCCAGATAGGACGTCACTTTGTAGTCGTTCTTCAAGCCCGCAATGAACGTGTTGAACAATCGATCGTGATCCCTCTCCATCAGGTAGTCTCGTATGTCACGCGCCGTATCGGCAAGGCTGCCATTAATCCGGGCCTTGTTCTCGTTGTAAAACTTCAGAATGGCTTCATCGGATGGCACGGCGACCTTCTTGTCGACTTCATCCTCGACCAGCTTGTCTGTCGTGATTCCACGCTTTTTTGCTTCGGCGGTGAGCACACGGTCCTCGATCATCTCGTTCAGCTGATTCTCCATGGCCGCTTGCTTGTCCCGCTGCCAGCCGGATTCGAATTGAAGCCGTTTGGCTTCCAGGCGATCCAGTTCCGATGCGGCTTCGGCTTGAACCTGCTGTTCGGTAATCGTTTCGCCATTCACAACAGCAAGCCTCTTGCTGTTGGCTTGGCCCAATGCGATGCCCGGCAAAGCCAGGCACAACACCAGGACGGTCAGATGGATTCTCGTCATACCAATGCTCCTTCCGGAAGCAGGACACCCTTATCCAGATGACGGACCACATTCGCATGCCGTGCAGCGCGTGGATCGTGCGTCACCATGACTACTGTCTTCTTGAATTCCTTATTCAGCCTTTCAAGAATGGCCAGCACTTCGTCGGCAGACTGGGCATCGAGATCTCCCGTCGGCTCATCCGCCAGGATCAATGCCGGATCGGTCACGATCGCGCGAGCGATGGCGACCCGTTGTTCCTGTCCACCGGAAAGTTGCCGGGGATAGTGTGTCATGCGGTCGCCCAGTCCCACCAGTTTCAGCGCCGTTTCCACGTGGCTGCGGCGCTGCGCCTTGGAGAGCTTCGTCAAAAGGAGAGGAAGCTCCACGTTTTCGAATGCCGTCAGGACCGGAATCAAATTGAACGTCTGGAAAATGAATCCGATGGTGTGATTGCGCCAGGCCGCAAGCGGGCCTTCGGCCAGTTTCGCGATATCGCGCCCGTCGACCATCACCTGACCGCTCGATGGCCGGTCGATTCCGGCGATCAGGTTCAGCAGGGTCGACTTCCCCGACCCCGATGGGCCCATCAGGCAAACAAAGCTCCCTGCATCGATCGTCAGAGACGTCTCACGAAGCGCCACCACTTCGGTGGTTTCCTTCCGAAACTTTTTGGTCACATCCAGAATTTCAACGCCCGTCATTTTCGCCCTTCCACGTGATCGCCCACCTTTATTTGTTTCAGGATTTCGCCAATTATAATGGACTCATTACCCGCCAGACCGGCAGACACATAAGCATCCGCTCCCACCTCCCTGGCCACGGTGACCGGCTTCGACTGCACCGTGTCATTGGAAAGCACATAGACTACCTTGCCATCGGCCCGATCCTGAATAGTATTCCGGGGAATAACATAGAGCTTTTCAGCGGACTGCGGCGATGACGAATTGCGCGCGCCGGCTGCCTTTTGGGTGGTGAGAAACGTCACGCGCGCATTCATCTCCGGCTTGACGTACTTGTCCGGTTCGAGGAACTTCACTTTTACCTGTACGGTGGCCTTTTGCCGATTCGCTTCCGGAGCAATTTCGGTAACCCGGCATCTATACACCCGGTCCGGATATGCGTCCGACACGGCAGTACACGGCTGGTCTTGAGCGATCTGGTTAAAACTGTTCTGATTGATATCGAGCTCGACCTGGATATCGCTCAAATCCGCAAGCGTCACGACAAACCCTTTGGCGCCTTCCGCCCCCACAAATGATGTGGTCACCATCTCGCCCTGCTCGACGTTGCGTTCCAGTATCGTTCCGGACGTCGGAACACGAATCTCGGTCGCATCGAGAATCGACTTTGCATAATCTGCGGCCGCCCTGGCGCGCGACACTTCGGAGCGGGCATTATCGATCTGTTCCTTTCGCGGGCCAAGCTTCGACAATTCGTAGGTCTTTGTGGCCGAAACCACTGCGGCGCGCGACGTATCGTAACGGCCTTTCGCCTCATCCAGCAGCTGGGCTGCCCCCACTCCCTGTTTCACCATGTTGTCGATGCGTTTGAAATTGGCTTCATCGGCTCGCAGCTGCGCATCGGCGCGCTCCATATCCGCCTTCGCCCGTTCGATTTCCTCGGGGCGCGATCCACGTTCCAGTTCGGCGAGCTTCGCCGCCGCCGAATCATACGATGCGGTAGCCTGGTCGTACTGGGCGCGGTACTCGCGGTCTTCCAGGCGCACAACGAGTTGATCCTTGTCCACGTGGTCGCCCTTTTCAAC
>Ga0134121_10005318_pt1 | contig 10474 bp, 1 predicted proteins | sample KB301_FD_96463 | JGI IMG/M metagenome (GOLD analysis project Ga0134121, IMG submission 96463) | Terrestrial soil microbial communities without Nitrogen fertilizer from Kellogg Biological Station, Michigan, USA - KB3-0-1 | ecosystem: Environmental > Terrestrial > Soil > Unclassified ...
AGGTATGATGAAGGCTCCCATGCGTATGTAAGGTTGGTGCTGAATGGTGTAAAGCTCCATGACTCGTTAGAAGCAGTCCAGTCATCAGTTTGATTCCATCCTTCAACATCATAAGCCTGAGTACCATCTGAATTTTCGATACCCATCGTTTCACCGACACCATCGAAGTCAACTGAAATAGAAGTAGCATGAATCTGAATCGAACCATCCGAATTGAGTACGATTTGTCCGCTCATTGGGTAAGATCCTGAAGGATAGTGTCCTATTCCAGTGTATTGAACAACCAATTGTGTTCCGGTACTGAAGTAGCCAATTGTACCACCAGCAGGAGGATAGTAATCTTCCCAGTCAAGAGCCACAAGGTTATTCGGAGCGGCTGGATTAGGAATCAATTGTCCCTGGCAGCATCCGTTTGGTGATCCAGCATCAAATGTGATAAATCCATTGGAAGAGATGTAGAATTGCGTGTACGTATTCCCAAAGAATGGGAAAGCGAATCCAATACTAAGTGCTCCGCTAACCTGGTCATCACCAAGCGAAACAAATGTTTGCGAACCGGATACCGGGGCATAAGCAATGCTCGAAACGATATACGTAGTTCCACCGCCGCCTGCACTGCCTATAGCATCAAGTGTTGAACTACCACCCGGACAAATAATATCGGGTGTGGCAGTGGCAGAAACCGTAACCACAGGACTTACATTGATTGCACTTGTTGCAGTATTTACACAGCCGCCTGCAGACCCTGTTACAACATAGGTAGTACTTGTAGCCGGACTTGCAATAACGGTACTACCCGTTGCAACATTTAATCCGGTTGCAGGTGCCCATGAATAGAAGTCCGCTCCGCTTGCAGTCAACGTTATTGGTGCATACCCGGGACATACATCGGATGAGGTTGGTGTAACGGTTACATCAGGAAGCGGAGTGACTTCAACTGTTATTTCGCCAGTAGTTACATTACCGCAGATGTCAGATACTGTTACCGTATAGGTAGTGGTTACCTGTGGAGTAGCAACAGGGTTTTCAATAGTTGGATTATCCAAATCAGCAGTTGGCTGCCAGTCGTAAGTATAAGGACTGCCGCCACCTGTAACGCCTGCATGCAACTGGAATGAAGCGCTGCCGGCACATGGAGGACCAGGTATTACGCCATTTACAACTTGCACATTATAGTCTTCCACTTCACTATAATAAGCGCTTAAATTAGAACATGGTTGCCTATCTCCAAAACCACTGCCATCACACATAATCCGCATCCGTGTAGAACCATCTATTGCGGTTGCCGGCACATTAATGGTGAAGTTTGTAAGAGTATTACCACAACTAACGTTATGTACCATCTCCTCAGATGCTTCCATAACTCCATCCTGATCCCAATCTACCCAAACATAATAATAAGCGATGTTACAATAACCCTCAGACTGCACAGAAAGCGTGAACGCTGATCCAGCATCCTGAGACACGGTTTGTGTACTAAAATAGGTAAAGCCAGTACCATTATAATGGGTGTTGAGATTCGAGATGTTTGTAATACCTCCGGAGGTTGAAATGTTATTTATTGGATTACAACCATTGGAAGGATACAGAGTCGGACTGCAATATGCTGACGGTCCTGAAACGGTAGCGGTAGGTGTTGCTACCAACGGATCAACATGAACAGTTACAGTACCCGTGCTTGTACATGTTGCATTGGTTGCCGTTAACGTGTACGTAGTGGTACTCGTAACACCTGAAGCCACAGGAGCGTCGCTGGAAGGATCGTCAAGGAACGTGGAAGGAGACCATGAAAAAGTAGTTCCGGCCCCGCCATAAGTAACAGTCACCTGAGCATAATAACCGCTAACACCCGGGAACAATCCAAAACAACTGGAAGGATTCGTTACAAGGAATGTATTGGTACCTCCAACATTATAATTAGCAGGATTCAAGCTGAGAGTAAATGAATTTCCTCCAACCATGCCATCACAGAAACAATTAGAAAAGTCGAAGAAAGTACCTTGAGCTACCGCATTTAAAGATGTATTATGCGTACCAGCAGCACATTCAACACCTACAGTAAATGTAACTGAAACAGCAGCTACAGTTCCTGAACCAACGTCTGTCCAGGTGAAACCGGCTGATGAACCTCCACAGCCATTGTACCACGAACCTGTTGATCCGCAATTACTAAACAGGTTTACAAGATTGCTTTGAACAATATTATATACCTGACCACCGCCGGAAGCGCCGGCACTCAATTGACTGGTTCCTCCATTGCAAATATTTTCAGGAGTTGCAGTAACATCAATAACAGGAGAAGCATTCACGGTGATCATAGAAGTTGCGGTGGCAGTGCAAATCCCGCTGTGTGCCGTCACCGTATAAGTAGTGGTGACATCGGGACTTGCCGTAACTGAAGATCCTACAGTGGTATTAAGCCCGGCAGCCGGAGCCCATGTAAATGATGAAGCCACACCCGAAGCTGTAAGTACCACGCTCTGATTGTCGCATTGAGTAATTGAAGTGACGTCAATGGATGCAGTCACATCCTGCACATTGGCAGTTACAGTTGTGCTTGTAACGGTACCGCAATTATCTGTAATTGTTATAGTATAGGTAGTTGTGGCAGATGGGTTTGCAGTAACATCTGCGGTATTATTGGTATTCAACCCCGCACCTGTCCAGAGATAACTGTAAGGTTCTCCTCCGCCGGATACATCGGATGATAAATCCCAGGCAACACCCGGACAAGCAGCAACGTCTGTACCACCGTCAACAGTAACAATGTAATCTTCTGTTTCACCATAAGTCAATGTATTGCAAGGAGCGCTTACAGGCGCGGAAAATTGATAGTCAGCTCGAATACGCATCCTTGTTTTACCGTTATCTATACCTGCAGGAACCGTGAACGTAGTAGCAGCATCAAACTGTGTTGCAAAATTGTTAATTACCATTTCAGAGTTAGAATACACTCCGTCGTGATCGCCATCAATCCACGCACTGAAATTCATGGGATTCGCAATGCTGGCCAGATGAATAGTATAGGTGTTTCCTGCAGTCAAAGTTGCTGTTGTTGGAGCAACGGCAGGATACACTACAAAGCTTGTAGTTGCACAACCGGAAGGATTATCCAATGTGGTGCCATCAATTTTAACATGCGTAATGAACATATAGAAGCATGAATTCGGGCTCTGGCCGGGTATGCAATAGCCGGTTGGGGCAGATTGCTGCGCAGCCGCTGTTACTACAAGAGGTTCACCTTCACTAACGGTTACTGAACTGGTACTTAATGTGCTTGAACAGCCTGCATTAGACGCAGAAACAGTATAAGTAGTAGTTGAAGTAATTCCGGATGCAACAGGGGTTGCACTGGAAGGATTGTTAAGGAAAGTAGTGGGCGACCAGGAATAAGTAGCAGCAGAAGCCGGAACTGAAATTTGGAATTCAACTTCCATGGTTTGACTTGGCACAGTACCAAAGGCAGAGCATGTATAGCTATTCATTCCACCCCAGTTAGCATTGGTAATGCAGGGACGAATTTCATATCCCGGATTATAGCAGATGCATGCACTTTCATCGCCACCCAACTCAAGTCCGGAGCAATGTGAAACGTGCCATTGACGTCCGTTGGAAGTCCAGGTACCATCATAACCGCCATACATGGCTGCTGCAATTTGTTGAACCATTGTAGGGTCGTCAATGTAAACTCCTGTAGGATCATTGGAACCCCTCAACGTCATCTTAACATAATTTTGAGGAGCTAATGAGGCAGCGAAATTGTTCCACTTGGTACATTGTGCTGCTGTAGTAACTGCACCTGCTGTGAAATTATCCGACCAGGTAACATAATTAAGATAATGACCATTAGCATCAAGTTGACTTGTTCCTCCCTGGCAAACAGATGTAGGATTTGCCGTAGCATCAACTATGGGGCTCTGATTAACATTAACCGTAGCGGTTGCAGTAATAGTACATACGCCAAGAGTTCCCGTCACCGTATAAGTGGTAGTAACTAAGGGGCTTGCAATAACCGTACTGCCCGTGTTGGTATTAAGCCCTGTGGACGGTGCCCAACTAAATGATGCCGCCGTTCCTGAAGCTGTAAGTGTTACACTCTGATAGTCGCATTGTGTGGTAGAAGCAGGAGTAACTGATGTAGTAACGTCTGCTACAGTTGCAGTTACAGTTTGGGTAGAGCTTGCACCGCAGTTATCAGAAGCAGTTACTGTAAAGGTGGTTGTTGCATTAACAACGGCTGTAACAGTAGCCGTATTGTTCGTAACAAGGCCTGCGCCTGACCATGCATAGGTATAAGGGGCTCCGCCACCGGAAGTTGTCACAGCAAGTGTCCATGTGCCACCCGGGCAAGGATCAGTATTCACATCAGTACCGCCTGTTACTGTAATATAGTAATCTTCGCACTCGGTGTAGAATATAGAATTGCAAGGACCTGTTGACAGAGGATTACCGGCATACATACATCGTACGCGCAAACGTGATAATCCATTGAGAGCGCTGGTAGGAATCGTCACTGAAGCGGAATAGGTAGCAGGATTCGTACCTGCGTATCCACTAAGCACTGCTTCACTTGCATCGAATACTCCATCCTGGTTATAGTCAATCCAGGCAGCCATACCTTCCGTATCACCTCCTGTCATTACAGTTAATGTGTTGGCAGCGCCCGCTGTGATAGTCGGGTTAGGTGAAGTAAACACCGGATCGTATCCGGGAGTACCGCTCGCTTGCCCGCAAGTTGTTCCTGTATTGTTATTAATTCCTGCATAGACCACACTTGTAATAACATCAGGGAACCCGCATCCATAACCAGACTGCGGAATGCAATATGAATTGCTTCCTGTTGCTGGTGGGGTTGCCGTAGGTGCATTCACAACGAAAGTAGCACCTACAGTAACTGTGGTTGAACTTGTAGCTGTGCATGATCCATTAGCTGCGGTAACCGTATAAGTAGTAGTACTTGTCATGCCGGATGCCACAGGATTTGCGATGTTAGGGTTATTCAGGAAAGTAGTGGGTGACCATGAGAATGTGGCGGATGAACCATAAGTTACAGTAATTATGGCGAAATCAGGAGCCAGAGTAGTACCTGCACTATTTGCCCATCCGAAACACGTATTACCGCTGCTGAATAAGAGTGTATTGCTTCCCCCAACGTTATAACCTGTGGTGGAAGGATTTATGGTATACAAATAATTAGAAGTAGGAGCAGAACAATTGCAATAGTTTCCTGTAGGTGTAAAGGAACCTACGCTGTTGCCATTCAAGGTCAACGTATGGGATACTCCTGATCCGTTACAATCAACACCCACTTGAAGCTGGATCGAAATGCCAGTAACGCCTCCTGCACCTATATCTGTCCATGTGAACCCGGGTGAACCTGCACCGCAATCACTATATCTGCTTCCAGTGCCGCAATCATTAGGTACATTCACAAGGTTACTTAAACCAATATGATATATCTGGGTAGCTGTAGTAGTAGCATTTAACTGACTGCTTCCACCGGAACAAACTGAGGAGGGAGTTGCAGTCGCAGTAACTGCTGGTGAAGCATTAACCGTAACCAAAGAAGTTGCAGTGGCCGTACATATACCCGACGTAGCGGTAACTGTATAGGTGGTTGTTACGGAGGGACTTGCTATTACCGTAGTTCCCGTATTTGTATTCAGCCCGGCTGATGGAGACCAGCCAAATGAGCCGGTACCCGAAGCTGTAAGAGTTACACTCTGACCAGTGCAGAGCGTGGATGAAGTTGGCGAAACTGATACAGACACGTTCTGTACGGTTGCGGTTACAGTTTGCGTAGTAGTGGAACCGCAATTGTCAGAAACAGTTACGGTATAGGTTGTTGTGCTGGGAGGAATTGCTGTTACAGTTGCAGCATTATTTGTTATTAAGCCTGCACCTGCCCATGAATAAGTGTATGGAGCTCCTCCACCTGATGCATTAGCATTCAACGTCCATGTGCCACCCGGGCAAGGAGGGCCTGATGGAGGTGAGAAAATATACGTTAGGCCTGCAGCCGGTTTGACCGAAGAATTGAAGGACATTGTTGCACTGTTCGACCCCCCTGCTGTAGTTGCTGACCAGTCAGTAGTCGTGGTTCTGTCTTTAAAATCACTAACAGTGGTGCCGGTTAACCCTACCTGGCAAGTGAAAGCAGTTGATCCGGGAGCAGCAAAATAGCCGATCTCGATCACATTCGAGGTTCTGAATAGAGCAATCTGGAATGTAGCTTCATCTAATCCACTGCTATATTTGCCCCAATGTGACCACTGTATTCTGAATACCTGGTTAGCACCAGAGCCAGTCGTAGCATATTCAAGGCGGTGCCCGCTTGTATTGCCCAACATATCCGCTCCCATTGCAGAGATGCAATTTGTTATTCCGGTAAGCGGAGTGTAGGTTGTAAATGTGGTTCCACCAAGCATAAGGTACCCGTTATCGCTTATTCCAACAGTCGTGTAACTATTGCCATTGTAGTTAAAAGTAAATGGCATTGTAACAGTTGACCAGTTCTCGTCATCCTGGAATCCACTGCCGAGCAAAGTTCCTGTTCCTTCAATACTAACTAATTCTGAAGGATTGACTGCTTGTGTAAAAGCGTAATTAGCCACTCCTGCTGCTTGTGCCGGAGGTGTCGCAGTTGGTGCTGCAACTAAAGCTGCTCCTGCAGTAACAGTAACAGAGCTTGTTGCGGTACATCCCGCTGCAGAGGCAGCCGTTACTGTATAGGTTGTAGTAGCTGTAACTCCTGATGCTACCGGGTTTTGAATGTTAGGATTATTCAGGAACGTGGTGGGTGACCATGACCAGGAAGTTGCGGTCGCGCCATAATTAACAAGAACCTGAGCGTAATCGGGATAGAGGGTAGTACCGGATGCGCTAATATATCCGAAGCATGTACCACCGCTGCTTATCAAAATTGTATTGGATCCTCCAACGTTGTAACCTGTCGAGGAAGGATTTATGGTAACCATGTTATTAATAAATCCGCAACTGCAGAAGTTTCCTGAAGGTGTAAAGGAACCTACGTTGTTGCCATTTAAAAAGACAGTATGGGATATTCCCGAACCATTGCAATCTACACCAATCTGAACTTTAACCTGAATGCTTGAGACAGCGCCGCTGCCTATGTCCGTCCATGTGAATCCCGGCATGTTGGCAGTGCAATCATTATATTTACTTCCGCCGCCGCAGTCATAAGTTATACCAACCAGGTTGGATAATCCAATGTGATATGTCTGTGGAGCTGAAGAAGCTGCATTCAACTGACTGCTTCCTCCTGTACACACGGTCGGAGGAGTCGCAGTAGCCACAGGAGAAGGGGCTGCACCCACAGTTACCACAGAAGTAGCTGTTGCAGAACAACCGCCGGTTACTGTACCGGTTACAGTATAAGTAGTTGTTGCGGCCGGGCTTGCAGTAACATTGGTTCCTACAGTAGTATTAAGTCCGGCTGCAGGTGCCCAGGTATAAGTTGAAGCTGTGCCGCTCGCTGTTAAAGCAACGGATTGGCCTGCACATATCGTTGATGAAGTCGGAGAAACATTTACTGTTGGATTTGAACAGGATGGCGGCGACCATGTAAAAGTTAAACCGTTTGTTGGTCTAACGCTTGAACTGATAGTACAAGTTGACGTACATGCTGAACCCGATGCAGTTGTTGCTGACCAATTCGTAGTGGTTGTTCTACCCTGGAAATCGGAGCCGGTTGCACCAGTAAGTCCAACATAAACTGTTGCACCATTGGTACCGGGTGCAGGTCCATACATAAACGATATTGTATTAGTAGTTTCCTGAAGTCTGATCTGGAATGAAAATTCATTGAGTCCACTGCTGTAAAATCCCCAGTTTTCCCACTGCATAACAAAGGTTCTGTTAGGAGATGTTCCTAAGGTAGTATAACTATAATCACCATTAACCGAAGTACAACCATATAAATCATAATTTAACGCAGATAAAACATCAGTATAGCCACTGCAAATAGCAGAATAGCCGAGATACTCGAAACCAGTTCCACCAAGATGAGCATAACCATTAGGTCCGGCTACTACTGTGGTATAGTTCGCACCATGATAATTAAAAGTGAAAGGAAGTCCAATAGAAGCAAATCCCTGGTCATCATAACATCCCGAACCTGTTAAAGAAGTTGAAGAGGAACTTCCAACAACAGGAACATACGTTGAAGTTGTTTGGGTAAATGCCATTGCAGCTACAGTACTCGCTGATGTCCATGTAAAGGTAAGCCCGTTAGTGGGTCGTATGGAAGAGCTAACTGTACATGTAGAACCGCAAGCTGAACCGGCTGCAGTTGTGGCCGCCCAATTGGATGTAGTAGTTCTTCCCTGAAAATCGCTGTTGCTGGCGCCGGTTAAACCAACATAAACAGATCCTGAACTTGTTGCTGTTCCATTCTGGTAAACAAATTGAACTTTATTAGACGTTTCATACAATTTTATTTGGAAACTGAATTCATTAAGAGCAGAGCTATAAAATCCCCAACTGCTCCATTGCATCGTAAAGACTCTGTTGGGGGAAGCACCCGTGGTCACATAACTAAAGTCAGCGCCATTCGAAACACATCCGTACAAGTCAGCATTCATAGCTGATAACAAATAAGAATAGCCACTGCACATAGCAGAGTATCCAAGATACTCATTAGCAGTTCCACCAAGATGCGCGTATCCATTCGGTCCCGGGACAACCGTTGTAAAGGTTGAGCCAGCATAGTTAAAGCTAAACGGCAGAGAGATGCTTGCCCATCCCTGGTCATCCCAACAACCTGAAGAGGTTAAGGATGCGCCCAAGCCCGCCTGCTTGTAGGTTCCGCTTGATTGTGCAAACGAATAACTGGTGATCGCCTGCGCACTTACCTGCCCTGCTGAAAAGAGCACAAGCACAAAAAGGATCAACTGACTGAACCATGGGCAAGTAATGTTTTTGCCAATCTGGGTAGTGGTGGAAAACTGTTTCATGTTGGTTGTTTTAGATTTTTTGATTAATAATTGTTTGGCGATTAAAAAAAATGTGTGTAAGGATACTGAACCTATTTCATCAACTGAAGTAAAATCAATTTGCTTTCGCTTAATTATTATTTGAGAGAGTGTAAAAAGTTTTGTCATTGAAATTATTTTGTCCGGCTTCAAAAATTCTAAAGGGTGACAGGGTTAGTGCAATGCCTTATAAGGATACTCCCGCACACAGGATGCAGAGAGCTACTAATGCTCATGGGTAAAAATATTTTAAGGGGAAATTTGGACAGCGCTAAGAGTGTAAAAGTTTCGACCATGAATTCAGAAATTTAGAAACTGATTTCGGTTAAAATAGTCCTGGCTGGTTGTAAAAGTATTTTTTCTTCTTTTACGAAAAATACATTTTTATCTCAATTCCTTACTCGCCCGAATTTTCGTTCCCCTGTTGGTTCATTGAAAAAATTCAGAGTCCCTGAGCAAAGTGCCGGTTAAGAATTGATTTGTTGCGGCTGATTTTTCATTTTGCTTTTTTTAAGATTAGAATTATAATATAGTCCACATATTTGCAATCAGCCATGGATAGATCTTTCTGCAGCATGGACTATTATATAAATCCAAAGTATTTAATTTTGCTTCATGCCAACAGCCTTAAGCTTTAAGATCAAACAATCAGTAGCTGAACTCAAAAAGATACTGAACAATCAACCCGAGCACCTTCGCAACCGGGTTCGAATGCTTTTGGTGTGCAAGCAATCAACACAAGTATTGAGCAAACTTGCGCTGGCCGAAATAATCGGAGTTAATCACAACAGCATTCAATGCTGGCGCATGATGTACGTTAAAGGAGGGATTGGTAAACTCCTCGAATTTAACAAGGGAGGCCACAAGCCATCTTTGATTAATGCAGCAGCTCACAGGGCGATAGAAAAAAGATTGAAGAACCCCAAAACGGTATTCCGCAGCTATGAAGAACTTCGCTCCTGGATTGATGAGAGGTTTGTTCCCGGTATTAACTACCACACGGTTAACAAATATGTCAAGCGTAAATTCGGCCCGACTATTTGGGCAAAGTCGCTCAGAAGAGGTACTTCAGCAAGAATGAACAAGCCGAAAGTGGTTTCAAAAAAATCTTTTGTCCGGGCAAAAAAAGAGAAGTAGCAACGAAACAAAATCACTTCACGACAATCCAAATATCTTCCTTCATAAAAAATGAAATGCGATTGGGGTTACTTACACGACATGGCAATTTGTTTCTAAGATTACACAACATCAGAATCAACTCCTTTGCAGGGGCACTCAAATACTCAAACAACGCAACAAGAAGATATTCAATGTGGCAATAAGAAGAATAGATGGTAGCTTTTATTAACAGCTAATTGGTCGTCCCTTAAAAAGTGATTTTCAAATTTAATAAAAACAAAAAGGGAGACAACGTGCTGCGAATGATCATGATGAGGCGTGAAAAATATTCGGCAAAAAAATGAGCTGCTTTTTTCCAGTGG
>Ga0134121_10005321_pt1 | contig 10473 bp, 6 predicted proteins | sample KB301_FD_96463 | JGI IMG/M metagenome (GOLD analysis project Ga0134121, IMG submission 96463) | Terrestrial soil microbial communities without Nitrogen fertilizer from Kellogg Biological Station, Michigan, USA - KB3-0-1 | ecosystem: Environmental > Terrestrial > Soil > Unclassified ...
ATCAGTCATGGATCGCGATAACGGATAAGCATGATGAAGACTTTCCGCGACGGCTACGCAAGGGCGCCGGTGCAGATGCCACGGCCAGCGGCGCGACCCGCGTGGCCGGTAGTCTTAATTTTAAGGAGAAGTATTCTCCAGCTTTTCCTCGTGTTGAAGTCGCGCATGTTGCCACAGGCCGCGTCGCAAATAAGGAAGCTCTCGAAAAATTGGGTGTCGTAGCGCCGCCGGAAGTGGCCTCCCCTCCCCTTCTTCGAGTTTCTCCCACACGTGCTGGCATCCGGAAATGGCCGAGTTACCAGCGTTGCCTTGCAGGAGCGCCTCCCAATCACGGCAACACTGGCCCCGACATCAGCCGGGCGGATTTTACTTGGTGCATGACGGCGTTGACCTGGGGCTGGCGCACAGAGGAGACCGCCGACAAACTCATGGAGATAAGCGAGAAGGCTCGTGAGAACGGTGAACTCTATGCTCTTCGAACGGCTCAGAATGCAGCATCGGCCGTCGAAAGACGCCGAACTGCACACCGCTAGAATCAGCGGCCCCTGCCCTTCTTGCGCCGATTGATGCGGTTTTCTCCCAAGTCTGTTACACCCAGATACGCCTACACTGTCATACGCGTATCAGCGTGTACGGGTAAACAGCCATCAGCTTAAGCCATGGGCGGAGTGTCCACGGGGATACGCGTACGCCCCGATACCATTGCACGGGTGTCCGCGTAGAGATAACACCATTCCGGGCTTGCCATTGTACGCGTATGCCTTTATAGGCTGATCATCTTACACGCTGAAACCATGAACATGGGATACCCCGATGCGCGTAATTGCGTTTGTGACCCAGAAGGGCGGCTCCGGAAAGTCCACTTTGACCTTTTGCTGCGCTGTGGCAGCCGAAGAGAAGAAGAAGCGCGCCATCATCCTCGATATGGACACGCAGGGAACCGCGACGATCTGGTTCAAGGATCGCGAATCCGAAACGCCGACACTGGCATGCATCAAATCGTCTGAACTGACCGACGCCATCATTAAAGCGAAGAAGGCAGGCTATGACCTGGTATTCATCGATACGCCGGGCCGCGACGAGCCCGCAACAGCAGCGGCAATTCGCGCGGCAGATCTCTGTATTATTCCGTGCCGGCCGACACCGGGCGACATGAAGGCGACACCGCCGACCATCGCCACTATCAACCGCTTAAAGAAGGATGCAGCCTTCGTCATCACGCAGGCTCCTTCCCGCAGCTACCGCAACGCCGAAGCCGAGAAGGGGCTCTCGATGCTCGGCATGGTCTGTCCGCATCTAATTGTGACACGAAATGCCTATCAGGACGCGCAGGGCAGGGGCCTTGGAGTGACGGAGTTTGAACCGGAGGGCAAGGCCGCGCGGGAAGTCCGCGAACTATGGAAATGGATCAGCCGAAAACTGGAGAAAATTAATGAGCGCAAAGAAACGCACGTCGCTTGAAGCGGTATTTGGCGGCGACGACCTACATGCCACCAGCCCGACCAATAAGCGTGGGGCAAAGATCGCATTGGAAGAGCCGCTAACGGCAACTGAGGAAATTCCAGCACAGCAGGGGCGGGTAGGGGAGCCAAAACGCCCAGCTGTCAAGCAACACACTGCGTATTTGCCCCTGCCAGTACATGAGCAGCTCCGCAAGCTCGCGTTCGAAGAGGACGGGAAAATACACGACTACATTATAGAAGGTCTCGACCTCGTCTTCGCAGATCGCGGATTACCCTCAATCAAAGATTTAAGCTGATACGCGTGTACGCGTATCACAGACGATTCCCATAGAATACTGTCGAACTCAGGCGCGCTTGACAGCATGACCGCCGCGTCCTACGCTGACCCTATGGAAGTTAACTTCAATCCAGACCTGCAGGCGAAAATCGACAAGCTGGCGACGGATACTGGCCGTCCGCCGATGAATTCGTGCAAGACGCGATGGCCGTGTATCTTGACGAATTGGCGCAGGTGCGGGGGATGCTCGACAGCCGTTACGACGACATCAAGAGCGGCAAGGTGAAAGCCATAAACGGCGAAGAAGCGTTTGCCCGCCTCCGGGAGAAAAGCGAAAATCGCCGTTCCGGGCGTACATGAATGGCTATGATTTACATCCGGCAGTCTTAAGCGATCTCGACGACATTTGGGAATACATCGCGGAAGACAATCTTGATGCCGCCGACCGGGTGATTGTGGAGTTCTTCGGTTCCATCTGAGCACTGGTTCCATTCCCGCATCAGGGGCTCCAGAGACCCGATCTCACCGCCAGTCCGCTGCGGTTCAAACTCGTGCGTGATTTCCTGATCGCCTATGCTCCAGATGAAAACCCACTTTTGATCATCGCCGTTTTGCACGGCAGACGCAGCCCGCGCGTTATCGCCGCGATTCTCAAGAACAGGCATTGATTGTCGGAAGGTCTCCCACACTTAAGGTATCTTTGACACAGGACACTACCGAAGAACGTAGAGTTGCCGAATTTCCAGAACCAGATGAAAGGACCCGCCGGGTACATGCGAATGTGACCGACACAACGGAAATAGGGGCGTATGGCGTATCGCTCGCTGCCGTCGAGGCTGTCGCTGGTTTGGTCGCAGTTGGGGTCAAATACCCGCTGCGAAAGTCGAGCTGCTATCAGCGCCAACTGCATTGGAAGACGACGATTTGAACGCGATGTTCCACGAAAGCGTACCTTTAGTTGAGTCAGATCTGCGAAAAATGAGGCAAGCATGACGGTCCTGCAAGAAATCTTTGAATGGTCGCAAGAACGCCCGATTTGGCAGCGCGATGCACTGCGTCGTCTTGTCCTTAACGGAGAACTTGTCGAAGAAGATATTGTCGCTCTAACTGAAATTTGCAAGAGTGGGCACGGTCTTGCTGAACAATTGGACACCTTCCCACTGTCCAAGGAGCATGTGCCGGACGAGACGCCGGGCGCACCCGTCTCGCTGATTTCGATTTTTCATCACAGGGGCGTCAACGCGCTGGCAGAAGACCAGACACTCAAATTCGGCCTTGGCCTCACCGTCGTCTACGGAGATAACGGCGCAGGTAAGACCGGCTACATTCGCATTCTCAAAGGCGCTTGCAGGGCGCGTGGACAGGAGAAAATTCTGGGCAACGTCGTGTCTGGCTCAACGCCTTTCACACCCGTTGTCGCCATCAAGTACAAGGTAGGCTCTGAAACAGATCCACGGGAATGGTCTGGAGGCAGTGAAGACGAATTTGTCTCGCGTGTCAGCGTGTTCGACGCGCAGTGCGCCGCCGTCTATCTAACGGAGAAGACGGATGTTGCCTTCCGCCCGTTCGGGCTGGATTTGTTTGATACTCTCGTGAAGGCCTGCAAGGCCGTTCGCACGCGGCTTGAATCCGAACAGCGCTCGCTCGGCACGAATGCATTGGCCGCCTTACAGGCGACGATCCCGGAAGGCACCGCCGTTGCCAAATTCCTTGCGAATGTCAGTTCGCTAACCAAGCCGGATGTCGTTCTGGCACTCGCGCATCTTTCAGCGGACGAGGAGGCCCGGCTTGCACTTCTCGAAAAGTCCCTACTGGATTTACAGTCCAACGATCCTGAAAAATTGATCCGCCAGCTCACTGTGCGCTCCGGGCGTGTACAGTCGCTGGTGGGTCATCTGAAGGGCGTGGAAGCGAAGCTGTCCGATGAGGCACTCAAGGCCGTCTTCGATACGCGAACCGAGGGTCGCCGCAGGAGCGAAGAGGCCAAGCGGCTGCGCGAGGCGACGTTTCCGCATGGACTCTTGCAGGGAACAGGGACTGATCCATGGGCGGCGCTCTGGGAGGCAGCGCGCCGCTTCTCGCAAGAGCAGGCGTATCCGGATAAGCCATTCCCCGTTTTGGAAGAACGGGCAGAGTGCGTTTTATGCCAACAGATTCTCGATCACGCAGCGACCCACAGGCTCAAGCAATTCGAAGACTTTGTGGCTTCGACTGTTGAGCGCGAGTTACGACAAATCAGGGACAAGTTCACGCAGCAGCGCAATGCGTTCACCGATCTCAAGACCACGACCGAAGCCGTTGAAGAAGCGCTGAAAGAAATCCGCATCGAGCACGAGGCGGCGGCGGATGCTATTAGCACGGCGTTGCGTTCAAACGAGACGCGCCGGGCTGCTGTAGTTTGGACGCTTAGTAAAGACAAGGACCTCGTCGCCGATTGTCCTGCTCTTATATCCGTGGCTTCCGAGGGAGAAGGTCTTTCCGCGCAGATTGCCGAGAGAATAAGAACACTGCGCACCAGCGCGAACGACGAGACGCGCAAGCGCATGACCGCCGAGACACAGGAGTTGCGCGCCCGCAAACTGCTGGCAAGGCAGAAGCAGACTGTCCTCGATGAAATTGAGCGCCGGAAGAAATTTGCTGCTTATAGCATGTGCATGGACGATACAAAGACGCAAGCGATCACAGCCAAGAGTACGGCAGTTACAAAGACGGCGGTTTCCCAGAAACTCAAGAAAAGCTTTCAGGACGAACTGGTCAGTCTTTCATTCCGACATGTCGAGGTCGAACTGAAAGAACTTGGCGGGACGGATGGCGTCTTTTACCACAAACTGGTGCTCACCCGCGCGCCGGGCGTCGAGTTGCCGAAAGTAGTCAGCGAAGGCGAGCAGCGCTGTCTTTCCATCGCCGCGTTCTTTGCCGAACTTAGCACGGCTGATGATCCATCCGGCATCGTGTTCGATGATCCCGTCTCCTCGCTGGACTTTCAGTGGCGCAACGGCGTGGCACGGCGGCTTGTACAGGAATCGAAGAGAAGGCAGGTCATCGTCTTCACTCACGATATAGTCTTTCTCCTGTCTCTTAAACAATACGCTGATGAACTGGAGGCTGATTCGCTCGATCAGCACGTCCGTCAGCTATCCAACGGCGCGGGTGTGTGCACGGAAGAGTTGCCGTGGGTTGCGCTTCCCGTGAAGAAGAAGATTGGATATTTGAAGAATTGTTGGCAGGCTGCAGACAAGTTTTCTCGCGACGGTCATAAGGACGCTTACGACAAGGAGGCCAAGTATCTCTACGGTCTGCTGCGCGAAGCATGGGAACGCGCACTCGAAGAAGTGCTTCTGGGAGGTGTGATCGAACGCTACAGGCCGGGAATTCAGACACAACAGATCACGCAAATCGCCGACATTACCGCGGAAGATTGCAAGGCCGTGGAGACGGCAATGACGAAATGCTCGACGTGGCTGCCCGGTCACGACAAGGCTGCGGCGGACCGTGCGCCCGTGCCTTCACCCTCAGAACTCAACGCCGACATTGATACACTTGCGAGTTGGGTTACGACAATACGCAAACGTCGAAACTGAAGACGTTCGAGCGGGGAAGGCTAGGGTGGAAATCAAATCTTTAACAGAACCATCGCAGAACCTTAGGAATCACACCGATATTTTCTCGACGATGTTCCGTTTGATCTTCCGTTCCCTCCGGTCATAGAGGTTGGTCGTGCGCGGGTCGCCGTGCCCGTCGAGGTATTGCACGTTCTCCCTCCATACGTTTTGCTCTAGCAGGTCGGTGCTTGTCGTGACGCGAAAGGAATGGGGCGAGTAGACCAGGGGCATTGCAAAATCCTTAAGGCGGTGCTTCATCATCCGGCAGCTGTCATTGACATGTATTTGTTTGCCGGAAACAGCCCTTCGGTCTCATGAGAGGATTTGCTGCAAGAATAAGTTGCCGGCTATTTGCTCGCGGCTTCCAGACGATGCAGTTTCGCGCGTGCCCCCAGAGTGGCCAAGGCCATATTTGCAACGTGCTCGTGGTGAGTAAACACGATGACTTGAGTATGGTTTGCAAGTTGCGCGATAGCGGTGAGCATGGCGACTGAGCGCGCTTCATCGCTCGAATCAAATAGGTCATCCGCCAGAAAAGGCATAGGTTCAATATTCTCGGCGCGTCTCTCCAACGCTGCGATACGAAGCGACAACCACAGCTGGTCGCGCGTTCCGGTGGACATTTTCGGAACGCTACAAGACGTGCCCGTGTTCCTCCGAGCCACGATAAACGGCTTCTCCGGATTGTCATAATCAACACCCAGCTCAGTAAAGTCGTCCGGCATCCGGTCGCGCACAATTGCTGAAAATATTTCACTGGCCCGTGTGATAAGCGGTCCCTCATTGGCCTTGCGATAGCGTTCTACAGCTCGATCCAAGAGTATTTGAGCGGCACGTAAACGCATCCAGCGATGAGTCAGTTGCTTTATATCTTGTGCTGCGGTAGCGGCCTCTAGTGCAGCCTCTGTAAAGCCGGTTTTTTCCTCCAACTTGGAAAGGTTCTGGGTCGCAAGGAGATGCTCTTGGCTCGCCTGTGTCACAGAATCGTCCAAGGTAAGCGCCCGCGTACCAAGCGTTGAGAGTTGAGCTTTCACTTGATCGGGTTCAATACTCGCGACCTCCTCCCTCAATTTGGCTTCGGGCAAACCTCCACCGGCCGTGTGTAAATCAGCCTCAGCCTGCGAGTATTGTTCTTGTGCATGTCGTTTTTTGTCTGCCTGGTCGATTGTCTCCGCCACATTGGCGTCCTTCGCAAGTGATGCGCTGGATCGTAGGTCATCACTACCCCTTTTCGCGACTGCCAGCACCTCCGAGCATCTCTCGTGAGTGTACGCAGCATTCGTACACGCTTTTTCCGCTGCCTTTATCTCCAAAGACACTCTGATTGCCTCTTGTAAGTTTTGATGGAGTTTTGCCGGCCACAACGCCCAATCCTCAGCCAGATTCAGTTCTAGGGCTTTCTCTACACCGATTTTTCCTATGAATGCTCGGACTCTTTGCTCGTGAGATTCGAGATCCCGAATAACCCCATCGAGACGACTCTGGTTCCCTGATCTTGCCGTATGCTGATCTCTGATCGTGCCCCAAAGCGCCAATATATGCCGACAGTCCGAAGGTTCTGTGTCTGTTTTCTGATAAAGAAGCGGCATAGCTTCGGTCCATTTCCGCTGCCATTCGGAGAGGGACTTCAGGTGACGATCACATTCCTTCGTCGCGGCTGCAAATTCCTTCTCGTGCTGCTGGACGGCGACCTGCGAGCGTTTCAAATCGTCCCATTTCCGGCGACTCTGCGCGATAGCAGTAACAACCTGGTCTCGGATTTGGTCCACATTCGAATCAGTCGCAAGCGATAAATTAACAAGCTGCGCGATTTTCGTGACGGCCTCTTTCACGTCCCTTTCTTCGGTTTCTGCCTCAGTTTGCGCCGCTTCCGCCTTAGCCCGTGCATCGATAGCAATAAGGCAATTTTTGTGATGCGCAAGCCACGTCTTCATCATTTGGGGTTCCGGAATCTCCTCGTGGGGCCACGACAATCCTTGCCAAAGCTTCTTCCAGTTCTGCCGTTCCTGAGTCTGGCGATCGCGGATCTGTTTAAGGCGACCCTCGGTATCCTCTACCTCCGCCACCAGAGTTGCGCGATTGCGAAGCAACGCCGGCAGTTCATTGCTTGCGACACAGAGGTCAATCAGATCGTCGGCGCGTTTCACCAATCCCGAATAGTTTGCAAGTGATTGGGCAGGTATTCTCCGCCCCGCTTCCGCAGGACCGGCGATTTCGGCCCACTTGTCGTCGCGCTCACTGCGGGCTGTTCGAACGGCGCTTTCAGTCGGAACTTCGCCACCGAGTTTTTGGGGCGCAATCTCTTCGTCAATCTGGCGCAACTTCGCCTTTGCTTTTCTTTCAGCGTCCTGACCGGCATTGAAATCACTTTCGCTTTGGTGCCATTTCGTTTCGTAACCAGAGACAGCTTCGGAGGAAGGAAGCGAGAGACGTATGATCTCTTCCGCCGTTCCCGTCCACGGCACCATCTTGGCGATCACTACGGCTTCTACGGTGCGTGTCTCGTCCACTTTGCGCTGAGCTTGGGACACGATCCGACGGACATTCCCTTGCCCAATGATTGCTTTCCACTTGGCTTCGGCGTCGGATGGATCAGCTGCTCCACTTAAGGTTTCGAGGAGGAGGATTGATTCATTGAGACTCTCCTGAGCTCGGTCTTTGCGGCGGTTCGCTCCGTTGAGAGCCGTATCAATACCGACTCGTTCTGCGATCAATTCTTCTGACTTTGCGCAGGTGATCCTTGCTGGGATAGCCGCCAAGAGTCGCTCATTACTCTCCAGGTCAATGCTGCCAAGCTCGGCGAGCGAAATGGTTAAACGCTCGGTGTCATGCTGAACGTCCCGTTCTAGCTTCAATTTGGCCTGCCGCAGATCTGCAGTATTGCCGATGGCCTGATGCAGACTTTCGACTTCCTCCGTAAAGGCAATAAGCTCATCCGCATCTTTCGGAAGTGCCAGACGTTCGGCATCGACTCTGGCCTTCTCGGTTTTGGCGGTTGCTTCCGCGTCTACGGCACTGTGTAAATCACTCTCGGCCTTGCGCCAACTCACCGCAAAACCGTTCGGCAGTACTGGCACGTTAGCTAGACCCACCAGGATGGCTTTGTTGCGATCCAATCGCGGAAGAATCAGAGATACAGCCTTGATTCTCTCTAACAGGCTGCGCGTCGCTTCGAGACTCTGGCGCTCTTCCGTCAGCGCTTCTATCTTTTCTTGCGCCTGCGCCAAGGCTTTCTTGGCGGCATCCCAGTCTCCCTTGCGGAGGAGACTTGCGCGCTGACGATCACGCGCTTGATTGTATTCATCCTCACGTTTCCAGAGTTTATTGGTTTTCCGCTTCTGACCGACCAGCGCTATTTCATCCAGTTCATCCTTGAGCGTCTCCCGCAACGTTGAGAGGTCCGCAAAACCGCTGGAGGCTGCAAACAGACTTCGTCCGACGTCCCCCTCGGCTGACAACATATACTCGCCGCCCTTACGCAAAGCCTCTTGATCCATCACGTAGAGATCGAGAAACGTTGCCTTATCCATGCCACTGAGAAAGGGGTATAAAGCACTTTCCTCAAGCTCCAAGTCGCCCTCGCCCATAAGGCTCTTGGCGCGGCGCTTATAGCGGGAAAAGGAAATGTGTTGCTTACCGTCCTGTGTCGCCAACTTTCCAGTTAGTCGAAGCTGGCTTTTTTCAAAGCGGAAATCGTAGGAAGTTCGCTCGTCTATCCCAAATAGCAACTCCACCACGGCTATACGAATCGTTGACTTGCCCGAGGCGTTTGGTCCATGAATGATGTGAATCGCGTCGCTCGAAAGGTCGAGGTTTTTATTCTCGAAATGCCCAAAACGATCGAGATTGAAGCTTTGCAGCCGCATTCAGGCGGCTCCCGTTATCCGCGCGAGCAGAATATCCTTAGCGTCGCTCAAAACACTTTCGAGAACCGCATCCTCATCAAGGGGTTCATCATCCGGGCCTCGCATGATCATCTCAGCCAGTGAGGGCGCTAGTTTTGAAGCGACCTCGCTGATCTGAGTTTTAAAGGCGAGCTTCTCCTGGGCGTTGTCAAGAATGTGGGCGACGGCCCCTTCAATTTCAGCAATAGCACCACTATCTGAGTTTGCCCGAGAGTCCGGCCTTTGCTTGGTATCGATGATAATTTGCTCGATCCAAAGGTTATCAATATCCAGTCTCGCGCGCTCGACTTCCGCCGCGATCCATTCACTGGCATTGAGCTTCAGTGATTGGTGCATTCGAGTCTGTCCTTCGAGGTAGATCCTAGCGGCAACGGTCCTGCCCCCAACACTGTTTACTGCTTCTCTAAGGCCCCGCTGAAGAGTGACGGCGATTTCATCTTGGCTGTCACAGCTACTGACATCGACTGAAATTCGCATCCACCGTACAACGTCCAGGTGGACGTGGGCGACTTCTGTTATGCGCCCATCTTCGATTGTGACGAGCGTCGCCCCTTTTTCCCCGGCTTCTCCAAGGAATCGGGCCTGGAGATTACCTGGATAGATGATCCACGGGTTATCAGAGATTTGCGTCCGAGCGTGAATGTGGCCCAAGGCCCAATAGTCGTACCCTCTGTCGCGGAGGTCTTGGACTGAACAAGGGGCATAGGAATGATGGGTTCCGCTATATCCAGCAACGGCGGTATGTAGAAGGCCAATATTAATAAGGCCTGCGATTGGAGCGGGATAATTGGCGGCCAAGTTTTCCTGTACATCGCGCTGCGGATAACTCTGGCCGTGGATCGCGACACCGAGATCCTCGAATTTCACTGTCTTTGGCTTATGAGACGAAAGGATTGTTAGATTGTCGGTGCCTTTGATCTTGAGTTGATTTTCAGCATCGTGGTTGCCCTGAATCATCACTGCGCGGATACCGGCGCGGCCAAGCCTTGACATCTGTCCCATGAAGAACAGAAGGCTTCCGTAGTCGGTGTGGCCACCGTCCCAATTGTCGCCGGCAAGCAACAACAAATCGACCTTTTGGTCGATGGCAAATTCGATGAGTTTTACGAAGGCCGCACGGGGCGCAGTTGCGATCTCATCGGCTTTCTCTCCGGCGCGCGCGCGAAGCCCTCTGAGAGGGCTATCGAGATGGATGTCGGACGCGTGCAAAAACTTCATAAAAACAT
>Ga0134121_10005323_pt1 | contig 10472 bp, 7 predicted proteins | sample KB301_FD_96463 | JGI IMG/M metagenome (GOLD analysis project Ga0134121, IMG submission 96463) | Terrestrial soil microbial communities without Nitrogen fertilizer from Kellogg Biological Station, Michigan, USA - KB3-0-1 | ecosystem: Environmental > Terrestrial > Soil > Unclassified ...
ATTTGCTTTTGCGCAGGAGTGAAGTCAGCGCCGGTCTCGTGTAGCGACGCCGCCTTCACGACGAGTCGCAGCGATGCAGGTGTGATCGTGTCAGGCGTAAGCTCGACCTGCCCGCCGAAATCACTTGCGGCAAGGTGATGGCTCTTTCCTTTGAACCACAGTAGACCGCTGCGGTTTGCGTGGGCCATAAACTTGCTCTGGCTGGCGTCGAGGTTATAGGTTACCGTTTGCGGTGGTGCTGCGATGAATGCGGCGAGAACCAGGCAAAGTAATGTAATTCTCATGGTCCGAATTTAGCATGCCTAAAGAAGAAGTAAAGCGAACGAAACAAAAAAGCGGCACGGTTGTTACAGTTGAAGAATTTCTCAGCCTGGACCGGCCCAGAGGCGATCTTATCATCAAGGCGGGCCGCGAACAGGTCGCAGTCACGAGCCTCGACCGTATTTACTGGCCCGACGAGAAGCTCACGAAATTCGACCTGCTCAGTTATTACCTGAAAGTAGCGGATTACATCATGCCGTACCTGCAGGACCGGCCCGCGATCCTGCAGCGCTATCCACGCGGCATCAAGGCGCCGATGTTCTTTCAGCAGGACCTCGAGAGCGCGCCTGAGTTCATCAAGACGGCGCGGCTCACGAATCAGGAAGGGCGAGAACTCAATTACGGAGTTTATTCGACGATCGGATCGGTGCTGCACTTCGTGACGCTCGGCACGATCGAGCAGCATCCGTGGCACTCGACGATCAAACGGCTCGATAAGCCTGATTGGATCGCGATCGATCTCGATCCGAAAAAGGCGCCGTGGGAAAACGTGTTGCAGGTGGCGCTCGTCGTGAAGGAAGTCGCGGATGAGATCGGGTTGACGGCGTTTCCGAAGACTTCCGGGTCGTCGGGCATTCATATTTACGTGCCGCTGAAGCCGGCGAACGAGTACGAGAAGGTGGCGGAGTTTGCGCGGCTGTTCGCGACTGAAGTTGCGCGGCGCGCGCCGAAGATCGCGACGGTTGAGAGGACGATTGCGAAGCGAAAGAGCACGCAGGTTTACGTCGACTGGATGCAGAACGCGCGCGGAAAGAGTTTGGCCGCGGTGTTCACGGCGCGCGCGAAGCCGAAGGCGCCGGTCTCGATGCCGCTCACGTGGCAACAGATCACGAAAGGCGTGCAGATCGCCGACTTCACGATCACAAACGTCCCCGAGCTGTTGAAGAAAAAGGGCGACGCGTGGGCTGACTTTTTCGCATCCAGGCAGACGCTGAAGTTCTAACAAGTATTCTCACGCAGCGGCGCAACGGCACAACGAAAGACGCTGCGCCGTTGCGCCGCTGCGTGAGATCTCTCTTCTAAACCTTGACGACTCCGCAGTCGCCGTTTTATCCTCCCTCCAGCGTCATGAGTCAGAGCCTGCATCGCTATTATTACTATTACGGCCCGCTCTCCGATGGGAGGGACGGTCAGGCGATGGGCTGTCGGCGTGCATTGACCATGTAGCACCAAAGACAAGTTTCCTAAAACCGGCCATCAATCCCATGAGGATTGGTGGCCGGTTTTTTTATTTTTACGAGGTGAACAACAGTGATTACAGCAACTGAACCAACACTCTTAAGCGACCACGTAGACATCGCCATCGTACAACTCGACCCCGATCATCCAGGCTTTCGCGACCAGGAATACCGCGCCCGCCGCAATGCGATCGCCGAGATCGCCATGACTTATCAACCCGGTTCACCAATTCCGGCCGCGCCCTACACCGAGCTCGAACACGGCGTCTGGAAGACGATCTGGCAGGCGCTCGGCCCCGCCCACCGCAAGTACGCCTGCGCTGAATATCTCGATTGTGTCGATCGCCTGGCATTCGACGCCGATCGCATCCCGCAACTCGACGAAGTGAGCCGGAAAGTCGAGGCGATCAGCGGCTTCCGGCTCGAACCGGTCGCCGGTCTCGTCGAGCCACGCATTTTTCTCGAGTCGCTGGCCCGCGGAGTCTTTCTTTCGACGCAGTACATTCGCCATCACTCGACGCCGTTGTACACGCCTGAGCCGGACGTGGCCCACGAGCTTATCGGACACGCCGTGACGCTCGCGAGCAAGCGTCTCGCCGAGCTCAACCAGCTCTTCGGCGCGGCAGTGAAGCGCACGCAAGACGCAAAAGAGCTTGATCGGCTGGCGCGTGTTTACTGGTTCACGATCGAGTTTGGCGTGTTGCGCGAGGATGGTCGAGTCAAAGCTTATGGGACAGGGCTGCTGTCGTCAGCTGGTGAGCTGGCTGAGATGCACAAGGCTGACCTGCGACCGCTCGATGTCGATGCCGCCGCGAACCACATTTACGATCCAACGCATTACCAGTCCGTGCTGTTTTGTGCTGATTCGTTTGAAGAGATGTACGAGACGCTCAAGGAGTTTCTGGTTCGCTGGTAGATAATTTCGGATGGCCTTGTGGTTTTTGGATTTTCAAGGCCATCCGCAACTACGATTTCCTAAGGAAAACTCGCAGCGCCTACGGCACTCTCATTGCTTAGGAGGGGTTTTCCCTTCCTTCCTACTATCGCCCGCATTTTCTGGAGGTAACATGCTAAGCAAAAGAATCGCTATTTTCTTAATGCTCGTAGCCGCTCTCCTCGCGACTTCCACAGCATTGGGCCAATCAACCGCCACAGTTCAGGGCACCGTCACCGATTCCAAAGGCGCGGTGCTGCCGAATGCCACCGTCGTCGTCAGAAATAAAAACACGTCGACGGAACGAACCGTGCAAACCGACAGCGATGGCAACTATCAGGTCGCTGCCTTGCCTGTCGGACTTTATGCAATTGAAGTAAGAATCCAGGGATTTAAAACGCAGGTCGCGGACCAGGTAACTCTCGAAGTTGCCAGAACCATCACCCAGAATTTCCAGATGGACGTCGGCGCGATCTCCGAACAGGTACAGGTCTCTTCCGACGTGCCCGTGATCGAAACCTCGACCACGTCAGTCGGCACCGTCATCAACCAACGCACAGTGCAGGAAATTCCACTAAACGGCCGTCATTTCGTCGATCTCGGGCTCTTGATTCCCGGTTCCGTGACGCCGCCCCAAAACGGATTCCTTACGGCTCCGCTGCGCGGCCAGGGTTCCTTCGCCATCAACACCGCCGGCAATCGCGAAGACACAGTGAACTTCATGATTAACGGCATCAATCTCAACGACATGGTCCAGAACCAGATCACGTTCCAGCCGTCGATCAACACGGTTCAGGAATTCAAGGCTGACAACTCGACTTTCAGCGCTGAGTACGGCCGCAATTCCGGCGCGATCGTGAACATCGCCACGCGCTCGGGCGCGAACGATTATCACGGCGAACTTTTCGAGTTTCTGCGCAACGACGTTTTCGACGCTCGCAATTACTTTGAACGCACCCCGGACCCGGCGCCGTTCAAACGAAACCAGTTTGGATTCAACCTCGGCGGACCGGTGAACCTGTTCCACTTCGGCGAGGGTGGTCCAACGTTTGGCTACCAGGGCAAAAACAGAACGTTCTTCTTCTTCAGCTATGAAGGCTTGCGCCAGCGACAGGGCCTGACGCTTCCCACTTCGACTGTTCCCACGGCTGCTCAACGCGCAGCAGTGACGGATGGAGTTATCAAGCAGCTTCTGCCGTTGATTCCACTGCCGAACGTCGGCGCGACTACTTTCGGTGGTGCAGCAACTGCGCCGGTGAATATCGATCAGGGAACCCTCGACTTACAACACAACATCGGCAATAACGATCGCCTGCATGGCTACTACGCGCTGCAACGCGATAAGCGCGGCGAGCCGACATTGCAGGGAAACTCAATCCCGGGTTTTGGCGACACGCGCACATCTCGTCGCCAGATCTTCACCCTCAATGAAACACATACTTTCGGCGCTTCAGTCGTCAACGAAGCGCGCTTTGGTTTCAACCGGATCCACATCGCCTTCGTGCCGAACGCCCAACTCAATCCACTCGACTTCGGCATCAGGAATGGCGTTACGGAGGCGATCGGCTTGCCGCAGATAGCAGTGGGCGGAACGGGTCTGAATTTCGGTGGACCGACCGGCTTCCCGCAAGGTCGCTCAGATACTACTTACGTTCTTTCCGACACGCTGAGCTATCTCCACGGTAACCACTCCTTCAGGTTCGGTGGTGAATGGCGCCGCTTCTACAACAACAATACCGGCAAAGACACCGGCAGCTTCTCGTTCGCAAACATGGCCGCGTTTCTGGCCGGCACCGCGAACGCCTTTACCGTCACTCTTGGCGACGTTTCCTCGGCTATCGCGCAGGGCGCGCTCGGCGCCTTCGTCCAGGACAACTGGAAGGTGCGTCCGAATCTTACGTTTGAGCTCGGCTTCCGTTACGACTGGCTAATGTCGCCGACCGAACGATTCGATCGCTTCGTCGACTACGTACCGGAAGTTAACTCGCTGATCCAGGTCAACCACGGCATCGCGCCGGTCTATAACACCAACGCGCAAAACTTCCAACCGCGTCTCGGCTTCGCCTGGGATCCCTGGAAGGATGGAAAGACCTCGATCCGCGGCGCGTATGCGATTCTCGCCGATCAGCCGATCACGAACCTCGTAACCGGGAATGCGTCGAATCCGCCGTTTGCGACGTCCGTAGCGTTGCCCGCGAATTCGACTACGCGTCTTGACAATGCCAGCTGTCTGGTCGGCTGTAACGCGATACCGGGCGCCACCATCTCGCCGAGCTCTTCTGATCCGGAATTCGACAACGCTTACATTCAGTCATGGAACCTGAACGTGCAGCGCGAAGTCCGGCAGGGATTGGCAGTAACAATCGGCTACTACGGATCGAAGGGCACGCACCTGCGGCTCACTCGAAACCTGAACCAGATATTCCTGAATGCGGCGCTGAATCCGGTGCGTCCATTCCCGGCGCTGTCGCCAAGCAGTCCGATCGGTGCGAACGTGCCGCTCCAGAACATTACGTTCCGCGAGGGCACGGGCAATTCGAACTACAACGCTCTCTGGGTCACCGCAAACAAGCGGATCGGCAAGGGGCTTCAGTTTAATGCTTCGTACACCTTCTCGAAATCGATCGATTACAACTCGCAAAGCTCGCAGGGCGTGACCGTGCAGGATAGTTACAACCTGCGCGGCGACCGCGGCCTGTCAGACTTCGATGCGCGTCATCGATTTGTGATCAGCGGGTTATACGAGTTGCCGTTCAAAGGCAATCAATTCAAAGAGGGATGGCAGTTGTCGTTCATCGAGCAATCGCAAAGCGGAAATCCGGTTACGTTGCTGGCAGGTAATGTCGGCGCATTGCCGGGCAATATACCGGCTGCGAACGCAAACTCGTTGACGGGTTTGGCCACGCTTCGTCCGGACGTCAACGGGCCGATCACGATTTCACCGACGGCGGCGCCTGCGGCAAGTGGAATCGGTGTGCAGTGGTTTTCGGGCGCTGTTTGCGATCCGCGGCCCGGCGGCACCTGCCCGTCAGGCGCGACCATCTTGTTGCCCGTGCAGTTTATAAATGGAAAGACGATCTACCATTTCGGCAGCATGGGACGAAACGTAATCATTGGACCAAGCTTCCACAACACAGACTTGTCGCTGATCAAGCGCACAAAGCTGTCTGAGCGCCAGATGATCGAGTTTCGCTGGGAAGTCTTTGACGTATTCAATCACGCGAACTTCGGTCAACCCGGACGAACCGCGCAGGTTGGCAGCACCACTTTTGGTGTTATCACCAATACGCGCTTCGCGACCGGCGACTCAGGATCGTCGAGGCAGATGCAGTTTGCTTTGAAATATAAATTCTGAGAGGGGGCGGTTTAGTTAGACAGGATGACAGGATTTTGCAGGATTGACAGGACTAATCCTGTAAATTCTGTAAAATCCTGAAATCCTGTCTAAACACTCGCGTCGATCATGTTGAGGCCCTTATCGCGGACGCTTTGAAAACCGGGGACAATCTCACCAGGAGATTGCTCTAACCCTCGCGGATCTCGTTTGTAGCCCGTAAAGTCCAAATACAATCGTCTCCTTAACAACCAATCCGGCACACCCGCGAAGCGCAACAGCGGATACTTGATCCCATTCCCGAAGAGCTTCTTCCCGAGCAGCGAGTAATAGATCGGCGCGCCCGCGGTAAACTTCAAATTCTTTCTACTGCCACTGCGCCAGAACTCCAGGTTTAACTTCCAGCACGTGAAGAAAAACTCCCACTGAAGATCCGTCATCTCGATCAGCTTCGCGCTCGCCTTCTGCTCCATGCGCGTGTTTTCAAGTGGCACGAAGAACGTCGGCACAAACATCCCCTTCGCCTGTCGCAGGTCGTAGAGCAGGTCGAGCGACTGCTTCGTATCCTCGTCCGTTTCGCCGGGCAGGCCGATGATGAACGTGCAGAACGGAAACCAGTTATGCCGGTTCAGAATTTCCATTCCCTTCAACACGACGTCGCGCCACTGGCTCGCTTTGTACGGGTAAGCCTTGCCTTTCATGTACGTGTTGAAAAGCCGCGCGCTGCCCGTCTCGAGGCCGATGATCGGATCAGCCACGCGCTTGTCGCTGTCGGTTGAATTCTCGTGACGAAGGTGTGAATAAGGCACGACGAGCGGCGTCAGGCGCTCGACGATCGACGGATCTTTCACGACCGGCGCGAGCGTGATGTGCGACGTTTGGATCGTGTCGATTCCCGGAACAGCGGCCACGCTGCGAAAGAGTTTCTCGAGCGCCGGCACGTTGGTTTCGAAGTTTGGCAGTTGCTCGTAAAGAAACATGTCTTCCGAGGCAAGCATCACTTCCGTCGCGCCTTCGCGCGCGTTTACTTCCGCGCTCGCGATGATGTGTTCAAGCGGAAACGAACGACCGATTTTCGTCGCCGGTGAACAGAACTGGCAGCCACGCCCGCAGCCTCTCGTGATCTCGCAGACGCCGAACGTCGAACGATGCCTGACGACCGGAATTTCTTCGACGGGTGGTTGCATGTCTTTCGGGATCTTGACGATGCGCGGGAGTGTCGGGTCACCGTTCAGGATTCGTTGAAAGAGATCCTTGAACACGCGCTCGATCTCACCATCGATCAGGTAGTCGATTTTGAATTCGTCGAGCCGGTCGGCCTTCTCGAGCTGCCACGCGCCTGGACCACCGACGACGATCCGCGGCTTGAACTTCTCGATCACCGGATGTGTCACGATCCGGATGAACTCGTGAGCATTCACGGGCATCAGGTTTTCGCCGGCTAGTTTCGAATAGACGTCAGTGGCGTAAGAGATGCCGAGTGGATTGTGAGCGTGGATCGCAAGGATTTTTGTTTCAGGACCGACGAAGCGCTCCAGTTGATCGACATAGCAGACTACTACGTCGTCTTCCGAGTACTCGCGCAGCAACAGCGTCTCGACCATGCGCAGGCCATTGGGCACGTACTTCGCACGCCCGTCGGGCCACGATTCGTTGTTGAAGACTTCTTTGTTGAAGAAGTTCTTGCTGAATTTTTGCGGAGTCGTAGCGGCGAGCATCTGTTGCCAGATGCTGTGGTTCCATTCGCTAGCTTCTGTCGCCGAAGCTGCCAGAACAAATAATGGTGAGCTCACAGGGGAGTTGCGCTCCTTGAGTATTTGACTGTTTTGGCCTGACCTAGTTGCGAGATACTAGCACTACAAATTTACATGGACAACACAGATTCGATTCGCGCCAGCACGGAATCCAGGGTTTCATCGTCGCTCATCTGAATGTGAATGCTGGCGAGCTGATAAATTGGCCGGCGGAATTGATAGAGTGTTTGGGCCTGGTCGCGGGTTCTTCCGAGCGGGCGATCTTCTTCTGAGGCAGCGATTCTTTCCCAGCAGATCGCAAATGGCGTGTCGAGCCAGACGCTTATGCAACTGAACTGATCGATGAGATCGCGGTTTTGTTTCTCGATCCAGGCGCCGCCGCCGAGCGCGATCACGCCGGCCTCATTTGCCTGCAGCAACTCGCGCAGTGCGTTCGACTCAATCTCGCGAAATGCGGCCTCGCCGTCTTCGGTGATGAGCTCGGCTGGACTACGGCCCACGCGCGCTGTGATCCACTCGTCGAGATCGACCATCGCCACGTTGCGTCTCTGAGCCAGCTCCTGGGCCACTTTGCTCTTGCCGCAACCCATGAAACCGGTGATGACGATTGGTCTCATTTGCGCGCCACCGATTCCAAAAGAGTAAAAAACTCAGGAAACGAGATCCCGACGCATTCAGCGCCGTCGATCTCTGTCTCACCTTTCGCGACCAGGGCCGCGACCGAGAAAGCCATCGCAATGCGGTGGTCACCGTGCGAGTCGATCAAAGCACCGTGAAGTTGAGTCGGGCCGGAAACTGCGAGGCCGTCTTCAAACTCTTCGACCTCAGCTCCCATTGCGCGCAGGTTTGCGGCCGTGGCTGCGAGTCGATCACTCTCTTTATGTCGCAATTCACCGGCGTCGCGGATCTGAATGCCGCCCTCGATTTGCGAGCCAACGACGGCCAGCAACGGAAGCTCGTCGATCAATGATGGAATCATGGATTGATTCAACGTCCGATCGGATATCCCTGCGGTATCAGCGAGCCCGCCGCGAACGTTGATTGTTCCGTGTGGCTCGTTGCGCTGAGTCTGTAAGTCACTCGTGAAAATATCTGCGCCCCACGAAGCCAACACTGTGAGAAAGGCAGCGCGCGTCGGATTCAGCCCCACGCCTTCGATTGTGAGTTGCGACCCCGGCAGGAGCATTGCCGCGGCGACGAAGTACGCTGCTGACGAGATGTCGCCGGGAATCGTTAGCGGGCCGCCGGTGAAGCGCGCCGGACCGTCGAGCGTCACGGAAAGATCGGCGTTGGTTGTGACCGGAACACCGAAGCCGTTGAAGAGTCGCTCGGTATGATCGCGCGTGGATGAGGTTTCGATCACGGTTGTTCGTCCAGTCGCGTTGAGTCCGGCAAACAGCACCGCGGATTTCACCTGGGCGCTCGCGACCGGAAGCTTGTAAGTAATCGGATTCAGTCGATTCGAGCCATGAATTTTCAGCGGCGCCTTGCCGTCAGTTGACTCGATTTTTGCGCCCATCATTTCGAGCGGCTCGATGATGCGGCGCATCGGACGTGAACTCAGCGACGCGTCGCCTATTAGCTCGGCAGTCAAATCATGACCGGCTAAAACGCCAGCCAGTATGCGTAAAGTTGAGCCGCTGTTACCACAATCGAGGAGGCCGCGAGGAGTCGAAAGCTCCTGGCTGCCTGCAAAAACCACTTTGTTTTGCTCGCGTTCGATCGAGATGCCGAGCTCGCGCAGGCACGAAAGCGTCGAGGCACAGTCAGCCGCGGTTGAGAAGTTTGAAATCTCCGACCTGCCGTCTGCGAGCGCCGCAATCAAAGCTGCTCGATGCGAAATCGACTTATCGCCGGGTAAACGCAGCTCTCCGGTGATATTGCTTGCTGGTCGAAGCTTCATTGCGTCAGTTACTGTACGTAAGAGGACATAAAAGGCAACGTTGTGTTATAACTTACGCATCCTGCGAATGTTAACTTCCCTCGCGTAGGTCATCCCCCCGGAACACAATTTCGTAACAAGGTGTGCGGTGGTGTAGTCGTGTCTGCAATAATTTATCCCACAGTACTCGTTGCCGAAGATTCGACGGACACTCGCATTATGCTCAAGCGGGCCTTTGAACTAAAAGGCTATCGCGTTTTTGAGGCCGAAGATGGCCGGCAGGCGCTCGACATGGCGCGCCGCTACCATCCGAGCCTGATTGTCGTCGATCTGAACATGCCGGTTCTGGATGGTTTGGAGACTATCAAGAAGTTCCGCAAGCTCGAAGGAGAGGGAGATCACACGCCTATCGTCACCATCACGGCTTACGACGTCTACGGCATGGAAGAGGCTGCGAAGGAGAACGGCTCAAACATCTATCTGACGAAGCCCCTCGATCTCGAAGAGCTCGATCGCGCTTTGAAGGACCTGGGCTTCATCGTTTAATAAGGTCCTATACGTCTATTAGACCTATCGATTCTTGACAGCGCCGTATCCAGCATGTTACACCGTCAAACTCCTGATAACTGTAGGTGTTATTAGAAAGCAGCCAGAGTCCTCGCGCAGTGGCTTTCGGAGAGGTCATGCATAAGCATTGTGACCGTAGAGACGACCGAGTTAAGTTTACCCAGTCGCATTGATACGATTGCCTCCGCGGCCGCAGCGGTCGCCGATTTTGTTGGCCGTTCCGGCATCAGCGATGACGCAGCATTTGGTATCGACTTGGCCGTGCGCGAGGCTGTCACCAACGCGGTGATCCACGGCAATCGTCAGGACGAGGACAAAACCGTAGATCTAACTTTAAAGAGCTCGCCTGACGCTGTTGAAATCAGCGTGCATGACCAGGGCCCAGGTTTCAACCCGGAAGCAGTCCCAGATCCAACAGCCCAAGAGAACATTCTTAAAGCCTCAGGCCGTGGCATCTTTTTCATGCGCAGTTTTATGGACGAAGTCGACTGGTTGATCAGAC
>Ga0134121_10005324_pt1 | contig 10471 bp, 8 predicted proteins | sample KB301_FD_96463 | JGI IMG/M metagenome (GOLD analysis project Ga0134121, IMG submission 96463) | Terrestrial soil microbial communities without Nitrogen fertilizer from Kellogg Biological Station, Michigan, USA - KB3-0-1 | ecosystem: Environmental > Terrestrial > Soil > Unclassified ...
CCCATGCTCCGCATCAACGGTGAGCTGCACCGCGTGGACTATCCCGCTCTTGAAAGCGACGCCCTTAAAGCGATGCTTTACGAGATCACCCCGGAATACAAAATCAAAAGCTTCGAAGAAACCGGCGACGTCGATTTTGGTTACGAGATTCCCGAAGTCTCCCGGTTTCGCGCCAATTTTTACAATCAAAAAAATGGCATCGGGGCGGTGTTTCGCCAGATTCCCTCGACGGTCCTTTCCTTTGAAGACTTCGAAAAAATTGAAGCTCCGCTGCCGCCGGTGCTGAAGAAATTTGCGATGCTCCACCGCGGTCTGATCGTGGTCACCGGGCCAACCGGTTCGGGCAAATCCACCACGCTGGCGGCGATGGTTGATTACGCCAACAAAAACCGGAAAGACCACATCTTGACCGTCGAGGACCCGATCGAGTTTGTCCATCAAGGCAAAGGCTGTCTGGTGAATCATCGCGAGGTTGGCATCCACACCCGCTCGTTTTCTTCAGCGCTTCGCGGAGCCTTGCGTGAAGATCCCGACATCATCCTCGTGGGCGAAATGCGTGACCTTGAAACGATCGAACTGGCGATCACCGCCGCCAGCACCGGCCATTTGGTCTTCGGAACGTTGCACACTCAAAGCGCCTCCAAGACCGTGGACCGCATTATCGACGTCTTCCCTGCCGACCAGCAGAACAAAATCCGAGCCACCTTGTCCGAAGCCTTAAAAGGAATCGTCGCCCAAAACCTTTTCAAGCGTGTTGATAAAAAGGGTCGCGTCGCCGCGCTGGAAATCCTGGTGTTTACCACTGCCATCGCGAACCTGGTGCGGGAAGGCAAGACCCATCAACTGCCCGGCATGATTCAGGTTGGCAAGAAGCTGGGCAATCAGCCGCTGGACGACGCGATTATGGATCATTTGAAGATGAAACGCATCTCGCCCGAGGAGGCGTATGAAAAATGTCTCGACAAAAAGAAATTCCGGCCGTTCCTGGCTAACCCTCCGCTGGACGACGACGCTCAATAGAACCTCTGGCCTGAACCATGCGCCGCAACGAACTCGACTACATCTTGAGCACGATGTTGGATTCCCACCCCAACGTCTCGGACTTGCTGTTCACCGTCGATAAGCCGTTGCAAGTCGAGTCCGCCGGCCTATTAGTTCCAGTCCAATGCAACCCTTCACTCGACAAGCTGACTCCGTTTCAGACCGAATCGGTGGCGATGAATATTGTGGGCCACAGCACCAGGCTGTTGGATGATTTGCTGCGGACGGGTTCCTGCGATGCGTCTTACACGCTGATCAACAAAGCCCGGTTTCGCATCAATGTGTTTTGCCAGCGCGGCCATTACTCGGTGGTTTTGCGCAAGCTCAACACCGAAATCCCCTCCTTGTCCTCGCTTTCGTTGCCCGACATTTTTCACCAGGTCGCCAAAGAAAAAACCGGGATGGTCCTGGTCACCGGAGCGACTGGCTCCGGCAAATCCACGACCCTGGCCGCCATCGTCGATGCCATCAACGACACGAAACCCGTTCACGTCGTCACCCTGGAAGACCCGATTGAATTCATCCATTCGCAAAAGAAAGCCACCATCAATCAGCGCGAATTGGGGGCCGACTTCGACACTTTTCCAGGCGGTTTGCGCGCCGCGTTGCGCCAAGCGCCCAAGGTGATTCTGGTCGGGGAAATGCGCGACCGCGCCACGGTGGAGATTGCTTTGAACGCCGCTGAAACCGGACATTTAGTCTTTAGCACCTTGCACACCATCGACGCCGGTTTGACCATCAATCGTATTCTCGGCATGTTCGAGACTGAAGAGCAGGAGCAGATTCGCATTCGCCTGGCCGATACTTTGCGCTGGGTGATCAGCCAACGCCTTGCGCCCAAGATTGGCGGCGGCCGCTTTCCGCTGATCGAGATCATGGGGTCCAACCTGCGCACCAAAGAAAGCATCAGCCAGGGCGAAAGCGAGGGCAAAAGCTTTTACGAAATCATCGAAGCCAGCCAGCCCTTCGGCTGGAGCACTTTCGATAATGCTTGTTTGACCGCTTTTGAAAAAGGACTGATTACCGAAGAAAACGCTTTGCTATTTTGCTCCAAGCGCGGACCGGTGACGCGCGGCATCGATAACATCAAGAAAAGGCGCGGCCAAGGCGTCGCCGCCTCCGGCATGCAAATGCGGCCCAACGGAGATTCTCCCGCCGGCTCAAAAGTGCCGACCATTCCTGTGACGCTGAAATTCAAATAGCTATGGTCGCTGAATTCGATTTCATCACCGCGAAAGACAAGCCCGCTCTGCTGGCAGTCACCAACCCGGAGTGGCTCGAAGCCGCCAAGAGCGCGTTGAACGAAATGGGCTACAAGGTTCATGTCGCCAATAATCACGACGAGTTCCGCACCAACTTTAACCAGATTCAATTTCAGATGGTCGTTCTCGAGGAACTTTTTGCCGCCAACATTCCCGAGGAAAACAGGAGTTTGCTCGCGTTGCAAAGCATGCCGATGGCCCAGCGCCGTCATGCCGTGGTGGTGTTGGTGGGCGATTCCTATGTGACCTTCAATCTAATGCAAGCCCTGCAACTGAGCGCTCACGCCGTCCTCAATCGCTCCGAAATGTTTCTGCTGATTCAGCTTCTGCAAAAGATTGTTGCCGACAACGATCTTTTCTATAGTGCCTATCGCTCGGCTCAAAACCGAATCCACGACACTGGAGAATAAGCCGGAGTCAGGAACACGAAACCGGCGCAGCCCCCGGCCCTGAGTTCATCCTGCAAGAAAATCCCGTGGCCGCGTGGCGCAGAATCAGGATTGCCAACCCAGGCGAGCCGGCCAATCCTTGTCCCATTGGAACTGCGAATGACCCGTCTCGATCAAGCTTTGGTTGAACGCGGACTCTGTGAAAGCCGCGAAAAAGCCAAGCGCGCGATCATGGCCGGCCTGGTTCGAATCAATAACCAACTCGCCAAAAAACCGAGCGATGCGGTCAAAGCGGCAGATGAACTCGCTCTCGACGCCGGAGAGAAATACGTCAGCCGCGGCGGTGCGAAACTGGAACACGCGCTCCGCCATTTCGCGTTGAATCTTCAGGGAGTTACCGCCGTTGACTTTGGGGCCTCGACCGGCGGCTTTACCGACTGTCTTTTGCAAGCTGGCGCCGCCAAAGTCTTTGCCGTCGATGTTGGCCAGGGTCAGCTTGCCTGGAAACTGCGGCGCGACCGGCGCGTCGTCGTCATGGACAAGACCAATGCGCGAGAACTCACTCCGGCGCAATTTCCCCAGCCCTTTTCACCGGTGCATTTAGTGGTGATCGATTGCTCCTTCATTTCACTGCGCAAAATCCTTCCCGCCGCCGTTGCATTGCTGCGCGCACCCGGTAGAATCGTCGCATTGATCAAGCCGCAGTTCGAAGCCGGAAAAGCCGAAGCAGACAAAGGCGCCGGAGTCATCACCGATCCGGTGGTTCACGAAAGGGTGATCAACGAGTTGCGTCAATTTGTCGAGCGGGATTTGCGGATGAATTGGCGGGGTGTCACGGAATCTCCGCTGAAGGGACCGGCGGGCAATAGGGAATTTTTGGCGCTGATTGAGAACACGGACTAAATCCATCAAACGCGTCGGGCTGTATGCCAACCCCGAAAAAGTCTCCGGGCGCAGCGTGGTTCAGAAAGCCGCGCACCTTGTCCGACAGAATGGCCGCCTCGGCTTCAGCACCGCTGAGACCGCCGCCTGGTGCAAAATCAAAGTGCCGGTTTTCCAAGAAGCGGCGGCGCTGGGACGCGCGGTGGATTTGCTGCTGGTCTTTGGCGGCGATGGAACGATGTTGCGCGTCGCCCGCGAACTGCGTGGCACCAGCACGCCCATTCTCGGCATCAAAGTTGGCGGGCTTGGGTTCCTGACCGCGGCCCCTTCGCAAAAGTTGCGTCAAGCGCTGGCGCAAATCTGGGAGGGAAAATTTTCCACCGAACCGCGGCAGTTGATCGAAGCTGATTGTCCGATGGACGGCAAATCGGCTACGCTTCATGCGCTCAACGATTTTGTTCTCAGCCGCGGCGCCACGTCCCGATTGATCGAATTGGAAGTGCGAATTGACGGCGAAGTGCTGACACGCTACCGATGCGATGGGTTGATCGTCAGTTCGCCAACCGGCTCGACCGCCTACTCGCTCGCGGCCGGTGGCGCGGTGGTCAGTCCCACTGCCGAAGTGTTTACCCTCACACCCGTCTGCCCGCATACCCTTTCGAATCGTTCGGTCATCGTCCGCCTTGATTCCAAGTTGGAAGTCAAAGTGCTCAGCCGAACAGTGGAAACCATCCTCACTGCCGACGGACAGGTGCAAACTCCGCTGATCGCCGGCGACGTCGTAACCATTCGTCGCAGCCGCGCGTCCATTCGGCTCGTGCGACTGGCGGGCACTTCCTTTTTTGAAACGTTGCGCGCAAAACTTAATTGGAGCGGATCGAATGTGTGATCGCAGTTACAAGAGATACACGGTTACAAAAGTTACATGAGTTACACCAGTGCATGGCATGGGCACTTTTGTTCCTCATGTAACTTTTGGTTTAAAGGCATTATCGCTCGTTTATGGAAACAAAGCTCACTTCAGAATACAAATCGCCGAGCTTCCGGTTTGTAAGAGCCATGACAATTGCGCTCGCCATCTTTGTTCTCTACGTCCTGAGTACAGGTCCGGTCTGGTGGCTTCACAAGCACAGCGTCCTTTCCAAGGACACTTTCGCCGTCATTTACAAGCCGATAGGATATTCTATCGAGCATAGCCCCGGTGATATTTTTTACCGTTACATAGCTTGGTGGTCGCCGCTAATCGAGTTGTGATGATTTTGTGATGCTAAAACTATGTAGCGAACAATATGGTTCGCCTTAAAGACATCGCGGCCAAAGCGGGAGTGTCGATCATGACCGTCTCAAAAGTCTTGCGCGACGAGCCGGATATTTCTGCCAGAACCAAAGCGCGTGTTCGCCTGCTCGCGGAGCAAATGGGCTACATGCCCGATTCCAGCGCACAGGCTCTTCGCTCGCGAAGAACGAAACTGTTCGGCTTAATTATTCCGGCCGCTACGAATCCGATGTTTGTCCGGGTAGTCATGGCCATCGAGGAACGGGCCTTCCAGATGGGTTATGACGTCATTGTAGCCCATTCGCTAAATCTTCCAGAACGCGAAGAAACGATCATCCGTCGCCTGCTCTCACGGCGGGTCGATGGCCTTTTTCTTTCGCCCGTGTATCATTTGGCCCCGACCGCGCCGATTTATGCTGAGCTGCTCAAACGCGCTGTTCCTACCGTGTTGCTGGGACATCGTGCTCCGTTTTGCAATCAGTTCAGCAACGTCGAAACGGATGACGTGGCGGCGAGTGAAGCGTTGACGAAACATCTGCTTCAACTCGGGCATAAACGGATCGCTTTCTTAGGTGGACCTCCTTATTCGCCTTCGGCACAAGAGCGATTCGAGGGTTACCAGCGCGCCTTCCGAGCAGCGCAAATCGAGCCGGATGATCGGCTCATTTTTCACGCGGGCAGCACGATTGATGATGGCGCCAAAGCCGCCTTGCAAATGGTGCATGAATCGACCCAGGCCACCGCCATCCAGGCTGTTAACGATCTTGTGGCCATTGGCGCCGCCAACACCTTGTTGGATCAGGGCATGAGCATTCCCCGGGACATTTCCGTGGTGGGCTTCGGCAACATTCTGAGCAGCGAATATTTTCGTGTGCCGCTAACGACGGTGCGCCAGCCGAAGCTGCGTCTGGGTGAAGCCGCCGTCGAATTGATGCTGAAGTTGATGCGCGGCGACCGCCCGGACTCGCGGCGTTTGCCGGCCCAAATCGTCATCCGCAGCAGCACCACGCCGCCGCCGGCCTTATGACTTTTTCCAGCCCGCCACGAACATGCCGTTGCCCTGGCATTCTTGTGGCCAACACCAAAGCTTGCCCAAGCTACGCTGGCTTGGTTTGAACGGGTTCACCAAATCGAGCCGCTGAAATTCGGGAAACTGTTTTTCAAAACTGGCAACGACTTTGGCGGTTTCCGCGCGCGTCAAAGTGCAAACCGCATAAACTAATTTCCCGCCTGACTTCACCGCTGGTGCGGCGTGCGCCAACAATCTTTCCTGAAGTTCACTCAATTCCCGGACGTCGTTCAGCGTGGCCGTCCAGCGCGCATGAGGATTGCGATGCCAGGTGCCTATACCGCTGCACGGCGCGTCCAAAAGCACGCCGTCGAATTTTGTTTTGGTCGGCAACGTTGCTCCGCCATTCCACAAGGCCGAGCGATAATTGAACGCTTTGGCGCGCGCGGCGCGGCGCTTGAGTTTTTGCAGACGCCACGCGGCCCGGTCACTCGCCCAAATCAAACCTTGGTTCGTCATCAAGTCCGAGAGATGAAGCAGCTTGCCGCCTTCACCCGCGCAGGCATCCCACCAGGTCTCGCCCGGCTGTGGTTCGCACAATACACTGACGGCTTGCGAACTGATGTCCTGCAACTCAAATTTCCCGGCGTGAAATTCCGGCGTGTGAAATAAATCTTCCCTCCCTTCGTAGATCAGGGCGTCGGCCAAAGGGGCTTTGGCTGGCACCCAACATTCGCCAAGTTCCTTCGCCAAGCTCAATGCCTGTCCGGGTCGCGCGCGCAGCCACAGTTTCGGCTCGCACTGAAGTGCTCTCACCCACGGGTCGGTGACCTCCATTTCGCCAGAAACCCAAGCGGGCACAGCTCTGGAGATTAATTCTTCATCCGAAAAACTGTCGGCCTTGGTTTGAAATTGGGCGTCAAGTTCAATGGCTTTGTTGATTCGCGCCTGAAGCGCTTGTGATTCCGGCAGCCAACCGATCCAGCGATAATATGCAAACACAGCTCGACTGACCGCGCGTTTTAGTTCTGGTGCGATCCGCCGCTCCACTATCAGCTCGTGGCGCAAAACGACGTCAGCCGGATGAGCGTGATTGGCCTTGGCGATGACTTGCTCGGCTAGGTTTAGAGCGTGGATGTCTGCCAGGACAAATGCTCTCACGTGAGGACGAGGCTCGCAAGCCGAAGACTGAGACTTTCTGCCCCTCACAACTTGTGTGCGACGCCGCTGCGAGCGTTCAGTCCCAGCGGGACGCAATGTTTGTAGGAATCCTCTCACAATAAAAAAGCGCCAGCCCCAGCGGGGCGAAATGTTCGGTCCCTGCCGCGCCAACCAACACGCGCGAACATTGCCCCGCTGGGGCTACCACGTTTGAGGCGTCGCTGATACTACACACATTGCGTCCCGTCGGGATTGGCGTGTAAACTTCACAGCAGAAGTCGCTACGCCTCCGCAAGCAACTGCCGCAGCACATACGGCAAAATCCCGCCGTGCTGATAGTATTCGATTTCGATGGGCGTATCGATCCGGCAGCGCACAGAAATCTCTTGCGTCTGACTGTCTGACCGCGTGAGGCGCAGCGCCAGGTCTTGTTGCGGTTTGAGATCGGCGTTGAGTCCGAGCAGGTCATACACTTCGCTGCCGTCGAGATTAAGAGTTTGCGCGGAGACACCATCGTTAAATTGCAGCGGCAACACGCCCATGCCGACCAGATTTGAGCGGTGGATGCGCTCGAAGCTTTGAGCGATCACGGCCTTCACTCCGAGCAACGTCGTGCCTTTCGCCGCCCAATCCCGCGAGCTGCCCGTGCCGTATTCCTGCCCGGCGATCACTACCAACGGCGTGCCTTCTTCAGCATAGCGGATGGCTGCGTCGTAAATCGTCATCACCGCACCTTCAGGCTGGTGCTTGGTAACTCCACCTTCGCTGCCTGGCACCATCAGGTTCTTAATGCGGACGTTGGCAAAGGTGCCGCGCGTCATCACGCGATCATTGCCGCGCCGCGAGCCGTAGCTGTTGAAATCATCATACGCGACGCCGTGTTCCAAAAGATATTTTCCAGCGGGTGAAGACTTTTTGATGCTGCCTGCGGGAGAAATGTGGTCGGTGGTCACCGAGTCGCCAAAAATGCCCAGCGCTCGTGCGCCAGTGATTTGGTGAATCTCTCCCGGCTGCAAACTGAACTTGCTGAAGAATGGCGGTTCCTGGATGTAGGTGCTCTGCTCGTCCCATGCATAAACGTGGCCAACGGTGGCGGGAATCTCATTCCACTTGGGATTTTGCTCGGCGAAATCATGGTAGAGCTGGCGAAAGATTTCCGGTCTGAGCGCCCTCTCCATGGCGTGACGAATTTCCTGCAAGCTCGGCCAAAGCTCTTTCAAATAAACGGGCCGTCCATCCTTCCCCCGCCCCACTGGTTCGTTGGTCAAGTCGATATCGACCCGCCCGGCCAACGCAAAAGCCACGACGAGCGGCGGCGACATGAGAAAATTCGCCTTGATGCTTTGGTGCACGCGCGCCTCGAAGTTGCGATTACCCGACAACACGGAAGCCGCCACTAAATCGTTTTTCGCAATCGCGTCTTCGACTGGCGCCGCCAACGGCCCCGAATTGCCGATGCAGGTCGTGCATCCGTAGCCCACCAGGTTGAAACCCAGTTTGTCCAAATACGATTGCAGCCCGGTCTTCGTGAGATAATCACTTACGACTCGGGAACCCGGAGCGAGGGAAGTTTTAATGACTGAGTTGACGGTCAGGCCGAGCTCGACAGCCTTTTTGGCCAGCAAGCCGGCGGCCAGCATCACGCTGGGATTGGAAGTATTGGTGCAACTGGTGATCGCGGCGATCAACACGCTGCCATGACGGAGGTAGGCGTTAAACCGCGGAAACGCAGAAAGTGGCAGCAGCTTCGGCGAGTCGGGTGTCGGATGCTGATCGCGCATTTCCGATTCGCTCGCCTCGATCAAGATTTTACGGTGACCGTAAGAATGGTCCACTTCGTCCTTGGTGTGCAGGTCGCTCGTGACGCGGACGCTCGCGAACAAGTCGTCCTCGTCTTTTCCGAAGCCATTTTCGGAAATCGGTCTGGTCAGCGCGCGCACAAATTCCTCTTTCAACTTGGGCAACTCGATTCGGTCCTGTGGACGCTTCGGTCCGGCGACACTCGGCACCACGCTACCCAAGTCCAATTCCAAATCCGCCGAGTACGCGATTTGTCCTTTCTGCGGCATGCCGAAGAGGCCCTGAGCGCGATAGTAATTCTCATACATCCGGCAATGATCCTCACTGCGGCCCGTCGCGCGCAAATAATTGACGCACTCCTGGTCAATCGGGAAAAAGCCCATCGTCGCGCCGTACTCGGGCGCCATGTTCGCGATGGTTGCGCGATCCACCACCGGCAATGCCCCAGCGCCAGCACCGTAAAACTCGACAAATTTTCCGACCACTTTGGCTTTGCGCAGCATTTGCGTGACGGTGAGCGCAAGGTCGGTCGCGGTGACTCCTTCCCGTAATGCTCCGGTCAGGTTTACCCCGATCACATCAGGCGTCAGGAAATAAACCGGCTGCCCCAACATGCCCGCTTCCGCCTCGATGCCGCCGACGCCCCAGCCGACAATCCCGAGCCCGTTGATCATCGTCGTGTGCGAATCTGTGCCGACCAATGTGTCGGGGTAAAACAGTTCCGAGTTGTGAGTTCCGGGTTCCGAGTTCGCCGACAGCACGCCCTTGGCGAGATACTCCAGATTGACCTGATGCACGATGCCGATACCAGGCGGAACCACCCTGAACGTATCGAACGCTTGCATGCCCCATTTGAGAAACTGGTAACGCTCGCGGTTGCGCTGAAATTCCATTTCCAGATTTCGTTGGAGCGCATCGGCGCGCCCAGCAAAATCGACTTGCACCGAGTGGTCCACGACCAGGTCAACAGGCACGAGCGGTTCGACAATATTTGGATTCTTGCTCAGCCGCGCCACCGTGGAACGCATCGCCGCCAGATCGACCAGCAACGGCACGCCGGTGAAATCCTGCAACACGATCCTTGAAACGACGAAAGGGATTTCCTCCGTTCTCGGCTGATTAGCTTTCCACGCCGCCAGCGCGCGCACGTTGGCTTCCGTTACCTTCTTGCCGTCGCAATTGCGGAGCACCGATTCGAGGACGATCCGAATCGAAATCGGCAAACGGGAGACAGCACCGAGTCCCGCCTTCTCCAGCGCGGGCAAGGAATAAAAATGGCCGTGCTGGCCGCTGCCCAGGTCCAATTCTTGCAGGGAATCAAAGAGGTTGTGCGCTTTCATCATTAAGTGACTGCCCATATCACGAGCAGGGCGAGCAAAATGAATTTAGGCCGCAGCAATGTCAAGCCATGCGATGATGTGAAGCCAGTCCGCATCCAGTCCGCCAGGCCGAGAGCCGAGTCGTGCAGCCTCAAAGATTTCCTCGAAATGCACGGGATTGCGAGGTGTTGAAGAATTTATCTATTTCTCGTTTTGATCGTGAGGCACTCTGACCAGCACGGTCTTCGTTACGGTGCTGCCGGCGCTGTCACTGCATTGGATGGTGATCATGTACGTGCGCCCCTTTCCTTGTCCCGAGCGTTCGGCTCGAA
>Ga0134121_10005325_pt1 | contig 10471 bp, 11 predicted proteins | sample KB301_FD_96463 | JGI IMG/M metagenome (GOLD analysis project Ga0134121, IMG submission 96463) | Terrestrial soil microbial communities without Nitrogen fertilizer from Kellogg Biological Station, Michigan, USA - KB3-0-1 | ecosystem: Environmental > Terrestrial > Soil > Unclassified ...
TGCGCGCTGATCACGCCGTGGAACTTCCCGAACGCGATGATCACGCGCAAGGCCGGACCGGCGCTCGCCGCCGGCTGCACCGTGGTGATCAAGCCCGCCGGCCAGACGCCGTACTCCGCGCTCGCGATGGCGGAGCTCGGCGAGCGCGCCGGCATTCCCAAGGGCGTGCTCAACATTCTCACCGGCGACTCGAAGGCGATCGGCGGCGAGCTGTGCTCGAGCCCGAAGGTGCGCAAGCTGTCCTTCACCGGCTCGACCGAGACCGGCCGCATTCTGATGAAGCAGTGCGCCGACACCATCAAGAAGCTTTCGCTCGAGCTCGGCGGCAACGCGCCGTTCATCGTGTTCGACGACGCGGATCTCGACGCCGCGGTGGAAGGCGCGCTCGCTTCCAAATACCGCAACGCGGGCCAGACCTGCGTCTGCGCCAACCGCCTGTACGTGCAGGACGGCGTCTATGACGCGTTCGCCGCCAAGCTCACCGAGAAGGTGAAGGGCTTCAAGGTCGGCGCCGGCACCGAGCCCGGGGTGGTGATCGGGCCGCTGATCGACGAAAACGGCGTGAAGAAGGTCGAAGCGCACGTCGCCGATGCGCTGGCCAAAGGAGCGAGAACAGTCTTAGGCGGAAAGCGACATTCCCTGGGCGGACTGTTCTTCCAGCCGACGGTGCTGACCGGCGTGACGCCCGACATGCTGGTCTCCCAGGAGGAAACCTTCGGCCCGGTCGCGCCGCTGATCCGCTTCAAGACCGAGGAGGACGCGATTCGCCTCGCCAACGACACCGAGTTCGGCCTCTCCGGCTACTTCTACAGCCGCGATGTCGGCCGCATCTTCCGGGTCGCCGAGCAGATGGAGACCGGCATCGTCGGCGCCAACGTCGGCATCATCTCCACCGAGATCGCGCCGTTCGGCGGCGTGAAGCAGTCCGGCCTCGGCCGCGAAGGCTCCAGGTACGGCCTCGAGGAGTACATGGAGATCAAGTACATCCTGGTCGGCGGCATCGACAAGTGAAGGGCGAAGAGTTCAAGGACGACTTCCGTAAAGCGCTGCCGCGCGAGCTCGTCCAGGAGCTCACGCGCCGCTCGGACTGGCGCGCAACGTTCGCGGTTTTTCATGACGTACTCATCCTGGCCGCGGCGATCGCGGCCGGACTGTATTTCTGGCCTAACCCGCTGGTCGTCCTGCTCGCGGTGATCGTGATCGGAACCCGCCAGCACGCCCTGTTCGTCATCGCGCACGACGCCGCGCACTACCTGCTCTACGAGAACCGGCTGCTGAATGACGTCGTGGGTCGCAGCAGCGCGATGCTGCAGGGCCTCTCGATGTGCACGTACCGCGTGATCCACCGCATGCATCACAACAACCTGTACGGGGAGCTGGATCCGGATACGGCATTGCATGGCGGCTACCCCCGGGGTCGCAGTTACTTAGTTCGTAAACTCCTTAAGGACCTATCTGGCCTGACGGCGTGGAAGACGTACGCCTATTTCCTCGGCGGCGCACCCGCGCTCAATACCAAAACTAATGTCGCCCTCCGGCCGCTCGACGATACCTCCGTCAAGCTAAAGCGCGAGGCGCGGACTGATCGCAACATGGTGATTGCTTTTCATATCGGCCTCCTGCTGCTCATGGCGTGGAGCGGGCACCTCGTCCAGTACCTGGTGCTCTGGGTCCTGCCGCTGATCACGGTCGTGCAGGCGATCCTGCGGCTGCGCGCCATCGCCGAGCACGGCGCGACCACCGACTTCTCCTCGCCGCTCACCGCGGCGCGCACCAACCTCGCGCCGGCGTGGCTCGCGTGGCTGATCTTCCCGCACCGGGTGAACTACCACATCGAGCACCACCTCTATGCCTCGGTGCCGCACTACAACCTGCCGCGGCTGCACCGCGAGCTGCGCTCGCGCGGCATCCTCGAAGGCGCGGAAGCGATCCCGTTCGGCCTGACGCTGGGCAAAATCTTCGCCGAACGCAAGGCGGCCTAGGTGGAGCGGCGCGGCATTCTCGCGCTGGCACTCGCCAGCCTGTCGGGAAAAGTCTTTTCGCAAGCCAACGCGCACGTCAGCACCACCGACCCGCTGGTTTATTCGCTCACCAGGGGCAAGGTGGTGAATGCCGGCCGCGTGAAGCTCGACCTGCCGAAGATCGCCGATACCGGCTACTCGGTGCCGATGACGGTGCGCGTGGAGAACCCGATGACGCCGGCGAATTACGTGCGCGCCCTCCATCTGATCGCCGAGAAGAACCCGATCCGCGACATGGCGAGCTTCCAGCTCGGCCCGCATTCGGCGCGCGCCGAGGTCGGCGCCAACATCCGCCTCAACGGCTCCCAGCGCGTGGTGGCGATCGCCGAGCTGTCCGACGGCACGTTCTGGTCGGATGCGGCCTTTGTCGAGGTGCGCGAAGCCGCGTGCACCGAGGACGGCTGATGGCGCTCTCCCGCATCCAGCTACCCCCGGAGGCGCGCCGCGGCGAGGCGGTCGAGGTCCGCGTCCTGATCCAGCACCCGATGGAAACCGGATTCCGGCGCAACCTCGAAGGCAGGCGCGTCGCGCGCAACGTGCTGCATTCCCTCGCCTGCCGCTACAACGGCGTCGAGGTGTTCCGCGCCACGCTCAGCTCGGGCGTCGCCGCCAACCCGACGCTGCGCTTCTTTTTCCGCGCCGAGAAGTCGGGCGAGCTCGAGTTCTGGTGGCTGGACGACGACGAAGTGGAAGGAAGCGCGAAAGCGCGCCTGGTCGTTACTTAGGAAACGCCACGTAAGGCTGAGGGGGCGTCTTGTCCGGCGGAAGATAAGCGGGTGCGGGTTTCCCCGCCGCGCCAAGACTCTTGACGTAGCGGTACATCGCGCGCAGGTCGCCGGTGGTCATCGCCCGGACGTTGAACCACGGCATCGGCGGGCGCGCGTTCAGCGACTTGGCCTTCTTCACCCACTGGTCCTCGGTGAGGTCCTGCAGGTAGAGCCGAAGGTTGGTTGCGTACGTGGTGCCCCACGGACCGTTCCAGCCGAGCGCATCGCCGAGCAGCCATTGCGCCTCGGGCACCTTGCCGCCGCTCGGCGCGTACCCGGCGGTGTGGCAATCGTTGCAGCCGCCGACCATCACCAGGTAGCGGCCGCGCTTCACTTGGGCATCGTCGGCTTTCTGCGCGAGAACCGGGAACGCCGCGAGCGCGGCGACCAGGGCGAATAGCAGTCTCATCAGGTCCCCTTTTTCAGCTTCAGCCGCATCGGCTTCATCGGCGAGCCGACGAATCCTAGCCGCCGGTAGAGCGCCTGCGCACGCTCGTTTTGCATATCGGTCAGCAGCGTCAGGCGCAGCACGCCCTCGGCGCGCGCCTGCTCGATCACGTGCTTGAGCAGCATGGCGGCGATGCCGCGCTTGCGGTGCTCCGGCGCCACCACCAGGTCCTCGAACAGCGCTGCCTTGCCGCCCTCGGCGGTGCTGATGGTGTAGAGCAGGCTGCACATCGCCACCACCTCGCGCCCCTCGCGCGCGACGTAGATCTTTCCCTTGGCCGGATCGGACAGGATCGCGTGCAGCGCGACGCGCTGCTTTTCCGCGTCGGCCGAGAATTCCGCCTCGGACTCGAACAGGATGCCGAGCAGCTCGACCAGCCGCGGCAGATCCTTCTGCACTGCGGTCTCGAACTTGAAGCTCATGCCGGAGCGGAAAGCAGGACGGTCTGCTTGCCGTCGGCGAAGCCGACGCCCATCCTGGCCAGCGCGGCCTCGATGCGCTTGTAGGCCTGCGCGCGCACGTCGAACTGGTTGCCCGGCGCGGTCCTGAACTTGCAGCGGAAGATCTTCACGCCCGGGTCGATGCGGTAGAGCTTGCCCTTGAGGGGCTCGATCATCGCCGGCCCGACTTCCGGGTCGGCGGCCATCTCCTCTCCCACCTTCTTGATCATCTTGCGGATCTTCTCGCTGTCGACGTCGACCGGCAGCGGCAGGTTGAATTTCTCGATCACCCAGTCGCGCGAGGTGTTGCGCACGGTGCCGAGCGCGCCGTAGGGGACGAAGTGCAGCGGCCCGTTGTGATGGCGCAGCGCCACGGTGCGCAACGTGATGCGCTCGACCACGCCCTTGGTGTTGGTGCCGCTCTCGATGTATTCGCCGATGCGGAATGCATCCTCGGCCAGGTAGAAGACGCCGGCGATCACGTCGCGCACCAGCGCCTGGGCGCCGAATCCGAGCGCGATTCCGACCACGCCGGCGCCGGCCAGCACCGGGGTGATCTCGAGACCGAGCGCCCAGAGCGAGGTCAGCACCAGCATCACCAGCAGCAGCACCGCGGAAGTGACGCGCAGCAGCGGCAGCAGCGTAAGCAGGCGCGAGCTCGGATCGGGACCGCGGTGCGTGCCCGGCGGGGGCACGCGGCTCAGCCGCTGGTCGATGGCGGTGCGCAGCGTGATCCAGATGACGTGCGTAAGCAGCGCCAGGGTGGCGACGCCGATCAGGCGCAGTCCAAAGCGGATCAGCGGGCTTTCCGCGGCGGCAAGCGAGGCGAGCGGCGCCTCCAGCACCAGCGCGGCGATGCCGAGCCCGGCCAGCACGACGACGAAGCGCGCCGCGGACAGCACGATGCTCGGCAACACGCGGTCTTCATCCTCCCGCCAGAAGAAGAACACCAGCTCGCGCAGGCCGATCTGCAGCGCGATCACCGCCGCGCCGATCGCGGCGATCGCACCCCACATCGGGCTCATCAGCCAGCTCGTGTAGGCGAGCATGACCAGCAGGGCGAGGACGAAGGCGCGCGGAAAGCGCGGCGCGCGCGTGCGGCGGCCGAAGAAAATGAAGGCGGTGGCGAGCAGCAGAAGCGAAGCCAGCGTGACGGCGGCGAAGCGCAGGAAACCGGCGGCGTGGCTCGCGCCGGCGAGGCGCTCGACCAGCTCGGGGACGAAGCGCCCGAGCGAGAACAGGAACACGACCGCCATGGCGAGCGCGGCGAGCCAGCCGGCGCGGCCGCTGGCCACCGGCACGAGCCGCAGGCGCGGCTGTCCCGGCGCAAGCACGAGCGCGACCACGATCCAGGCGAAGCGCAGCACGACCAGGAAAAGCGTCGCGGCGATCACCAGCTCCTGCACGCCGCGCGGCCACGAGAACGCGGCCGACGCGCCGATGGCGGCGACCGCGAAGAGAAACAGCCCGCACAGCCGCAGGAAGAAACGGCGCAGCCCCGGACGCAGCGCTTGCCGCGGCGAGGACGTGGGCGCGGACTGCGCGGCGCGGGACGCGGCGTACGCATAGCTCCAGTACAGCCACTCGATGCCGATGCCGACCAGGAGCAGGATCACGACGTAGGTGAAAGCGCGCACGCCCATGCCGGTCATCATCGCGGCCTTGGTGCTGCCGATCACGCCGGCGAGCTCGGCCGGCCCCTGCACCAGGTCGCGTCCCAGCACCTCGATGCGCTCGCGCGTGGCGTCGAGCGCCTGCATCGACCACGATGCCATCGTCATGGCGTCGCCCATTCTTCGGGCGTGCGCGCGGCGGAAGCATCGGCGTACGCGGGCAGGACCCGCGTAACCGCGACCGCCGGACCGACCACGCGCGCCTGGCAGGCGAGCCGGTCATTCGCGCCGGCGCCGACGCGGGCGAGCGTGTAGGCCTCGAACGAGCTGCGGGGCGAAAGCGCGTCCGCGCCCGCCTCGACGTGCACGCGGCAGGTGCCGCAGCGGCCCCGCGCCGAGCAGACATGCGCGTGCGGCACATCGTTCGCGAGGCTCAGCTCCAGGATCGACAACCCGCGCCGCCCGCGCGCGCTGAAGCCCTCGTCGTAGGCGACGCTCACCATCGCGCGGTCGCGCAGCATGCGCCACAGCAGCACGCCGGCCGCCGAAAGCACGAGCAGGCCGTAAACCAGCAGGATGCGCGCCTGCAGCGCATCGAGCGGGTCGGTGACCTGGACGATCTTCTTCAGGTTTTCCGTGATGTGGGCGCGCCACACCGGATCATTGGCGAGTTTCTCCACCACTTCCTTGCCGGCTTCGGCGAAACCGATGAGCGCGAGCACCGGGATCGCAAACAGCACCGGCAGCACCAGGCCGCCGATGCGCTTCCACAGCGGCTTGAGCACCAGCCAGGAATACAGGCCGACCGCGGCGTGCATCCACACCACCATCACCACGCAGAGCTGCTGCAGCGCGTAGCCCGGCGAGAAGCTCCAGTACACCGCGAGGAACTCGCCGAAGGTGGCGTCGAAGTTCGGCGTCACTTCGCCCGCCATGTGCATCACCACCGCGTGGTTGAGCAGCAGCGGCGGCGTGAGCAGGCCGAGGCAGAGCTGGATCACGTCGGTCTTGCTCATGGCGAGCGAGCGGCGCTGCGACATCGAATAGAGACCGAGCGCGATATGGATGAGCGCCGAGCACACCAGCAGGCCCTGGAGCAGCGGGTTGCGCCACGGCCCCATCAGCCACGGCCGCCAGTGCTCCATCGTCGCCAGGGAATGCATCCCCAGCATCAGGTTGGCCATGTGGCCGGTGACGAACAGCATGAGCAAGAGACCCGTGACGAGCCTCAGGCCCCGCAGCTTCATACCCTGGAGCTGAAACCGGCTGTTTTTATCGGTCTGCCTTTCCCCATGGGTCGACAGTGTAAAAGTGTTTCAGCGCGAGTGCATTTGGCCGCAGCCGCGGCCATTTTGCAGCTCGAGTCGCGCCGTCCCGTGCCAAGCTGAAAGCAGCCGTTCGAAAGGGGGGAAGCGAATGGATCTCACACCCGGCGAGAAGGCTGTGCTGCGCCAGATTCGGGCGCTGTATGCGATCGATGGGCAGCACGAGCTGCAAGTCAAGGCGCTGCTGATGCAATGGCCGCCGATCCATCATGACACCTACCGGCGATCCTACGCAGGACTGATCTCGAAGCTCCTGATCGAGGAAGTCGGAACGCAGATTTTTCGCCTCACCGAAGCCGGATTGAGCGCGATCGGCGTCACGCTGCGCAAGCCGCAGCCGGCCAGAGGCTAGACGTTGAAGCGGAAGTGGATGACGTCGCCGTCGCGCACGGTGTAGTCCTTCCCCTCGAGCCGCAGCTTGCCCGCCTCCTTGGCACCGACCTCGCCGCGGCAGGCGACAAAGTCGTCGTAGGAAGCGACCTCGGCGCGGATGAAGCCGCGCTCGAAATCGGTATGGATCACGCCCGCCGCCTGCGGCGCGGTGGCGCCGGCGCGTACCGTCCAGGCGCGCACCTCCTTCGGCCCGGCGGTGAAGTAGGTCTGCAGGCCGAGCAGCGCGTAGGCGGCGCGGATCACCCGGTTGAGGCCCGGTTCCGCCATGCCCATGTCCTCGAGGAACAGCTGCTTGTCCTCGTCGGGCATGTCCGCGATCTGCGATTCGATCGCCGCGCTCACCGGCACCACCGGCGCGCCTTCCTTGGCCGCATGCGCGCGGATTTTCTCCAGCAGGGCTTCCGAACCCTGTTCGGCGATGTTGGCCACGTACATGGTCGGCTTCATGGTGAGCAGGAAGAGCGGCGTGATCACCGCGCGCTCCTCTTTCGACAGCTCGGCACTGCGCGCGGGCCGGCCGGCGTCGAGCACGGTCCTCACCTTGTTCAGCGCCGACACCAGGCGCACCGCGTCCTTGTCGCCGGTGGTCTGGGCGAGCTTGGCGTGCTTGGAAATCTGCTTCTCGACCGAATCGAGGTCGGCGAGCGCGAGCTCGGTGTTGATGGTCTCGATGTCCGACACCGGGTCGACCTTGCCCGCGACGTGCACCACGTTCGGGTCCTCGAAGCAGCGCACCACGTGCGCGATCGCGTCGGTCTCGCGGATGTTGGCGAGGAACTTGTTGCCGAGGCCTTCGCCCTTCGACGCGCCCGCCACCAGCCCGGCGATGTCGACGAACTCGACGACCGCCGGCACCACCTTTTGCGGATGCTCGATCTCGGCGATCGCATCGAGGCGCGGGTCGGGCACCGGCACGATGCCGACGTTCGGCTCGATGGTGCAGAACGGGTAGTTCTCGGCCGCGATCCCGGCCTTGGTGAGCGCGTTGAACAGGGTGGACTTGCCGACGTTCGGCAGCCCGACGATGCCGCACTTCAAGCTATTTCTTCCCGAAAAGCGACTTCAGCAACCCGCCCGGCTTTTTCGCTTCGGGCTCCGGTTCTTTGACCGGAACTTCCTTTTTGGGAGGTTCCTTCCTTTCAACCGGCTTGGGCTCTCCGGAATGCAGTTTCTGGATCGCGGCCTGGATATCGCCGGTCAGCATCTCGGGCAGCACCTGCAGGGATCTGTCGATGGCCTGGTCGATCGCCGCCTTGTCGTCGGCCGAGGGCTTCTGCAGCACGTAGTCGCCACCCTCCATGCCGGCGGGCGGCTTGCCGACGCCGATGCGCAGCCGCCAGTAGTCGTGCGAGGCGAGGCGCTGCGAGATGTCCCTCAGCCCGTTGTGCCCGGCGATACCGCCGCCCTGCTTCACGCGCGCGACACCCGGCGCGAAGTCGAGCTCGTCGTGCACCACGAGGATCTCTTCCGGCTTGAACTTGAAGAAGCCGGCAAGCATCTGCACCGGCTGGCCGCTGAGGTTCATGTAGGACTGCGGCAGAAGAAACCAGGCGCCGCCGGCAGTCTTGCCGACCAGCGCCTTGAACTTCGGGTCCTTGCGCAGCGCGAAGCCGCTCGACTGCGCGAAGCGCTCCACCAGCCAGAAGCCGGCGTTGTGGCGCGTGCGCTCGTGCTCCTTGCCCGGGTTGCCCAGGCCGACTACTAACCTGATCACTTCTTGTCTTTTTTGTCGGCCTTCTCGGGCGCAGCGGGCTTCGCGGCGGCCTTGTCGCCGCCCTTGTCGCCACCCTTCGCGGCGGCACCCGGCTTCTCGCCGCCGCCTTTGGCGGCTGCACCTTTTTCGCCCTCGGCACCCGCTTCGCCTTCCTTCGGCGCGGCAGCCTGCTCGGTGGTCGGAACCTCCGACGCCGAGACGACGGCGGCGGTTTCTTCCTCCTCGGTGACCAGCTGCGGCACCACCACGGTGGCAACCACCGGGTTTTCGGCCTTGCCGATGGCGAGCTCGACGCCCTTCGGCAGCTTGAGGTCGCGCGCGTGCACCGAGTTGCCGACCGAGAGATTGCCGAGGTCGACCTCGACGAATTCCGGCAGGTCGTCGGGCAAGCAGGTGATGTCGATCTCGTTCACCACGTGGCTCACCACGCCGCCCTGGTCCTTCACGCCGGGCGACTTTTCCGCGTTGGTGAAGTGCAGCGGCACCTTCATGTGCAGCTTGCGGTCCTTCTGCACGCGCTGGAAGTCGACGTGCTCCACCTGCGGACGGTACGGGTGCATGGTGACCGAGCGCAGCAGCACCTGCTCCTTGGCGCCGCCCATCTCGAGCGTGAGGATCGAGGCGTGGAAGCGCTCGTTCCTCAGGTTGAGGTACAGGTCCTTGTGGTCGAGCTCGATGTTGACCGCGCCCTTTTCGCCGCCGTAGACGATGCCGGGCACGCGGCCCATGCGGCGCAGCCGGCGCGCCGGCCCGGTGCCCTGAGATTCGCGCTTGCGCGCAACGATTTCGATTGCCATGGCTCTACCCCTAGCTGGAAATTATTCAATGAACAGCGAGCTCACCGATTCCTCGGTGTAGATCCGCAGGATGGTCTCGGCGAGCAGGCCGGCGACCGACAGGATGCGGATTTTCTTGCACGCGCGCGCGTCCTCGCCGAGCGGAATGGTGTCGGTCACCACCAGCTCGTCGAGGTCGGACTTGGCGATGCGATCCACCGCGCCGCCGGAGAGCACCGCGTGGGTGCAATACGCGACCACTTTGGTCGCGCCCTCTTTCTTCAGGACCTGCGCCGCCTTCACCAGCGTGCCGGCAGTGTCCACCATGTCGTCCATGATCACGCAGGTGCGGCCCTTCACCTCGCCGATCACGTTCATGACTTCCGAGACGTTGGCCTTCGGCCGGCGCTTGTCGATGATCGCGAGGTCCGACTCGAGGCGCTTGGCGAGCGCCCGCGCGCGCACCACGCCGCCGACGTCCGGCGAAACCACGATCAGGTCCTCGTAGCGCTGCTTCCACACGTCGCCGAGCAGCACCGGCGCGGCATAGATGTTGTCGACCGGGATGTCGAAGAAGCCCTGGATCTGGTCGGCGTGCAGATCCATGGTCAGCACGCGCGCCACGCCGACCGAGGCGAGCATGTTGGCCACCACTTTCGCGCTGATCGCCACGCGCGCCGAGCGCGGGCGGCGATCCTGGCGGGCGTAGCCGAAATACGGGATCGCCGCGGTGACGCGCGCCGCCGAGGAACGCTTCAGCGCGTCGATCATCACCAGCATTTCCATCAGGTTGTCGTTGGTCGGCGCGCAGGTCGACTGCAGTACGAACACGTCCTTGCCGCGCACGTTCTCCAGCAGCTCGACCATCACCTCGCCGTCGGAGAACTTGCCGACGATCGCGCGCCCGAGCGACAGGTTGAGGTGCTTCGCCACCTCCTGCGCGAGGCGCGGGTTGGCGTTGCCGGTGAACACCA
>Ga0134121_10005326_pt1 | contig 10471 bp, 7 predicted proteins | sample KB301_FD_96463 | JGI IMG/M metagenome (GOLD analysis project Ga0134121, IMG submission 96463) | Terrestrial soil microbial communities without Nitrogen fertilizer from Kellogg Biological Station, Michigan, USA - KB3-0-1 | ecosystem: Environmental > Terrestrial > Soil > Unclassified ...
AATAACACCGACTTCGAGACCGAGGAAGCGATGGATCTGGCCCATCCACTCGGCGTCGCGAGAAGCGAGATAGTCGTTAACCGTAACGACGTGAACACCGCCGCGACCCGTAAGCGCATTTAAATAAGACGGCAAAGTAGCGACGAGCGTCTTGCCTTCGCCCGTGCGCATCTCGGCGATTTTGCCCTGGTGGAGAACGATGCCGCCAATCAACTGCACGTCGAAGTGACGCATGCCGGTCGTGCGCACGCTTGCTTCACGAACTAGCGCGAAAGCCTCCGGCAGGATTTCGTCGAGCTCTTCGCGCTCACGTCGCTTTCGCTCTTCTTTATCAGTCACGTCAGCGACGGCTTTTTGCAGGCGCTCTTTAAACTGAGCGGTACGTCCACGCAGCTCGTCGTCAGAAAGCTTCTGCATCGACGGCTCGAACGAGTTGATCTTTTCGACCAGCGGCAGGATTGATTTCAAAAACCGCTGGTTGCTGCTGCCAAAAACCTTAGTAAGAAATTTATCGAAACTCATAGCTCAATTAGTTTAGCCAATCAGTAATAATCTGTGAATCGGTGATTAAACGCCTGGTTCTAAATTTTTCTTGATCATATCGACGACGCTTTGCCGCGGCATTGAGAAGTTAACCACCACTCGCTTGCCGTCGGGCGTCGCATTCGTATTTTTCATCAACACTTCTTCATCGTGCCCTGCACGCGAGCCCGCTCCGAAAAACAGCAGGTTGTTCAGCGCTTTGGCGAGCGACTCGGCACGTTCCGGCGACGACGCCTCCGACGTGACCGAAGCCAGCACTTCCTTCTCGCCCTGCTTGACCGTGATCTTCACCGTCGCGCCGGGATTGTCTTTGCTGATCGGCTGCAGGTAAGCGAGAAATCCACTGTCGTTCAGCGCCGCCACCAGCTTGCCAAACAGATCAACGAGATTCTCGTCGCCGGTTTTCTTCGTGAACGTCGCATCTTTCAGTTTGCCCTTCTCGTCGAGTTTCGCTTCGATCTCGATCTCGAACGGCTTCTCGAAATCCAGTTTGCCCTGGTTCTTCAAGTCGTTCGCGTATGCGGCGAAGTCTTTCAGGACTTTCTTGTTGATCTCGTTCTCTTCCGGCAGCGTGACGTTGTTTTGCTCGGCGGTTTTCTCGAGTTCCTGCTGCGCTTGTTCGGGAGTCAGCTTCGAAGGGGATGGACTAGCTTGAGCGACAGCCGCCGCTGACGGCGATGGACTCGCTATTGGCGAAACACTCGGACTCGGCGACGGCGAGCTTTCCGGATTGACCTTCGACTCCTTACTCGCCTGCGAGATGATCTTCGGTGCGAACGGATCTATGGCGGGTGCTTGTCCGGGAATTTGTCCGGGGGCGAGCTGCTGCGCGAAATAGCCTTCCGGGTAATGAAACTTCTCGTTCAACTGGACCATCTGCACTTCGCCGATCTGGGTCGCCTCGTAATCCTTTTCAACAAACTTCGTGCTCGCAATCAGTGCAGCGATGTTCAATGTGTCGCGAAACGCGGGAACGTAAATCACCATCCACACAAACACGAGATGCAGGACGAGCGAAGCGCCGACGAGCTTGCTTACCAATGGCCACCGCGGCTCGCGATTTACCTCAAACTTCTCGAACAATCCCATCCCGTAATCCCGCAATATGTCCCAAAAGCCTCCGGGTTAGACGCCATTGTAACTCTCAGGGTTCGCGTTAGCACTTCGCAGGCCACACTCTGAAAGTTAGAATGACTTCGTGCGCCGAAATACCCGAAAAAACTGGGACAAACGCCGCTCGCGTGGTCGACGCGGCCCAGAAAAATCTCACGGCCAACGCGACCATGAGGCTAACGTACGAGCCCAGCGCATTGTTTCACCCTCACGCGAGACCAAACGACTGCTCGAGGGCATCGGCACACCTCGTAAGACGCCTTTCAAGCCCGATCCGTTTCAAACAGAAGCGCTCGCGAGCCTCGAATACGAAGACGTGCTGGTCACGGCGCCGACGGGCAGCGGTAAAACGTGGATCGCGCGAGAGGAAATCCGGCGACTTCTCGATAGCGGGCGGCGCGCCTGGTACACGTCGCCGTTGAAGGCACTCACAAACTCGAAATACCAGGAATTTATTGAAGAATTTGGGTCTGAGCGGGTTGGGATACTGACGGGCGACCGGAAAGAGAACTCCGAGGCGCCGCTGATTGTCGGAACCACCGAGATCTATCGTAATCAGCTTTTCGATTCCTTGCGTGGTGGGAATGAAGTCAGTGCGGATCTCGTGGTGTTGGATGAGGCGCACTATCTCGCGGATGAAGACCGCGGGCACGTCTGGGAAGAGGCGATTATCCTGACGCCACCGCGCATTAGGTTGTTGTTGCTGTCGGCGACGATCGGCAACGCGCACGAGTTTGCGGTGTGGTTGGAAGAGATTCGCGGTGTGCGTTGTGGTGTGATTACTGGGCCATTAAAACGCCCGGTGCCGTTACGGTCGGCGGTGTTGCTGCCGGACAAGCGATTGTTGCCGTTGTTGGATGAGAACGGAAGGTTAAATACTGAAATCCTTCAGATGATCGAAAGGGAAAGAGAACGTTAGACAGGATTTCAGGATTTATCCTGTTAATTCTGAAAATCCTGCAATCCTGTCAAACAAAACCAAGAACACACACAATCAAAATGAAACTGCGCATGCCCGAGATGCCGTCAGCCACATTGCTGGCGGCACTCGAGGGTTACAATTTGCTCCCGGCCATCGTCTTCCTGCCGACGCGCCGTCGCTGCGATCAGGCGGCATCCGAAGCAGCACTCACGCGCCGCGATCCAAACGACAGCCGCCGCGAGGCGCGCCGTGATTTCATGCGCGCGTTTGTAGAAGAGCATCCGGAAGTTCGCGGTCATCGCCACTGGGACACGATCATCCGCGGCGGTGTCGCGTCGCATCACGCCGGACACATTCCCGCCTGGAAACTCGTGATCGAGAAACTGATGAGCGCCGGACTGCTGGACGCGATCTTCGCTACGGCCACAGTCGCAGCCGGCGTCGATTTTCCGGCCCGCAGCGTTGTTCTCACCGGCGCCGACGCACGCACGGGCAGTGGCTGGCGCGCGCTTTCGGCTTCCGAAATGCAGCAGATGACCGGACGCGCCGGACGCCGCGGCCGCGACAACGTCGGCTTCGTTATCGCCGCTCCCGGTCTTCACCAGGATCCCGAACGCATCGCCCAGCTTCTAAAAACGCCGCCCGATCCGCTCGTCAGCCAGTTTCGCGCTACTTACACAACGCTGCTCAACCTCCTCGACGCTTTCGGAAGTTTCGTTTCAGTGCGCGAGATCGCTGAACGCAGCTTTGCGTATCGCGACTTCGCCCGGCAGATGGCCCAACTCGAACGAAGTCGCAGCGAAAGCGAAGAAAAGATCCACAACGCATTGAAAGACGCGGCGTGTGACATTCCGTTGTCAGCCGTGCTCGGTCTCGAGCGACTCCTCGGCATTCGCGCGCGTCTGCAGGAAGCGAAGCCGCAAACACGCGCCGAAGTTTTTCATCGCTGGCTGAACGAGGTGGTGAAGCCGGGTCGCGTCGTGGGAATCGGACGCTCCGGCCGCAGGCTGGTGATGGTGACGGAGAAGCGCGACGGGAATGTGCGTGGTTTTCGTGAAGATGGTCGTCAGGCCAGCTTTCCGCAGGAGCGAATCGGGCGCGTTTATGCGCCGGTTTTTCGTTTGAAAGAAGAAGAGATCGAGCGTGCTTTTGACGAGATTCGCGAACGTGGCCGAGATCTCACGCTGCCCGAGCCGAGACTGCGCGACGCAGACGCAGAAGAGACTGACGCGCTCAAGATCATCGACGACTCGATCGAAAATCTGCTGCCGCATCAGCAACACTGCACGGACGTCGTCTGGCAGCTTCACACCACTGCCGAAGACTACGAGCGGGCTTCGCGACGGATCGAGGCCTTGCGTGAAGAAGTTTGGCTGCCGTTTGAGCAACGCGCGCGAGTGCTCGCGATCTTTGGTTATCTCGATTACGAAGCGGAGAAGGTGACGGAGCGCGGGCGCTGGCTCGCGGATCTGCACATCGATCGCCCGTTGCTCGTCGGCGAAGCCTTAGAAGCCCGTCTGTTCAATTCACTCGAGCCAAAGCAACTCGCAGGCATTATGGCCGCGCTCACCGCCGATGCAGATCGCGACTACGGCGAGCTGGAGTTGAATGATGAGGTGGTGACTTCACTCGCGCGTTTTGAAGACATCGGCTTCAAAGTCTCCGCGGAAGAATGGAAACACGGTCTCGAGCCCGCGCCGGAGTTGAACTTCTCTGCGGCCGGCGCCACGGTGCGTTGGGCCGGCGGCATGCACTGGTCTGATATCGTCAGGGAGACGCGCGCCGAAGAAGGCGATCTGTTTCGCATGTTTTCACGCACGGGCGAAGCGCTGCTACAGATCGCGGGCCTGCGCCGCAGCCATCCCGAAGCCGCGAATATGGCCTGGGCCGTCGCTGAGATGGTCTTGCGTGAACCAATTCGATAGTATCTCTCGCGTATCTATACAGATGAATACGCACTAAATTAAGAAAGGAAATTCATGTCTACTTCTTCTGCAGCCCAGCAACCTTCTCCCCAGTTATTTTTCCAAACAATCAACGCGCACCAGCGCACCGAGGCTTTGAAAGCCGCCATCGAGCTTGAAGTGTTCACGGCCATCGGCGAAGGCAACACGACCGCGTCTGCTATCGCGAATCGCTGCCAGACCGCCGAACGCGGCATGCGCATTCTTTGCGACTACCTGACCATAATGGGAATGCTAAACAAGAACGACGGCCAGTATGCGCTGACGCTCGACTCCGCAACTTTTCTCGACAAGCGCTCGCCGGCGTATCTCGGCGGAACGATCGGCTTTCTTAGTACACCGGAGCTGTTGGAAGGCTCCCGGAACATGACTGAAGCCGTGCGCAAAGGCGGTACGGCTATTGAGAATGAAGGCACGGTCGGGCCGGACAATCCGATTTGGGTGAAGTTCGCGCGTGCGATGGCGCCCATGATGATGATGCCGGCGCAGTTGATCACGAAACTGGTAGATCCAAATGCCGATCGAAAGCTGAAGATTCTCGACATCGCGGCCGGACATGGCCTATTCGGAATCACATTTGCGAAGAATAATCCACAAGCCGAAATTCATGCGGTTGATTGGAAGGCTGTTTTGGAAGTGGCGAAGGAGAACGCGCAGAAAGCCGGCGTTGGTGATCGGTATCACACGATCGAAGGCAGTGCGTTCGATGTCGAGTTTGGCAGTGGCTATGATCTGGTTCTGATAACCAACTTCCTGCATCACTTTGATCCGCCGACAAACGAAACGCTGTTACGGAAAGTACACGCCGCGCTCACCGATGGAGGCCGGGTCGCGACTTTAGAGTTTGTTCCCAACGACGATCGTGTAAGTCCGCCTGACTCGGCCGGATTTAGCATGATGATGCTGGTCGGCACGCCGAGCGGCGATGCGTACACGTTCGCCGAGTTGGAGCGAATGTTTGCCAACGCGGGATTCTCGCGCAGCACGGTTAATCCGCTGCCGCCAACAATCCAAACCGTCGTTATCTCCGAGAAATGATGCGATGCGCTTGCTCATATTTCTGATGTGTGTGGCGATGTTGCTACCGCAAACACAACAAACTGCACCAGCGGAAACTGACTACCTGCTCAAGCCGGCTCGCGTCTTTGATGGCGAGTCGGCGCAGGTTCACGATGGCTGGGTCGTGCTCGTTCATGGCGACAAGATCGTGAGTGTTGGACCGGCAGCCAGCATCACGGCTCCGGCCGGTGTGAAGGTAATCGAGCTGCCGGGGCTGACCTTGATGCCCGGCCTGATCGAAGCCCACTCACACATCCTGCTTCATCCGTACAGCGAAACTCCCTGGAACGATCAGGTCGCGCGCGAGTCTCTGAGTTTGCGTGTTGCGCGTGCAACAAACCACCTGCGCAACACGCTCCAGGCGGGTTTCACGACGATTCGTGATCTCGGTACGGAAGGCGCAGGTTACGCCGATGTCGGGCTGAAGCAGGCAGTCGAACAGGGCATCATTCCCGGCCCGCGCATGATCGTGGTCACGAGAGCGATCGTCGCGACCGGCAGTTATGGACCAAAGGGTTACGCGTCAGAGTGGACCGTGCCGCAAGGCGCTGAAGAAGCTGACGGAATTGACAGTCTGACGCGCGTCGTCCGCGATCAGATCGGACACGGCGCGGACTGGATCAAGATCTACGCTGACTATCGCTGGGGCAAGTCAGGCGCGGCGCCGACGTTCTCGCTCGACGAGATCAAGCTCGTCGTTGAGACAGCGAAGAGCGCGGGCATTCCGGTCGCTGCCCATGCGACGACGGCGGAAGGAATGCGACGCGCGGTGCTGGCGGGTGTCGAGACGATCGAACACGGCGATGGTGGCACGCCGGAAATTTTTCGCCTGATGAAGGAGCGCAATGTCGCGCTTTGCCCGACCCTCGCGATTGCGTCGCGCACAAATGTTGAGCGGAAACAAGCGGCGTTTAAGGCAGCGCTCGACGCCGGTGTGACGATTGCGAGTGGCAGCGACGTCGGGGTTTTCGCGCATGGCGACAACGCACTCGAGATTGAAACGATGGTCAAATTCGGCATGCCGCTGATCGACGCGCTGCGCTCGGCCACCTCCGTAAACGCTCGCGTCTTGCACATGTCAGACAAGATCGGCGCGGTCAAGCAGGGCTTGCTGGCGGACGTGATTGCAGTGGAAGGCGATCCGACGAAGGATGTGGGCGCGCTGCGGAAGGTGAAATTCGTGATGAGGGGCGGGGTCGTCTACCGCGAACCGTAAAAGAAGTTCCCCGCGGCGGCGCAACGGCGCAGCGAGGAATTCAAATTCGACGGATAGCTTTGCGGCTTTCGTTTGCGCCGTTGCGCCGCCGCGGGGGACTTCTTTCTAAGCGGAATTTGTTTTTGGAACCAGCCGGGCGACGGTCAGCAGCAGTTCTTCGGTCCGAAAAGGTTTCCCGACGAAGTCGTTGAATCCGGTCTGCAGGGCGCGCACGCGGTCCTGGTCCGTGTGAGCCGTGACTGCCACGCAGGGAATGTGGGCCGTCGAGGAGTTTGCCTTGAGCTCACGAAAGACTTCCCAACCATCCAGCCCCGGCATCGAGAGGTCGACCATGATCAAATCCGGAGGGTCCTCACGCGCCAGGTCCAGACACTCCCTGCCGTTCCGCGCCTCGCGAACGTCGTAATTCGCGCCCGACAGCAGCAGCCGCAGCAACTCGCGGTTATCGTCGTAGTCCTCCGCAATGAGTATGGTAGGTGGCATATTTAACACTGGACGACGGTCTGGTTAATCCGTTAGATTACCAGACGACGCCTTTTGGCGAAAAACGATTTCTTGACTAGCTGAATACCAGCCGTTCATAATCATCCCCAGAGTTCTGGCGGCCCCTGCGGGACTCACCATTGCTAATAATCAACCTTGGGTTAGAAATCCCTACCTGAAGACCTTGAGGTTCGTCAAAACAACACCACGATACGGAGGAGCGCGCTGTGGTCAACGGACACCTGGAAGACAGTTTGCGGCGTGAGATCGAGAGTTATCTCGAAACCCGCATGAGTGCGGTAAAGCAGGAGATAACCACTCTGCAAAGTCTGCTCAACGAGTCGCTTTCGAGTTTTCTCGAACGCCAGACCGATGTGCAGATGGAAGGCAGCATGCTGGCCTCGATCACTGAGCACCTGCACGCTGCACACGAACGAGGTGTCGAGTTGGCCGCGTCCGAGTCGTCCCGCGCGAAGGCCTCAAGCGACATGGCCATCGTGAAAGCGGCCATTGGCGAGATCAACGAGCAGAAATCGCAGGCCGAGATTCTCAAGGCGCTCGTCAACCGTGCTTCTTCGTTTGCGCCACGCGTCGCGTTCTTCGTTATCAAAGGCGAACAGGCGGCGGGCTGGCGTGGGCGTGGTTTCGAGGGTTCGGTGGGCGACGAGGCGATCCAGGAAATCTCATTTTCAGTAAACGCCGACACCGTTATCGGCAGCGCCGCGAAAGGACTCGCGACGTGGAGTGGTGGTCCGGGTTCGCATTCAGAAGATCATCTGTTACAGAACCGGCTCGGTGAAGAGCAGGCGCAACGCATCGTGGCGATACCGCTGAAAGTTCGCGGACGCGCCGTCGCCGTTCTTTACGCCGACTCAGCCGGCCTCGACTCGGAGTCGATCAATCTCGAAGCGCTCGAAACCCTCGTCACCGTTTCGGGAATGGCAGTCGAGCTCTTGTCAGCCGCGCGTGGCAGCGCAGCAGCTCCGAAACGAGCAGTCGAAGAAGCTCCGGCGCCGGTTGAGCAACCGCAGCCTTCTTACGAGCCGACGAGTGAATACACGCCCACGCCGGAACCTGAACCGGAACCGACTTTCTCGGGCGCTGAGACGATCGAGAATTATCAGCCTACTTACGAAGCGCCGGCTTATGAAGAAGCGCCAGTTGAACCACCGTCGTTCGTAGAAGCGACGCCAGTTGAAGAGCCGTCCGGTATCTTTGAGGATTCTTCAGCGACGGCAGAACCGCCTTCGATTTCCGGCGACGAGCCGCCCGCGTGGAACACGCCGCCAGTCGAAGCAGCCGCGCCGCCGCGAAAACGTTACGGTCAGGATGCGGAACTGCCTGTGGAAGTCCACGGCGAGGAAGAGCGGCGTTTGCACAACGACGCGCGGCGGTTTGCACGCTTGCTGATTTCCGAGATCAAGTTGTACAACGAGCAGAAGGTCGCGGAAGGACGCATCGAACACGACCTGTACGATCGTTTGCGCGAGTACATCGATCGGTCGCGCGAGATGTATGATAAGCGCGTGAAAGCCGAGGTCGCCTCTCGTTACGATTATTTTCACGGTGAGCTGGTGAACACGCTCGCCGAGGGTGATCCGGCAAAACTCGGCGCGAATTATCCCGGCGCAACCGTGAACGTGTAGAAATGCACAGAACCGAGCGCGGTAGCGCCGGGTCAAACTCAGTTAAGAGGTATCATTTGGAAGTTGACCCGGCGCTACCGCGCTCGGTTCTGTATTATGGCCAAACATCGCTTACTCTTTATTTTCATCGGCGTTGCTCTGGTCGCTGTTGCCTCGCTTCCGTTCGTCCTGAGCGCGAGTTGTGTCACGCGCCCGCAAACCCTCGGAGAACAAAAAGCGCTCGAAAGCCTGCGCAGCATGACGCGCAACGACGTGCTGCCGTCTGAAGACGTCGTCGCTGGCATCGAGAACCAGTTTCCACGCACTAAAACCGCCGCACTCGCACGAATGCTGCGCGCGCGAATCAAGCTCAAAGCCGGAGACGCTGCCGGCGCCGCCTCGTTACTCGACACCAAACTGATCGCCGAACAGACCTCGCTCGCTGATTACGCACTCTCATTGCGCGGCAGCGCGCTCGAGCAGGCCGGAAAGGTTCAGGAAGCACGCGCGGTTTACCAGGAGTTGATGCAGTCGCATCCGACGTCGCTGCGCGCGCGTGATGCCGCTTTGCGAGCGACGGACTTGATTACGAAAGCCGGCCAAGGCGCTGCGGTTCCCCTCTTGTTGAAAAACTTCGCGCAGGCAGACGATGCGGCCGCTCTGCTTCTGACAGCAAAAGCTTACGAACAGACTGGCGATCAAACACGCGCGCTTGCTTCATATCGACGACTCTATTTCTTCGCGCCCGAGTCGGCTGAAAGCGCCGAGGCCGCGACTGCGATCACGCGGCTCGGCTCAACTACGACGCCAGCCACCGCGGAAGAAGCGATCACGCGTGCCGAGCGCCTGTACAACGCGAAAAAGTACGCGGACGCTTACTCTGCTTACAGCGACGCGTTCGCGAAGTTTCCCGCAACGGCTACCAACGAAAATCAACTCCAACGCGGCATCGCGGCTTACACGCTCAGACGAACTCCAGACGCTGTCGCAGCCTTGAACGCGATCCCGACTTCTGCCGCCGAGACGCGCGCCGAAGCGATGTTCTACCTCGCACAAACTTACGCGCGCGCGAAGCAGTGGGAACAAGCCCGCGCGACTGCCGAAGAGCTACGACGAACTTTCCCGAACAGCAATTTCACGCCGCGCACGTTTGTCGCCGTCGGTCAGATCGCATCTGACGCAAACAACACGGCTGACGCTTCATATTTCAAGCGCGCCGCGGTCAACGGATTCGGTAGCTCGATTGAAGTCGCGCAGGCACAGTTTGATCTCGCCTGGGAAGCGCACCTGGCGAAAAACTACGCTGAATCGTCGCGAATGCTGACCGAGCATCTCGCCTATTACGCCGACAAGAACACCGACAATCGTGGACGCGCAGGCTACTGGGCCGCGCGCGATTCGGAGCGGGCGGGCAGACTGTCCGAAGCGCGGGCGCTTTACGAAGCGATGCTCGCGCGTTACGACGCGAACTGGTACGGCTACCTCGCGAAGCAACGACTGGATGCAGCCGGTCGAACGTTGCCGTCCAAAACTTTTCCGCCTGACT
>Ga0134121_10005327_pt1 | contig 10470 bp, 6 predicted proteins | sample KB301_FD_96463 | JGI IMG/M metagenome (GOLD analysis project Ga0134121, IMG submission 96463) | Terrestrial soil microbial communities without Nitrogen fertilizer from Kellogg Biological Station, Michigan, USA - KB3-0-1 | ecosystem: Environmental > Terrestrial > Soil > Unclassified ...
CAGCCGCAGCGTCTTGTCGCGACTGCCGGAGACGATGCGGTGCCCGTCGGGGCTGAACGCCACGCTCCGTAGCTCGTCCGTGTGGCCGGTGAGCGGCTGGCCGACTGGTTGGCCGGTGTCGGCGTCCCACAGCCGCAGCGTCTTGTCGCGACTGCCGGAGACGATGCGGTGCCCGTCGGGGCTGAACGCCACGCTCCGTAGCTCGTCCGTGTGGCCGGTGAGCGGCTGGCCGACTGGTTGACCGGTGTCGGCATCCCACAGCCGCACGGTCTTGTCATCTCCGGCGGAGACGATGCGGTGCCCGTCGGGGCTGACCGCCAGTGCGAATACTCTCGACGCTGCCTCGACGATCTTGAGTGTGTTGACCCGCTTCACCAATGCGGTTAGCAGTGGGCCTTCGTCAGGGGTACGCGCAAGCTGTTGTCCCACGAGCAGCTGCTCGAAGGCACGCACATCGCCACCGGGGCGGTTTCCGGCCAGCATCGACTGCGCCTCGGAGACCAATCGCAGGCTGGTCGCCTCGCGGAAACGCGCGTCGGACTGGTTTCGCGCAGTGTTGGCCTGCATACCCAGAATCACAGCCATCACCGCGACGATCGCGGTGACCGCCAGCACGGCGATGAGTACCTTTGAACGCTTCCGCATCGCTGCCGCATGCCGCTGGGCGGCTTCCAGTTCGGCTGTCCGACGGCGTTGTTCGGCCTCGACGCGGTCGTTCTCGCGGGTGCGGGAAGCCTGCAGGAAGTCGCGAGTGGGGTCGAGCCGACTGCGAAAGCCGGGTTTGACGGCAAGGGCTTCGGCGTGAACCAACCGGGAGCCCTCCAGCAGCCAGGATTCGTTGCGGCCACTGGCCCGCCAGTCAGCTGCGGCGCGTTCGATGCTGTCGGCGTCTTTGAGGCTCTGGGCCTCGTCCCGCAGCCAGGCCGCCAGCTCGCGCCATTGCCGCAGCAGACTTTCCAAAGCGACCTCGACCACGGTCTGGCCGTCGTGGGTGTCCTTGACCAGCAGCCGCTTCTCCACCATCGCCTGGATGAGGGGACGGCTGGCGACGGGCAGGTCGTCCCAGCGGGCCAGGCGGCGCATCGGCTGGTCGTTGCCGGGGTTGATGGTTGCCAGCCACGGGATGAACGCATCGTGCAGCATGTCGAGTTGGGCGTGCCGTTTGTCGTTATCCAGTAGTTTGTCCACCTCGGTCTGGACCACCTGGGCCATCCCGCCCATCGACTCATACTCGGCCACCGTCAGATCACCGTCGTCCCCGAAGTCGCGATATAGCCGTTCCAACGTCAACGCCAGCAGCGGTAGCGCATCAGCTCCTTCGGCGGCCTCTGTCAGCAGCCGCTCCACCAGCGCCGGCTCGACCACTAATCGATGCCCGGCGGCGGTGGCCCGCCGGGCCGGGCCGGTGATGACCTCGGAGTGCCCTGCAGGGGGCATGGGTTTGAGTTCGTCGAACACCGCGCTGTGCACCCCGGCCAACTCGGGAGCGATTTGCAGCGGCTCGTAGCGATCGGCACGGATGGTCATCGCCACGATCATCGCCGGAGTCACACCTGCCTCATGCTGGACCAGGGCGGCGACCAACTCCAGGAATTGCGGGGCCTGCGGCCCTGCGTCGGCGTTGAACAGTTCCTCGGCCTGATCCACCGGCAGCACCAGGGTGGGGGCGGGCTGCTCGGCAGCCACATCGAACAGTCGGGTGCGGGCTACCTGCCGAGCCTCCTCCAACCAACCTCGCAATTGCTCGACATGCGGGGTCAGGCACGCGTTCTTGATCTCGCCCAGCATCGGCTCGCGTAACCCGAGATCGGTGCGCAGGCTGTGCACGGCCTGGGCCATTCCGTGTTCCCCGGTGAGCGCGGCCCGCTCGGGCCGCACGATGGGCAGAGGAAGGAAGCGGCGGTCGTCGCGATGCAGCCGTGGCAGCAGCCCCGCCCGCAGAAAGGACGACTTGCCCGCCCCTGACGGGCCGAGGATGACGAGCAGGGACTCCACCCCCGACGTCCGCATCCCGTGCAGCACATCCAACCCGCGCAAGATCTGGGCGTCGCGGCCGAAGAACACCGCCGCGTCGGCCTCCGTGAGCGGTGCCCATCCCCGATAGGGCGCGCGGCCGGGATCCCCCGGAGGCGGCCACGGGAAGTGCTCTGCCCCAATCCCCAGGGCACGCAAGGCCTCCAGCAGTCGCTGCATGCCGTCACTGGCCAGCCGGACCGGTTCGCCGTTGTCCACGGTGATGTCGGCGACTAGGCCATCACCGGTGAACAAGTCGCACCGCTGCCATTCCGAGGTGATGCCGGTGTCGGCAAGCGGCTCCAGCCGAGCGCACAGGATGGTTTTGTTCAATGTCTCGGCGTACCGGAACTCTGCCTGGCACTCGCGGGAGGCTTCCCAGTGCTTCGACAGCAAGCAGATCACCGCCTCACAGCGGCTGTTAGCCCGCTGCAATGCCTGCCTCCAGCGCTCCCCAGGCCGAATACCGGTGTGCGGGTCCAGATCCAGGAAGATCTCCTCGGCGAGACCCGGCTCGTGCTCGATCAACCACGCCTTAACCGCCGTCGCCTCGCGGCTATCCAGGCTGGAATGGCTCAAGAACACCCGCGACACGCTTCACCCCCGGTCGGCGCAGGCGCGCACCTATCTCAGCCATGATCGCAGCTAAACCGACACTTCGCGGCAAGATCAACGTGCCTTTCCAACCCGCATGGCGATAAACCACAGTCACAACGGGCCCCAACCCCGGTGGGGGTCTGAGACGAGTTTGCGGATGAGTTGGCCGGTGTTTCGGTCGAGGACTCGGATGAACCGCCGGGACGCTTCAGATCAGACCACAATGGCGGTGATGCTTCTCGGCGAGGTGAGCGTGATTTCCGTCCGGCGGCCTTGGGCGCGGTCTTGATGGTCTGCCCGTACTGCGGTTCAGATGTGGGCAGCAGCGGCGTGTGCGAGAAGTGCGGCGCGCCGCGTGAGGACGTCAGGTTGACCGGATGGCGCCCTGACCCCACGGCACGCCATGAAGGCCGTTACTACACCGCTGGGCGCCCCACCGGTCGGGTCCGCAATGGCAGAGCCGAGGCAAACGACCCTGCCGGTGGCCAGATGCTGCCGGACTACGTCGACCTTCCCTCGCGCAGCAGGATGAGCATTCGATCGTCGTGGCTCGGCACTGGCGTGGCGGCGGCAATCATCGTGATGGTGGCGCTCGTATTTTGGGCGCTGCACCTGCCGCGCCGCGGGCAGTCGGAATCGCCTGACGTGAACTACCTCGCCACGTTGCATGACGCCGGTCTGGCCGGCCAGTTCAACTCCGATGCCAATGCGATTGCCCACGGCAAACAGGTGTGCAGGCAGCTCGATGACGGCGGACCGCAGCAGGGTCTGAACGCAGACAAGATCGCCGTCGACGCCTACTGCCCTCAATTCTCCAAAGGGTTTCATATTCTCGAAACCGCCACTGTGACAGGAACATTCGTGCTGACCGGGGGAGATTCGAGCGTGGATATCAGCTCGATAGAATCGGACGGAACGTCATGTCACGGAGTGAACGGATACTCCGATATCGACCGCAACACTCAAGTCATCGTGAGGAATGGCAGGGGCGAAATCCTGGGCACCACGCCGCTCGGTGACGGCCATGGCGACGACCTCACGTGCACGTTTTCGTTCAGCTTTCCGGTCACTGAGGGTCAGGATCGCTACGTCGTCAGCGTGAGCCATCGCGGCGACTTCATCTACACCTTCAACCAACTAGCCAGTCAAGGCGTCCATATTCACCTTGGGCAGTAGTGGTCACCGCAGCGACAGCAGCGTGGACTCGAAAGCGCGATCGGCGCAGGCTTTCTCGTGACGGCCGTCGGCTGTGCATTGCTCGTGTAAGCATAAAAGGATGACGGCGCGGCACGCCTCGGGACTTGCAGCGTCTGGAGGGATCGAGTGCCGTCTGACCAACCGCCGCCAATCACAACGAACTGGGGGAATTCGGTCATTCGCGCCGTCGCGCTGCTTGCGGTCATCCTTATTGGCCTAACCGGCTGCGGTTCGTCTTCGAAGAACCAGTCGGGTGATACCGGCGGAGAACCTGGGGCCGGCACCGTCGTATCCGATGCTCCCCCGGCCAATCTCGACCCGTCGGTGCACGATGCGTCGTCGTGGGCGAGGGGTATGACGTATCGGTCGCGCTCCGGAATCGACGACGACAACACACACGTCACCGGTTCGGTTTTCGTGCCGAAAGGCGACCCTCCCGAGGGTGGCTATCCTGTTGTGGCCCTTGCGCCTGAGACGATAGGCACCGCTGCCGACTGCGCTGCGTCGCTCTCGCCGAACCTGCTCGGCAGTTCCGCCGATGTGGCGGCGCTGCTGAAGGCGGGATATGTCGTCTTCGTGCCTGATTACCAGGGTCTGGGCAAGCCCTCGGACGGCAAGCCCGTCTATCACCCCTATTTGGACTCGACCACAGCCGGTTACGTCATCATCGACGGTGTACGGGCGGCGAAAACACTGGCCTCCGCCCCGACATCGACTTCCTGGGCGGTGCTGGGCAGTTTCGAAGGCGGGCAGGCGGCGTGCGACCAACGAACTCGTGGACAACTACGGATCTGGCCTGAACCTGATTGCCACGGCGAGTCTGTCCCCGATCGCTGATTTCGAAGGCCTCGCCGACGCGGCCATGGCCGGCACCCTCACGCCCGACCAGAAACTGGTCTACGTGGCGTTTCTAGCGGCATTGAAAAACGAGAACCCGTACGAGCTCGAACTCGACGACTACCGGCGCGGGACGGCCGAGCAGAATTGGGATGCGCTGCTGTCATGCCAGAGCGCTCAGCGAAGCGCGTTGGCTGAGCAGATACCACCGGACGATCTACGGCCCGCCACGCCGGAGGCGCTGGCCACCCTCCACGGCTATCTGCAGAAGACGACGCGCCGGTCGTGGTGTTCGTCGACTCGACCGGCAAGTTCAACAACGACACTGAATGTGTCAACGGGCCGCGTGGCAACGCTGCCGACCATCTGACCAAGGACGTTGTACCGTATATGATTTCGCACTTTCGTGTCAGCTCGAGCCCGGCCAACTGGGGTCTGGTCGGTTGGTCGTCGGGCGGCACGTGTGCGCTGGTGCTGGCGGTTCGGTATCCAGAGTTATTTAGCGCATTCGTCTCTCTGGACGGTCAGCTCGGACCCAACGCCGGCACGAAGCCACAGACCATTGCGCGGTTGTTCGGCGGGGACGCTGAGGCATGGGCGGCGTTCGACCCCAAAACTGTCATCGAGAAACACGGCCGCTATGACGACATGTCGGCGTGGCTCGGCGTTTCGGACGCTACCTCCCCAGTGCATCGCCCAGCCAACGATGCGTCGCCGGATCCCGATGCCATCGAAGACTGGGATCAGTATTCTGAGGAGCACGCCGCCGACGCCGACAAGTTATGTGCGTTGCTGAGCGGACACAACGTCGAATGCTCGGTGGTGAGTTACTCGGGCTCGCACGACTTCCCTTCGGCTGGCGACGGATTCGCGGCTGCGCTCCCTTGGCTGGCCGGCGAACTCGACACCCCGGGAGCCGAGAAGCGCCCGATGCCCGGGGCCCGTAGGGCGCAATGAAGGCGAGCGTGCCAGGCGTCGCCGCCGCATCGCGCAGAAGAGGATCGAGATTTCGTCAGCGCGCTATCAGCGTCGGTCCTTCCTTGCGCTGGCGATTGGCCGCAACGAATTCGCGCCCATTACAAGCGCTTTCGCGACTTCACGAGTGCCGCCACTTCGGTAGGGCTAGGCGGCGGACTATCGACGGCCTGAGGAGCCCGGTCGGCGAGTCGATGAGGCCGCTGACTTTGAAGAACTGGGCTGCGACGACGGGGTCGGTTTCACACACCGTCAGCAGGCGTTCGGTCAGCTTGGCTCCGATCCGGGTCATGGCAGTACGCGCGCCTTCGGTCTCGGGGAAGTTGAGGTCGGATGTGGTGGCTAGCTGCCATGCGGTGCTGATGGGTTTGGCGGTCGACCGGAAGTACCGCTGTGCGAGATTGTCCAGCCCTTTGTGTAGGCAGTCTTGCAGCGCCACGGCCTCTAGCGCCGAGACGGTCATGCCCTGCCCATAGATGGGGTTGAAGCTGCAGATTGCATCCCCGCTCACCAGCAGGCCAGCGGGGAATCGGCGCATCTTGTCGTAGCGCCGCCATTGGCTGGAGGGGATTCGGTACCGGTGAGGGTTCCCGATCGGCTCTGCGGCTCGCACTGCGTTGAAAAACTCAGCGGGAGTGTATTTTTCGGCGTAGTCGATCATGGCTTTGAGGTCGGTTGGCGGTTCGTTCCCGCCGATACTGAAAACGGTGAAAATGGCGGTGTCGTTCTCGTTGATGGTCAGGAACATTCCCGTAGGCCGTCCGGGAACCGGATGGATGTTGACGATCATTTCGTGAAGGCTGTTGTGTTTGAGCTGCAATGGCTGGCTGACGTAACAGATGCGCGACTTGACGTGCAGCTCGTCAGGGCGTCCGTAGCCGAGTCTGTCGAGCAACGCCGGTGTGTGTGCGCTGCGGCCCATGGCGTCGACGACCAGGTCGGCCTCGAGGTCTTGGCTGGCTGTGCCGTCTCCGTCGGTAACCGTCACACCGGTGACGCGCCGACGATCAGCCGTGACGGTCAATTCGGCGACGTCGGTGCCGTCGCGGATGTCGACGTTGTCGACCGCCTCGACCCGGCGTCGGATGGCGGCTTCCAGCAACGGCCGGCTGGGAAAGTACATCGCCATCTGGTTGTGGTCGAATGCGGCCAGGCCGTGGCGCAGCATGACGTGGCCGGCGATCGACATGTAGAGCTTCGACCAGTCCCCGTCGTCCCATACAGGGGCTCCGTGGTCCACGAGGGCACTGAGCAGTCCGGGAAACAGGCGATCGAGGATGTGCGCTCCTTTGGTGAGCAGCGCGTGAGGATGGTGGGCCTGGGGGGCGCCTCGTCGGGTTGCCGCGCCGTCGGGCAGAACGTCTCGCTCGATCACCGTGACTCTGGCGAAGGAATCGGCGAGAACTCGGGCGGCCAGCAGTCCGCCGACGGATCCACCGAGAACCACGGCCTGCCGACCGACTGCCCCCATGAGACCCCATCGCTTTGACCCAACGCCGTCCCTGCCGGGATCGCGCATGCGGCGAAGTATCAGCGGACGGACATGACCTGCGATGAAATCACCTGACGTCGTACTCCGCTACCACCGCTCGTAGCCCAGTCGTCTCGAGTCGGGCCCGGGGCGGACTCGGGCCTCATGCGTCCGCTTTGCCACCGGACAGCGGGGTGGTGAAGACCACGTCTTGTCAGGCAACGTTTGCACAGCTGCTGTACCCATTGGCGGGACACATCGTAGTCGCGGGCGACCTCGCACTTGCTGCGTCCTTCCAGCACGACGGCGGTGATGACGAGCTGCGCTTTCGACATGGCCGACAGGACATCGGAATAGTTCCGAACCTGCATTAGGCTCGGGACTTTTCCGTTTGGGGCCTTTGGGTGCTCCGGTGGGTTGGTAGTCCCTAGTTGGCCCGAGGTTAGCTCGCGCAGTAGCGACCAATGTTTGCTTCTTGTAGATGCATAGTGCAGGTGGAAACAGGTTAGGTTGATCCGAGACAAGCGCCGCGCGGTCAAGCAACGCTCCGAAACCAACCTCGGGCTGCTGTCGTGGCTAGCCGGGTCGGTACGCCATGACGGCTTGGAGAAGGCCCCACAACCACAGAATCCGCCGCTGATCTTCCGGCATCCACCCGACAGCATGCACCGGGCCGGCCCAGCGTCAAGACGCAACCCGTCCTCGCTACGCTGCGGGCGCTCCGTCTTGACACCGGTCCTTACCGAACGCTGCCCGCACGGAGGCCGAAAGCCAGCAAAACCAATGGTCAACAACCTGTTGACAGGAAGCGCCCCTTCAGGGATGACAGATCAACCCCATCACTAGGACACTTCGCTGCATTACGCTTGCCTGGCATGAAGGTGAGGACATGACGACGCGGTTGTCGCCGGGTTGGTATCCAGACCTAAGCAGAACGCCGCCGAAAGTTGCCTGGGATGGCCAGAGTGGGACACCGCTTCCTCTACCCGCCGCGGCCAAGGGTCGCCGATCGCGATCTTTGCGCCTAGGGCCGCGATCCCGGCTCATAGAACGGTTTTCGCGACCAAACCCGCGCCGGGCACCTTTGCGTGACCGCGCGGCTGATCAGTGCGCTGGCAAGCGACGAGGTCTTGTGATGCCCGCTAATTGATCTGGGGCATAAATTGAAAGGCGAATTGTGCGTACTTCGTACTGGCTCGCCCGTTGCCGGAGCCATGATATTGTAATCGTCGGGGCTTTGTTGATAGCCGGATGGAAATACACTTCCGGCATCCGCGGGGCTCTGGACATTGCTCTTTGGGACGAAACCGGCTTTCTCACTCGGGGCATTGGTTTTCTCCACTTCGCGTTGCCTCCGCCGGGCGACGCCCCACTGTATTGTATATGGTACTCATTGCTGGCGAGAGTATCCTCGGACTCGATCGCACTCTACTACTTGAACTGCAGGATGGTGACCATCCTCCCCCCTGTCTTGTTCTATATACTATTGCGCCGGTACCGCGTTTCTCTACTTACTTCTTCTCTTTCGGCACTCTTTCTTTTGCTGACTAGCGCGAATTTTTACGTATGGCCTAAAGTCAATCACTTTGAACTTATGGTTTTGCTGGCATTTCTAATCCTCGCTGCGATCCCGAAATCATGGACGCTTGGATTTGCGATCCTGGCTTTTGGCTGCTTGCTTGCAGCTTATATTCGTCCGGAAATGTTCTTTGCCTTCGTTCTCTGTTTTGCCATCAGTGTCGGATCGTTTCTGCTTCGGGAGCGCACTCTGTTTCACGTTGCAGCGCTAGCGTCGCTTGCGCTTATTGCTATTGCCGTTACGATTGTCGGAAATCCGGTCAGCGGCAACCGCAGTCTTACCGCCTTTGGTCAGCATTTTTCGTTGAATTGGCACGCTTGGACGCACGACGCCTCATTGTCACCGTGGGACGACTGGCGGCAAATCGTGCACATGAATTTTGGGCAAGTGTCAGGCATCGGACAAGCGATGTTGAACAATCCGGCAGCGTTCGCGCGCCACGTTGCCACAAATGCCATTCATCTGCCTGGCGCGCTTGTCTCTACGTTTGCACTTAATCCCAACTTCTTTGCGACTTTTCATATGCGACCCATCGAAGCCTATATCCTGCTCGCCTTAGGATTTGGCGGGTTACTCTTCTTGAGTCGAAGAGCTATTTTGTCGCGCCTGCGCCTTGCGATGCCGACCGAGAAGCGGTTCCTGCTTTTTGTATGCGCTGTTTGTCCTGTAATCATACTGTCGTGCCTAATCATCTACCCTCGCCCTCACTACATGTTGGTGTTGGGAACGCTGCTATTGGCTGTTCTTGTTGTTCTGGTGGATCCGTTGAAGGATCGTCAGGTGAGGTGGTCCCATGCAGTGGTCACCGCGTTATGCGCCGCGTTAGTGATTGTCGGAATCACGCCCAGGCTCGTTAATTTTCCGGCTGTTGGGTTACCGACGGTCGCTAATTTGCTGGCAACGCCTCCCCGCTCACAGCCGACTTTGGAAGCGATTGAATTTATTAGAACACTTGATATCACGGCCGAGACACACCTCTTGAGTAAAGATTGGGGCTACACGTCGTACCTAGGAGAAAATTGGGGAAACCCCTGCGATTTGGTTGGCTGCGGCAATTGGAAGGCAGTCCGGATTGAGCAAAAATCAGCGGGAGATCCGAACGATCCCAGCAAATACGTTCCTTTCGACAGCTTTCGGCGGAACGAGAAGATTAACATGATCTTGGTGACGGACGATTTGTTGAAGGACACGCGTTTTCGGGATGATGCGGAATTTAAGGCATTTCTTGAGAATCCCGAAAGCGCGGATTTTGTGAAGCTTGTCCTGCCTGACGGCAAGCGAGATCTTTACGTTGACAAGACCATTCTCCGGTCAGCCAAATAGGGGTTTCTTGATGCAGCGTGCACACTTGACGTATGCCCACCTATGACCGCGTTGATCTACCGAAAGTGCCTCCTGCCGTTCGCTGCACCGCCCGCAGGCAGGATGGACAGCCGAGCCGGGCGACGCGGTGGGGAAGTACGTCCACGGGCGACCCGTCAAAGGTAGAAACACGTGCTCGCTGACAATAAGATATCGATGTGCAGCGGAGCTGTGCGGGCGCGGCGGAGAGATAGTGCGCCGCGCACGACCGATTGAAGGCACTGCGCGGCTCGAACTGTCTAGGCGAGCCGCTAGGCCGTCGGTCCCTCCGCGGCAGTCGGGATGGCAGAGCGATATTTCACTGCGCGGAGCATTGCGGGTGCTCGGCGGCGGTGGGGTGGTTCGCCGCGGCCGACTGGTTGACCGCATGGCGCGGCTCGATCCGGATGTTGACCACACGGCGCGGCTCGATCCGGATGTTGACCACACGGCGCGGCTC
>Ga0134121_10005328_pt1 | contig 10470 bp, 6 predicted proteins | sample KB301_FD_96463 | JGI IMG/M metagenome (GOLD analysis project Ga0134121, IMG submission 96463) | Terrestrial soil microbial communities without Nitrogen fertilizer from Kellogg Biological Station, Michigan, USA - KB3-0-1 | ecosystem: Environmental > Terrestrial > Soil > Unclassified ...
CGTCGTCCGCGTCCAGGTTGCCGTCGTCGCACTGCTCGTCGCCGCGGATCACCCCGTCACCACAGATCACCGATGAAACACACGGCTCGCCGGGCGTCGGGCAAGCGTAGTCCCGCTCCAGCTGGCAGTTCGCCGCACAGCCATCCTCACCGACCACGTTGCCGTCGTCACATTGTTCGCTGCCGATCTGGAACCCGTCTCCGCAGATCTCGGCCGGTGTGCACTCGCTGCCGGGCAGGGCACAGCTATAGCCCTGCTCGACGACGAGGCAGTTGGCCGAGCACCCGTCACCCGAGATCGTATTGCCATCGTCGCACTGTTCATCATCGTTCAGAGCGCCGTCGCCGCAGAAGGGTGGGGGAGGCGCTTCTACGAGCACCTGGTCCTCGGGCGTCGGCGTGCCCACCAGCGGTGGCGGAGCCGCCGTGTCACTCGGATCGACAGTGCCGGTGGCGTTGGGCCGCGTGACGGTGATCGATTGATCGCCGTCCTGGCCGGGAGAACAGGCACCCCCGCCGAGAAGGAAAAGTCCGGCGAGCCCGCCCAGGGTGCGGCTCACGCCGAGGGCGGTGCAGCCCCTGCTGCGGGACCAACGAGTGGAAGTTCGCATGAGGTTGTTCAATAACGAAAGAGTAAGTGCGCCGCGAGACACATCGCCACGCGCCAGCCGCGCGGCGGCGAAGAGGCCGACGATTTAGCAACGATAACCGCAAATTCGCTATATTGCCAACGGCTTCGCGGCGCGCGCGGTGTCTGGCTAGCTGCGTCGGAACGGGACGGTCTGCGTCCGCAGAGGGGGTGCCGACGTGGGCAAGGCGTGGCGTCACGCCGCGATGCGCCGTTCGTCCCATCCCTCGGGAAGCAATCAATCAGCAATTGGCGCAACCCTGGCGAGTATTTGCTTCCGGCTGCCGGCACGAGACGAGCGCTATGGTGATCGGGCTGATGCCAAAGCCAGTTCTGACCGAGTCCGACATCGAGCATTTCATCGCGCGCGGTTTCATCCGGGTCAGCGGCTGTTTCAGCCGCGAGCTGGCCCGAGACTGGACATCGAAAGCCTGCGAGCGGCTCTACTGTTCGCTCGACGATCGATCCACCTGGCCGAGTGGGCGGATTCGGCCGCCGGAGTCTCAGCGGGTGAGCTTCGAGAGCATTGCGCCGAAAGCGTGGCAAGCGGCAGCCGAGCTCGTCGGCGGTGCCGAACGCATGGCGCCATGCACCTGGGGTGACGGTTTCATCATCAACTTCGGGCGCGAGCGCGAGCACGAGTGGTACCCGCCGTCGCGCGTCATTCGCGATTGGCAGGTGTGGCACAAGGACGGCGACTTCTTCCGCCATTTTCTCGACTCCCCCGAGCAAGGGCTACTCGTCGTCGCGCTCTTTTCCGACATCGCGGAACGCGGCGGGGCGACGAGCATCGCCTGTGATTCGGTGGGCCACATTGCCCGCTTCCTGGCAGAGCACCCCGAGGGCATTCTGCCGAGGGGCTTTCCGGACAACGACATCATCGGGCGCTGTGATGACTTCGTGGAGACGACCGGGAGCATTGGGGACGTCTTCTTGTTGCACCCCTTCATGCTGCACACCTGGTCCATCAACACGCTCGACCAGGCGCGCTTCATCATCAATCCGCCGGTCAAGCTGCGCGAGCCCATGTGTTTTGCGCGCGCCGAGCCCGAGCAACACTCGCCGGTCGAACGCGCGGTCTTGCGGGCACTTGGTGTGGAACGTTACGAGTTTACGCTCGCCCACCCGCGCGAAGCGATCGTGCCCGAGCGTCTGGCACGCGAGAAGAAGATCTGGGAAGAGCGGGCACAAAAGGCCGGCGTCTCCTCGGGCTCCTAGGTTCGAGCATACCGCTCGCCACAGCCTTACGAGCGCAGGCTTCGGGCCCCGGACGACGGGCTACCGTGCCGCCATGAACCCGAAGCCTGGAGCCTGACCAGCCGCAGTGGCGGCAACTCCACTAGACGAGTCTAGCGGCCCACAAACTCCGGCAGTCTCTTGTGTTTAAAGGCTTCCACGGCTCGGCGCACGTCCTCGGTGCCAAAGTCGTGCGCCTGACACGCGGCTTCCCGGGCGAGCGCCGCGCCGAGGCCCGAACGCACGGGTGCCCTCGAGGTCCCCACCGTTTCTCGCACCGCGATGGGGGCTCCCTGCATCAAGGCGTTTGCCAACCGGTTGCCCTCCGCCTCCAACGCATCGGGCGAGACCGCGTCCGTCAACAGCCCCCAGCGAGCGGCGGTCTCGCCGTCCAGCGCAGTCCCGGTGAGCAGCAGCTCGTTCGCGCGCGCCGGACCCACCGCGGCCGGCAAGAGTACGGTTGCGCCCATCCCCGGGTGCAGACCCACGCGTACGAAGTTGGCCGCGAGCTTTGGCGTCGTGCTGCCGAGCCGCAGGTCGCACGCCAGAGCCAGGCAAAGACCAGCCCCGATGGCGTTGCCCTGGATGAGCGCGAGCGTCGGCATCTCGAGCCTGAGCAGGCTCAGGAACATCTCGTAGAACCGTAGCATTCGTTGCTCGACCTGCTCGCGCCCGAGGCGTGTGTTCTCCTCGATGAAGCCGAGGTCGCCCCCCGCACAGAAGTTCCTTCCTGCCCCGCTCACCACGACGACGCGAACGCCGGGGCTCTGCGCGATGTGCGAGACGGCGGCCTCGAGCTCTTCGCCCATCTGCCAGTCGAGCGCGTTGGCGAGGGCAGGGCGATTCAACGTGAGTCGTGTGATTTCGCCAAGGTGCACTAAAACGCGCGGGGTCGTCGTGGTTGCAGCATCGTCCATGGGGCGAGTCTACGCCGATGGACAGGCGCGCTGGAACCCGAGCGCACTGAGAGCTTCCCGATTCTGCCCGATGCACCTCACCTGGCTGCCCGAGTGCACACGCCCATCCCGGGCCGTACCGCACGCAGTGCTGGCGCGCCGCGGCACCTACATCGCGTTCGTGCCGAAACCGTCCGTTCGTCGAAGGGCCCGCTTCGTGCTGCATCCGACACGTCGCGTTGGGAAAGCGGCGTCTCAAAGCGCGAAGCGATGCGGCGTCGCAGTGCGCGAAGCGCGATCGAACGTTGCCGAGCGTCGCCCGATCATTGCGCTCTAGCGCTCTCGTAAAGCACGCCACATGCTCCGCATGCAGCGTGCTTTCATCACGCATGCACCCCTCGTTGGCGGAGCGCGTTACGCTCGAAAGAGCCTGGAAACGCTACCAGCTCCGCAGACATTGCGAAGTTTTGATCAGACGAGTCCGATGCGTGAACGAAGCGAGACATCACACGAGCCAGTGCTTGACGGAATCGCATCGTCCCATTACCGATGGCCACAGCCAATGGTGCACTAGCGCGTGCCCTCAGCGACCTGGCCTCGCGCGCACCACGTGCGTTCGCAGCGCGCCGGCCTCGGATCAACACGCTCGCGTGTAACAGCAAGAGGAAGAATGAACGTCGTCAATCGGGACAGCATCGGTGAGAGCAGTGGCGATCGGCTCGTGGTGAGCCGCCGGCAGGCGAGACGGACCCTCTGCTCTATCGTGGGGGCGGTGGGTTTGCTGCTCGTGGCCGGCGCAGCCACTGCCCAGGACGACAAGGCAGCCGCGGCTCCAGCGGAGCCGGCTCCAGCCGACCCGGCTCCAGCCGACCCGGCACCGGCTGAGCCCGCTCCGGCTGAACCCCCCGCAGAGGCTGCGGCACCCGCCGCCCCGGCTGCGGACGTCGCGGCCGCACCTGCACCCGCCGCAGACGCAGCCGGCGAGCCCGCGCCGGAAGACGTGCCCATGGACGTCGAGGCACCCGCCGAAGGCCTGGACGAGGTCGTCGTGACGGTCGACCGGCGTACCAAAGATCTGCAAGACTACTCCGGTACGGCGATGGCTTTCTCGGAGAAGCAGCTGTCGCGCGTGGGCATCAGCGGTATGGCGGGGCTCGCCTCTGCGGTGCCGGGTTTGCAGATCGGCCAACAAGAGGGGAATACCGAGGTCTACATCCGCGGCGTCGGTAACGACAACAACGCGGAGCACGGCGACATGGGCGTCGCTATACACGCTGACGGCGTGTATCTGCCACGACCCCGCGGCGTCGGGGCAATGTTCTACGATATCGAGCGCGTCGAGGTGAACAGCGGTCCTCAAGGTACGTTGCGCGGCCGCAACGCGCAAGGCGGTTCGATTGACATCATCAGCAACAAGCCGAAGCTCGGCGAGTTTGGTGCCAACGCAGAGGCCACATTTGGCACGTTTGCTGAACGCCGCTACCAGGGCATGGTCAACATTCCCATTGGCGACACACTCGCCTTTCGCTTCGCAGGGCTGTCGACCGTGCACGATCCGCACTGGGAAAACGCGGGGCCAATCTATGACATCGAGGCCCCCCAGAGCGACAACACGTACGCCTGGCGTGGGCAGTTGAAGTGGCAACCCGTACACGCCTTCACCCTCTTGGCGGGCTACGACGTCACGCACGAGCGTGGCACGAGTTACGTCGGCGCCAACTTTGATGCGCTCTTTCGTCGTCGTGCCGATAACGGTACGCCAACGAATCCCGCGGACGACTACCTCAACCCTGTTGATCCGAACAGCGTCGAGAACCCACGGCGCGTCTATCAGGAAGGCATGCAGCCCAAGGAGGACATGACACATCAAGGCGGACGCCTCCAAGCGACCCTCGACGTGGGGCCGGCCACCATCGAAGCGCTCGGCAGCTATCGAGACCTCGTCTACAAGCAAAGGACAGGTTCCAACGCGGGCGTGGTGGACGACGGCTATCAGTTCGCTGCCCCGATCAACCCCGTCAATCCCGACAGCTTCGGCCAAGCCTTCTGGCTGTCGAAGTCGCAGTCGTTCGTGGGTGAATTGCGTGCCTACGCACCGGACACGGCCCGTCTGCGCTGGACGATGGGTGGCTTCATGTTGATGGAAGACCAGCAGGTCGTCTTGGCCCAGGACAACGACCACACCGGTGGTTATGGCGGCGCAGAGTTCAACATGCCGTACGTCAATGGTGACTCGCAGGCAGTATATGCCGACGCCACGTTCGATGTGAGTGAGCCATTTCGAGTGCTGGGCGGTCTCCGTCTGACACACGAGACGAAGGGGCGCCACGATGGCCTGGCACTAGGTCTCAACAACTTCCCAGGGCAGGGCAATGACACGCGGCTGGGGACCGAGGGGTATCGGCCTGCATTTTTCGATCGAGATGCCTACTCGCTGCCGGCGAATTCGACGCTCGAGGATCGCGTCAATATTTATTTGGACGGTGTAGGCAGCTTTGGGGCTCGCGACAACGTGCCTCAGCTGATTTGCGCTGACCCACCCCAAGCGGCAGCGGGCCAGACTCAAACCCCGCGCATCGTGACAGTCAACGGCCACCTGCGGTGCTCCAACGGCCCAAACCCGAATCTGGGCACGAATGGCTTCCAACTCGCGGCCACGCCTCAGAATGCTGAGGTTTCCAACACCTTCCTCGATTGGCGTGGCGGTGTCGAATTCGATCTCGCCAAGGATAACCTCCTATACGCGACGGTGAGCACAGCGCACAAAGCCGCGGGCTACAACGACACCATTCTTCGAGCGGATGGTGGTGAGCCCTACGATACGTTTTATGGTCCCGAGTCTGTCATCAGCTTTGAGCTGGGGACGAAGAATGTGTTCCTCGCTCGCAAGCTGAAGGCTAACGCCTCGTTTTTTTACTATCTCTACCAGGACCAGGTGTTCCAGCAGATCGTCCAGATCAGCGAAAATACCAGCATGGATCCGACGCAGAGCAATGCTCAAGTCACCTCGGTGCGACAGAACTCGGGTGCGAGCTCCGGCATCTACGGTCTGGACATGGACGTCACGTACGCTCTGCCGGCAGGGCTCCAGGCTGACGTGCACTTGCTGCTCGAGGATGCCCGCTTCAAGGACGGCACGATCGTTCAGGATGGACGCATCGGTTACAATCTGCCGAACGGCGGTGTCTACCTGGTCGATATCGGGGGCAAGTGGCTGCCGCGCGCCTCGGCGGTTACTGTTAACTACGCCCTGTCACAGCTCATCTTCAGCACGGTGGGCTCGTTTAACTGGATTGTGGACGCGCAGTCGCGGTCCAAACAGTTCATGACTGTCTTCAACGGGGAAGGCAGGGCTCTACCGCCCGTTAACTTCACGCCTCCAGCCCCTGGTCAAAGCAGTGATTACGATGCACTGGTGGAGCCGGGTAACCCCTCGACGGCGTGTTATCCGCATTGCGGTGAGGCACGTCTCAACGATGTCGTCCCGGCGTACACAAACGTGAATCTGGGGGCGGGTTGGACGCACCCCGATGGGCGCCTATCGATTAGCGCTTACGTGAACAACGCGTTCAACGTTGCGTACATGACGAGTATCACATCCACTCCCAACTTGAACCTCCGGTTCTTCAATCCGCCGCGCACCGCTGGCATCCGCATGCGCGTCGACTGGTGAAAACCTCGTGATCTGCTTGGCTACGCCCTGGCGAATCACTTCCTTCCTGAAAACGCTTGCAAGTGATGGCACGCCGCGAGGCGATGTGCTCTGGCGGTTGTTGTCACGGCAATTTCCAGAGATGGTTGATTGGGACCGCCCGCCCCAGAGCGGCGCCGCTGCGTGGAGGGGTCGGACTGCGTTTGCGAGGGTCTTGCACCAGTGCGAAGCTTGACGAGAGGCGAAGGCACCGCACAAACTGCTATATGCAAAGGATGCAGCGGAGTTTCCTATGAAGTTCGGTTTTGGAGTGTCCCCATTGCGCAAGTTAGGCTTTCTCACCGTCCATTCTGTGGTTGGAGCCCTGCTGGTTTCGGGATGCACGCTCTCCAACGACAGCGCCGGCGGCGTGGACGGTATCGTCATCCAGAAGAAGCAGGACAACCCCTCGCCGGAAAGCTTTGCTGTCTGGGCGGAGCCTGGAACGAATCTGCTGGCGGCAGTTGCCCAGGTTGAGGAGACCGACGCGACCACCGTGCCCGCGCCGCAGAACCTGGTGCTAGGGATGCTGCTGAACGAGGTGGGGGCGTATGGGTCCGCAGCTCTGACGTTTCAACCGACAAATACGCCGTTCCGTCCCGAGAACATGCAGTGCCGCGACAGCCAGTTGCCCGAAGCGGTCGATACGTTGTGCACCGCCCTTCAGGATCCGGATGCGCAGCTCGTTTTCATCGATGACACGCCGCAGTTCGCGCAGCATCGCGTGCTCGGTCGCCGTGTGCTGCAGTGTGCGCGTGATGCGGGCTTCGAGTACCTAGTCATCGAGGCGCTGGAGGAGAGCGGCGAGGCGCTGACTCAGCGTGGCTTCGTGTCGCGCACGCAGTCGGGCCGGTTCATGCGTGAGCCCCAACTCGCTGGCCTGGCAGAGGATGGCTTGCGTCTGGGGTTCATCCCCATCGGGCTCCCCCCCACGGCGGATCTTTGTACCACCTGTCCGCTCGGCGAGACGCTCAGCAGCAACGCTAGAGCCAAGGCTACGAGCCTCGAGGAACAGACGCTGAACGTCAAGGCCGACGCCAAGGTGCTCGTCTGGACGGCGTTCGGCCAGGCCTACAAGCAACCCTGGGGTCAGCGCCTCCCGTACGTTGAGTCGCTGGCCTCCTTTGTCTACGAGGATACCGGAATCGAGCCTTACTCGGTCGTCCAAGAGAGCGTTGCCCCGGGTACTGACCTCGGCCCTCGAGCAGCGTCGAACATGTACCTGGCATCGGGCCCCATGAACGGCTCGTGTGCAGGCTCCTATTCTCCGCGATCGGGTACGGGCTTGCCGACCCTCAACGCCGTGGTGTTTCACGTTCCCCCGCGCATCGACGCAAGCGGCGGGGATACCGATCGTTGGGACTGGCTACACACGCCTGCCGCTGAGCGCATGGCCATACCGCCCGATTGCAGCACGTGCGCGCCCAATGAGAGGCTCCTCGTACAGGTTTTTCCCGAGGGAGATATCAGCGACCGCGTGCCCGCGGATCAAGCGTTGTGCGCGGCGGGTGCCGCTTGCCAGCTGTCGGTGCCTGCGGGCGACTACCAAATTGTCGTGTGGAGTGAAGACGCTCAGCTCACCTCCAAAGCCGTGGCCTTGAGTGCTGGCGCATCGACGACAGTCAGTATGGACTGATTCCAGGCCGTCCGAGAATCCCGCCCGATGGGCGACGACCTCCGCGAACGTCGAATTCCGAAGCGCGTGCCCTCGTTGGACGCGCAAATCAGCGCAGCAGTGTCAGTGCAGTTTTTTAACTGCGTTGTGCACCTTACTGGGCCAAATTTGACCCAGCGGGCGTGTTTCCGCGATTAAGAACGGCCCTCCAGAGCCGTCCTTTCACACGGGGCAAGCGTGTTGCCTCTGGAGGGCGGTATGCGTGGAATTGGGGCAAAAGGCGGCATGTTAGCGGCGACGCGGAAAGAGATTGCGTCGAGTCCGATCGGATCGAGTCCCGTCGCATCACCGGGCGCATCGGGCCAGAGTGGAGCGCGCCTGGCTCGAGCGCGGCCGCGCCGGGTGCTGCTCGTCGAAGACGAAGACATGGTGCGCAAGGTGCTTACACGCATGCTCATGGCTCGCGGCTTCGAGGTGCAGGCGGCCTGCAGCGGGACGGAGGCCATGGCGCTGTTTGCTGCCCCCGCCGGAGGCGACTTCGACCTGCTCGTGACCGACCTGATGATGCCAGAGGGCGGTGGCCTCATGGTCGCACGGCAGCTGTCAGAGCGCCTGCCAAACCTCCGCGTGTTGTTCGTCTCGGGCTATAGCTCCGCCGAGACGGACGGCTGGGAGCCGCAACACTACCGCTTTCTCACCAAGCCCTTCGGCTCCTCCGAGCTGGCGCGCATGATCGACGACCTGTTCGACGAAGACACGCTCTAGGTTACGCCTCCCCGAGGACCTGGTCGAACAGCGCCGCGAGCTGCTGCGCGAGCCCGCGGCGCGAATACTGGCTGACATTGGCGAGGCTGAGCTCGCGGGCGCCGGAGCGAAAGGCGCGCCAGAGTTCGGTCATCGCACTCGAGATGGCCTCGACGTCGTCGAAGCGAGCGATCTGGCCCGCGCGTGTCTCGCGTACCAGCCAGGCGTCGCCTCCAGCTTCGTCCACGACTGCGAGGATGGGCTTTCTCGCGTGCAGATAGTCAAAGGCTTTACCCGACACGACATCCTGCCCATCCTTGATCGTCTGCAACAGCACATTGACGTCGCTGCCGAAGATGTAGCGCAGGCTCTCGGCGCGGCTCACGTGGCCCCGGAAGCGCACGTCGCAACCGGGCGCGAGCGCTACCTTGGCCTCGTGCCCGCCCGCGTTGCCGATGAATTCGAGCACCGTGCTGGAGCGAAACGCGGGGTCCTTGCAGGCCTGCGCAAAGGCCAGGATCAACGGATCGGGATGCCGCCGCTCGTTGAGCATGCCCACGTACCGAAAGAGGCATTTGTCCTCGGGCACGTCGCGCGCAGGCGTGACCTTTGCCTCGTCGAAGCCGTTGGTCAAGACCACGAGGCGGCGCCGGTCGAGAGTCGGAAAGCGCTCGTGCATGGCCTCTAGCGTGAGCGGGCTGGTGAAGACCACGCGTGCCGCATGCCCCAGTACCCGGGCTGCCCACGCGCGTTCGGCGCGTGCGATGGCGCCGGTCTTGGGAGACCACAGGCTGCCGTAGGTCCACGGGTCGCGCAGATCGACCACGAGCGGCTTATGCAGCCAGACCGATAGGCGGTACGCGACGACGAAGTTGCGAAAGTGCGGGCCTGAGCCCCAGATCAGGTCGGGCGGGGTGAGCCGCGCGCCGAGCCAGCCGGCGAGGGTAGCCAGCGCCGACCAGTCCAGCTCCCAGTGCGACCACCAGCCCAACCCCAGAAGCGCGCTGCGCAAGGACCTGGGTTGCCCGCCACTCGCCTGGGCAGGGCCTCGAGGAGCGGGCGGCTTCGGGCGTTTGCTGCGCCCGCGCAGGCGAGCGACCAGCGGGGACAGCAGCCTCGGCGTGCGCGAGACGCGCACCTCGGGCGAGAGCTCCAGGAGGAGCGCTTCGTCGCGATCGTCGGAACCGAGCACGGTGGACGCGATCACGCGAGGCGCATAGCCAAACTCGGGCAGGTACTTCGCAAAGTAGAACGGGCGCGCCGACCCGCTCACGTTGAACGGCGGGAACTTCTCGCACACCATCAGGATGGGACGGGTCACGCTAAGCTCACGGCATCCGCTTGTCCGGGGTCCGCCGCCAGATGGTGCTCTGGGTCCACACGTCACCGCGATAGGGCGACACGCCGGCGAACTGAAACTGCTCGAACCCGTCACGGGCGACGAGAGCCGCCTGGTACCGCGGGTAGTTCGAGTTGTCGAAGATGATGTGGCCTCCGACGCGCACCTTGGGCCACGCCGCCTCGAGGCAGGCGACGCGGGCACGGCCGTCGATCATGATCAGGTCGAAGTGCCCGTCGGGATAGGTCTCGATGACCTTCACATAGGCCTCGAAGGCCAGGTTTTCGGCGCCGGCACGGCCCGAACGGAAGAGACTCGGGAC
>Ga0134121_10005329_pt1 | contig 10469 bp, 12 predicted proteins | sample KB301_FD_96463 | JGI IMG/M metagenome (GOLD analysis project Ga0134121, IMG submission 96463) | Terrestrial soil microbial communities without Nitrogen fertilizer from Kellogg Biological Station, Michigan, USA - KB3-0-1 | ecosystem: Environmental > Terrestrial > Soil > Unclassified ...
CCGAGCCGCTGCGGCTCGGCGTCCACCATGAGCGCATCGCGCGCCGCCAGCCGGTTGAAGGCGTCGCGGCGCGATTGCTCGTACAGATGCGCGCTGCCGACGTCCAGCGCCGCCTCCGCGGTGTCGAGCGGGCGTGACATCAATTCGTTGACGATGCGTTCGCGCAGGCTGGCCAGCAGCACCAGGTGCCGCGAGCGCAGCAGCCGCAGCGCGTGCGTGAGTTCGCTCGAATCCTCGTCGCGGAAATTGGTGATCACGATCACCAGCGAACGTTTGTGGTGCCTGCGCAGCAGGTTCTGCGCCACCATGACGTAGTCGGAGTGCGTCGGCGTCGGCTGCACCGCGTACAGCTCGCCCATCAGCGCGTTCAGCGCGTGCGCGCCCTTGCGCGGCGCGAACACCCGGTCTTCTCCATCGGGAGTACCGAAGGTGAGGGCGCCGACCGCGTCACCCTGCTTGAGAGCGACGTAGGACAGGAGCATGACGGCGTTCAGCACCTGGTCGAAGTGTCCGCCGCCGATGTTTTCGGCGACGTCGTACGCCCGCATGCGCCGCCCGCAATCGATCAGCAACATGACGCATTGATCGCGCTCGTCCTGGAACTCGCGCAGGATGGGCTTGTTCTGCCGCAGCGTCGCTTTCCAGTCGATGTGGCGCACGGGATCGCCGTAATGGTATTCGGCGAGCTGCTTGAAGTCCGTGCCTTCGCCGCGCTGCTGGTAGGTCTTGATGCCGATTTCCTGCAGTCGCCGGTCGCCCGCGAGCCACGCGTAACGCGCCACCTGCGCGAAGTCGGGATAACAGCGGCGCGACTGCGTTTCACCGATGCGATCCGGCAGGTCGCACAGGCCGAGCACCGAGCGGATGCGCAGGTGCGCGGGCTCGAATCCGATCTCGCCGCGCTGCGTGGGAATCGCTTCGTAGCTGGTCTCGACGCGCTGGCCGGGCGACAGGGTTACCGCGACCGGCAGCCCCGAGATGCGCAGGCTTGGATCGCAGTGATCGAACACCGCGCAGCTCAGGCGCCGTTTTCCGGTCGACTCGATCCCCAGGTAGATAGTCTGCCGGACGCCGATGGCGAAGGCCGACGGCAGCCGGCGCACCAGCCGCACTTCCGACTGGCGCCAGGCATGGCGCGTCAGTGCGAAATCGCAGGCGCAGACCACCAGCAGTCCGAAACCGAACAGCGTGGCGGCGGTGACGGCGAGACGCAGCGGCACTCCGGCAAACAGCGCGATGGCCGCGGCCGCGGTGACGCCGGTCACCAGCAACACCAGGCGCGTGCTCGGAATGACGCGTATTTTCATCGGGCCCCTAGACTCGCGGCGCCGCCGTGTTCTCGATGACCGCGGCCAGCAGGTCATCGGGCTTGCGCCCCTCGAGCAGCGCATCGGGCGCGAGCGCGATGCGATGACGCAGCGCCGGCAGCGCGACGCGTTTGATGTCGTCCGGGATCACGAAGTTGCGGCCCTCGAGCAGCGCCACGGCGCGTGCGCCGCGCACCAGCGCCAGCGGTCCGCGCGAACCGGCGCCCTGGGCCAGGCCGGGCCATTCGCGCGTGGCGCGCGCCAGGCGCACCGCGTAATCGATGACCTGCTCGTCGACGCGCTGCCGCGCGGCGATGGCCTGCAGTTGGCCGACCGTGCGCTCGTTGAGGATTGGAACCACCTTCGACAGCGGCAGCTGGTCGCCCGCCTGGTCGGTGGTGGCGCGGATCACCACGCCGACCTCGTCCTGCAGCGACGGATAGCCGATCTCGATCTTGAACAGGAAACGGTCGAGCTGGGCTTCGGGCAGTGGATAGGTGCCCTCGGTTTCAACCGGGTTCTGCGTGGCCAGCACCATGAAGGGCTTCGGCAAGACGTGCGTCTGGCCTTCGAGCGTGACCTGGAATTCCTGCATGACTTCGAGCAGCGCGCTCTGGGTCTTGGCGGGCGCGCGGTTGATTTCGTCGGCGAGCAGCAGGTTGGTGAACACCGGCCCGCGCACGATGCGCATTTCCATGGACTTGGGGTCGAGCACCGCATGGCCGGTGATGTCGGACGGCATCATGTCCGGCGTGAACTGCACGCGGCCCGTGTTGAGCTGCAGCGCCTGCGCCAGCGCCCGTACCAGCAAGGTCTTGCCGAGGCCGGGCACGCCTTCGATGAGCACGTGACCCGAGGCCACGAGCGCGAGCACCACTTCTTCGACGACCGCTGTCTGTCCGACCAGCGCTTCGCCGATACCGGCGCGGAGCTTGGTCAACAGTTCGGCTGCTTTTTGTATGGTGCTGGATTCAGTTTCCATGTTTTGCCTTCTTCGTTAACAAACGTCGACGCGCGGCCTCGAGCAGCGCGATTGCGTTGCGCAGCTCGTGCGAGCTGCGCACTCCAACATGATTCAGTGCGGGGCCGAGATCGTCGGTGCTGAGACCGCTGGCCCGCGCCAGCGTCGCCACGCGCTCCTCGCTCGACATGGTGTCGAAGCCGGGGAATTTACGGATCGCGACGTCGCGCAACGCCCGGACGCTGGCGGCGTGCAGCGCCTTGCCATTGCCGAAGCGCAGGGCGAAGAGCCCGGTGCCGCGAATCTGCTCGGCCAGCGAACGGCGCGCCGTCACCGTCGCCGCCACCGGCGGACCGAAGCGCGGTATCGAGCGCCACAGCGCGAGCAGGATGCAGGCCACGATCAGCAACACCGCGGGGGCGCCGAAGCGCCACATCAGGCTCAACAGCGAGGCGTGGCTTTGCTCGGTGAAGAACAGCACCAGGTCGGAATGGTGCAGCTGCGTCATCGCGGCGAACAGCAACGGATGGTCGCCGTCGAGGAACCTTCGGTAGCGGAATGGCGTGGCATTGATCACGGTGACGCTGCCGTGTCCGACCGCAGTGCGAAGGGCATGGATTTTTTCGCCGTCGCGCAACGCCCACAGCAATTGTCGAGAGCTGCTGAGCGAGCGGAATTGGCTCACGCCACAGACGCTGATCTGGCGATGGCTGCCGTCCTCGGAAAGATTCCTGCAATCCTTGGGCAGAAGCTGTCCGACGATCGATTCGTCGTCGTGTTCCGGCTCCATGCCGGGACCCGCTTCGTCCGCGTCCGGCTCCTGGTCCGCCTCTTCGTCGCTGGTCTCCTTTTTCTTGAGCTCGCCGATCCCGCTCCAGCGTTCGAATTCCTCCGAACCGCCCAGCATCGAGTTGTCCACGATCAGGCGGCCGCCAGCCTCGACCCATTGCTCGATGCGTTCGCGGCGCGCGCGACTGAGATCCCAGTTCCACTGTGACAGCATCACCACCGCATCGCTGCGCGGTGGGGCAAACACGCGCTCCCAGGAAGCCTCCGCACCCAGCTCCTCGCTGAAGCGGATCGCGCCATAGAAGGGATTGCGTGCCGCTTCGCCCCGCAGCGGTACCGGCACTTCGACGTTTTCGAATCGGGTGTTGTGGGCGATCCACGCGACGAGTCCCACGACGGCGAGCGCGATGACGATCTGCAGGGCACGCCACTTCATGCCGCGGCTCCGCTCGCAAAGCCGGCCCGCCCCGGATCTTCCGTGGTGGCGCGCGGCTCCGGCAGCAATTCGAACTGCGCGCACAGCTCGTGAACCACCGGATCGTCCACGCTCAGGCCACCGTAGATGGCGCGTTGCCAGGTGCGCACCAGCCGTGTGGCGTAGTCGAGTCGTGTCGTGTCGAGTTTGCGCGCCGCGAGCGTGAGGCAATCACCCTCGGTGCTCGAATCGCGGATCGGCACTTCGTACGTGTGCACGAGTCGCGACAGCAAACCGCGGTACAGCAGCGCCAGCGCGGCGCGCCGCTCGCCGCGATCCCACAATGCGCGTGCCGCCGCGCCGATATCGGTGGGCAGGCTCTCGGGCCGGATGTCGAGATCCTGGACATGGGTTGGCGGAATGAAACGCCGTGCACTCGGCGCGAGGCGCTGGCCGGCGAAGGTCCTGATGACCACCCAGGCGAGCAGGGCGACGAGCACGCCTATGATCACCCACATCAGCATCCGCGACGTGTCGCCGATCCAACTGAACAGCTGGCCTATCCACCTCATCCATTCCGGCCATTCGAATGATTCCCGTTCCCTGTTTTTCTTCGGTTCCTCTTTCGGTTCGCTGGTCCAGCGCAGTGTCCGGACATTTTCCCTGGTCGCGAGGTTCGGATCCTTCTTCACCGCCTCGGTCGCGCGATCGATCTCCGACCGCGACACGGGTTGCGTGTCGGCCAGCGACGGCGCCGCGACCGCGAGCAGCAGCGCCAGCGCCATGCCACGCAGCTCAGGAGGCGAACGCACGACGGAATTCCTGCTCGATGTCCCAGGCCTCGAGCTCCGCACGCCGATTGATGTACATGCCGAAGCCGGCGGCGACGTAGAAGGGTTCGATGAACAACACGACGAGCACGTAGGCGAGCGTGGCCACTACCTGCGCGGCCACCACCGCGTTGCCGTCGATGAGACTTTCGAGGTCGAAGCCACCGCCCGGTGTGCTGAACAGGAACACGAGCACGAGCAGGCCGAGCGTGAGTCCGAGCTCCGCCCAGGCGAAGGCCTGCGTCATCATGAACGCGGCACCGGTATGGCGGCGGCGCAATTGCAACACGCGCTGGCGCATGCGCATGAACGCCTGTCCCTCGAGCTGGTAGACAGGCTGCGTGAACGAGCGCCAGGGTGATAGCCGTCGCCACGTCCACATGAGCAGGAACTGTCGCCACCACACGTCGCGCTGCTCGTTCCACAGGTCCGCGGGCCGGGTGCGTTGACCGAATGCCGCGCGACCGAGGACGAACAGGATGCTGCGGTCCATCCACGGCTTGGACCACCAGATCAGCATCACGGGGATCCAGTGCGCCACCTCGAACAGCGACAGCGCGAGGATGGTCATCGGGATCGCGACCAGCAGGTAACAACGGTACACGTCGCCCGCGACCCGCTGGCACAGGCGAATGCCGAGATCCGCGGCCTCGTGTTTGGCGCGCGGACGCATCTGCAGGACGAGAGTGTCAATCCTCACGGCGACCCTGAAATCCCAGGTAGCCCAGCACGGCGATCCAGCAGACCGCGGCGACGCTGTACTTGAACGGCAACGGAATTCCGCGCGCCGAAGACCAGAATGCTTCGATGGCCGCGGCGATCAGCAGCATCACCGCGAAGCCGTACACGATCACCATGGTTTCGCGCGCCGCTTTCGTGAGGCTTTGGACCCGGCTCAGCCGCCCCGGCGCGATCAGCGAAAAGCCCAGCCGCAAGCCGGTGGCGCCCGCCAGTACGATGGCGGTGAGCTCGAATGCGCCGTGAGTCACGACGAATGAATAGAAGGTTTGCGATAGCCCGCGCTCGGTGAGGTAGCCCGCCACGCCTCCCATCTGCACGGCGTTGAACAACAGCATGATCATGCTGCCGACGCCCGCAAAGATTCCCGCTGCAAAACACTGAAACGCGATGCCGATGTTGTGCCGGATGTAGTACCCGAACATCATCCAGTCGGTGTCCGCGCCTCTCGTCCGGCCGATCGAGTCCGCCGCATCGGAATACATCTGTTCGTAGGCGCCCGCTTCCTCGGCGCTGGTGATCGACAGGATGAGGTCGGGTCGCTGGTAGACCAGCCAGCCGACCAGCAGCATCGGCACATACAGCAGCGCCGCGGAGGTCCATACATACGCGGCCTGCGCGCGCACCGCGCGCGGAAAGTCGCGCAGGAAGGCCCGCTTGATTCGCGCGAGTCCGAAATCCCGGCGGTAGTAGATCACCTGGTGCGCTTCGGCGGTGAGCCGGTCGAGCCGATCGAGCATGTAGCGCGGGTAGTTGCGTGCGCGGGCCAGCGCGAGGTGTTCGCAGGCGCGCCGGTAGAGCTCGGCCACGCGTTCGCCGCGAATCGGTTCGATGCCATTGCGCTGGCGTTGCTTGCCGTTGCGAATCAGCAGCAGCTGGGAATCGAGCTCGTCCCACTCGGGGCGATACAAGTTCTCGAAATTCAGGGGAGTCATGAGCGCCTGCCTAACAACCACTGGGCCACGCCCAGCACGCGGCGAGTCACCTCACCCTCGGGCCGGTTGGTATCGCCCTGCACGGATCCCGCCAGGGCGGCGAGCTCGTCGAGCCGTTCCATGGTCAGCGTCGGCGCCCGGCCGGCGAGGGCGATCACCGCCGATCCGTCGCGCAGCGACAGCGGGCGCGCCGGCGCCACCGGCGCAACCATGTCGAGGGTCGCCTTGGGTGCCGGGCGCGGCAGGTACACGACGAGCGTCGCGGCGGCGAGATCGCCGAGCCGTTTGCCGTCGGGCCGCAACAACATGCACAGGGATCCGGCCAGGAATCCGATCGGCGCAAAGTCCGCGACCCACAGGAGATTGCGCGTGATGGATGCGGCCGGCGTGATCGGCAGCCCGCTGTCCATGACCACCTTGAGTCCCATGGTGCGCTTGCCCGGCGTGGCGCCCGAGCGCGTCAGCTCGAAGAACACCGGGTAGAACCACTTCAACAGGAACAGGAATATCAGGTACAGGCCACGTCCGTATCCGCCGAGCAGCGCGAGTATGAACGCGGCGGCGATCATCACGGCGATGCAGATCAGCTGGTCGATCAGGAATGCGCAGAAGCGCGCGCTCATGCCCGCTGGCCGCAACTCCAGCAGGATTCCTTCGGGTGTTTCCGCCGCAACTACCGAGTCGAGCACTGAACCAGAGACCTTCGATCGAATCGGGACGCCCGATTCTCACCTAACCATACGGGGATTGTCGCGTCGCGGCGCGCAGTTTCGCGCCGTGTCACAAAAACGGCGTTTCGGTTGACCCGCGGCTCGCCCGCCGCCAGCATTGCCCCGCGGGAAGTCCCGCGTCAGTTTCCGGTGCCGGTGCCCGAGCAGAATCCGCTGTCGAGCGTACTCGCCTGTCCGCGTTGCGGACGGGGCCCGGTGGCGCCGGATCGCGCCGGCTGGATCTGTTCCAATTGCAGCAGCGGATATCCGGTGATCGGCGGCATTCCCTGGCTGTTTCCGGAACCGCGCCAGGCGCTGGCCGACTGGCGCGGGCGCTTCGGCCTGCTGAGCCAGTTCCTGGGATCGGAGGCGGCGGCGATGCGCGCCGCGGCCGCCGTGGAACCCCTCGCGGCCACCCGCCGGCGCCTCGAACACGTCGCCGCCGCGCACGAGGACCAGGTATCGCGGCTCGCGAAACTGTTGTCGCCGCTCGGTCTGAACCCGGCGGACATCGGCGAGACGACCCATCAAGGTCTCGGCACGCGGCTGCCCACCGAGCAGGGGCTGACTAACTACTATGTGAATCTGCATCGTGACTGGGCCTGGGGCGCGGATGAAAACGGCGCGGCCCTGGGCGAAGTCGAGGCCGCGCTGGGCGGCGACGTGCGCGGCCTGGGCCGCACGCTGATTCACGGCGCGGGCGCCGGCCGGCTGGCATACGACCTGCACCAGGCGGGCGACGCGCCGCTCACGGTCGCCACGGATTTCAATCCGTTGCTGCTGGCCGTGGCGCAGGCGATGTTCGCCGGCGGTACGCTCGAGCTCTACGAATTCCCGATCGCGCCCCGCCGAATGGAAGATCACGCGGTGTTGCGCACGCTGAGCTCGCCGGGAGCGGCGCGCGCCGGGCTCGAGCTCGTCGCCGCGGACGCCTTGCAGCCGCCGTTCGCCGATGGCGCGTTCGATACCGTGGTGACGCCGTGGTTCATCGACATCATCGGCGAGCCCTTTGCGCACGTCGCCGCGCGCGTGAATCTCGCGCTGAAGCCGGGCGGCCGCTGGATCAATTCGGGTTCGCTGGCCTTTTCGCGCGCGGCGCATGCCGACCGCGTGGGCCTTGCCGAAGTGCTCGAGCTGCTGCCGCTGGCCGGGTTCAACGGCGTCAGCCCGCGGGAGACCACGCTGCCCTACATGCGTTCGCCGGCGAGCCGCCATTCGCGCCTCGAAAACGTGGTCACCTGGGTGGCGACCAAGACCGGCGCGCCGGCGCTGGCGCCGCGCGCGCGCGTGCTGCCCGAGTGGCTGCTGCAGCCGGATCGTCCGGTGCCACGAACTCGCGCCTTCGAGATGCGGGCGATTTCCAGCCGCGTGAACGCCTTCCTGCTCGCGATGATCAACGGCGAACGCTCGATGCGCGACATGGCCCGCCTGCTGGTCGATCAGCGCCTCGTGTCCGCCGAGGAGGCGGAGGCGCAGGTGCGCATTTTCCTCACCCGCCTGCACGAGGAAACCGAAACCCAGTAATGGGGAAATGTGAAATGGGGACATTCCCCGATTCCCCGCTCCGCGGGCAAAAGGGGTCAGACCTCATGATGCATGTGTTTGCCGAGGTCTGACCCCTTTTGCTAGGAATTGGGGAATGTCCCCATTTCACATTTCCCCATTTCCATTATTTGCCACGATCCATCCGCGGATCGCCCTGACGCTGCCCCAGGCCGAACCCGATCCGGCGTTGAAATGGGCCTCGAGAGCAAAGTCGCTCTCGGTCTAACAACTCGGAGAGGGCACATGGGCACCTGGACTACGAAGTTTCGCAACACCGCGACGGTCGCGGGGATCTTGGCAATCAGCCTGGCGGTGAATCCCGCACTCGCCGGGTCTTCGGGCGGCTCGCCGCAGAAGGACACCAAGCGCGCCGGCGCCGGATTCGTCTCGGGTGCGGCGGTCGGCGCCGCGGCCGGCGGTCCGGTCGGCATGGTGGTGGGCGCCATCACGGGCACGCTGATGGGCCAGCACAGCCAGAAGAAGAGCGAGGCGCTGGCGGCGCGCAAGGCGGAATCGAAGCTGCTCGCCGGCCAGGTCGAAACGCTGGAGAAATCGCTGACCAGCATCGAGGGCAAGGCGGGCGAAGTGGGTGCGACCGTCCAGTTCCGCACCGGTGAAACCTCGGTGCGCGACAGCGATCGCGCGCGCATCGCGAAGCTCGGTTCGATGCTCGCCGGTCTTGCCGACGTGCGGGTGCGCGTCTCCGGCTTCGCCGATTCACGCGGCGACGATGCGCTCAACCAGACGCTGTCGCAGGAGCGCGCCGAGACCGTCGCTGCGGAGCTGGAGAAGGCGGGCGTGCCGAAGGAGCGCCTGATCGTCGAGGGCATGGGCGAACGCTTCGCCAGCGTCGAGTCGAAGTCCGATGACCAGGCCTTCGAACGCAGCGTGGAGATTCGCCTCGAATCGACGCGCGAGCTTGCCAGCAACTGAAGTGGTGCCGGGGAGGGGTCGCGGGATTATTCTTGACCCGCCATTCCCTCCCCGGTACCCACCCCATGACCAACAACAGCAACCGGATCGTGGATTTCAGAGCATCGATGGCCGGCGAAGAGTCGGCACCGGCGGCGGACAAACTGCTCGCCGGCAATCCCCGGCACCAGGTCCATAACTACTTCAGCGACGCGACCCAGCAGTTCCACACCGGCGTCTGGTCGAGCTCGCGCGGCAAGTGGCGCATCCAGTATTCAGAATCGGAGTTCTGCGCCCTGACGCGCGGACGGGTGGCACTGGAAAATCTTGCGGGCGAACGCTGGGAGTTCGGTCCGGGAGAAGGATTCGTGGTGCCTTCGGGCTTCGCCGGCACGTGGGAAGTGCTCGAGGATTGCACCAAGTTCTACGCGATATTCGACGCGCGCACCTAAAAGGTGCGCGGCCGCACCGAAAGACGGCATAATCCGGGCCGCGCTTGTTATTGTGTTTTTTCGCGCTACTCGTAAGCCGCTGAGCATCAAGGGATTGTGTCCTCCTTTCGGCATCCATGGCACAGCCTTTGCTTTAGTTCAGGGGCCCAATAGCCCTCGGAGGAGCAAATGAAATCGATTAGAACTCTGGCACTCGTGACCGGCCTCCTGGCCTTGAGCGGCGTGTCCCAAGCTCAATTCAGTTCGACCTGGACTGCGGTGAGCGATTACGACTTTCGCGGCTTCAGCCAAAGCGCGAAGGATCCGGCACTTCAAGCGAGCGCCGACTACGCGTTTGGCGACAGCGGTTTCGCGGTCGGCGCGTGGGCGTCGAACGTCGACTTCGACAACGATGCCGACATCGAAACCGACCTCTACGTGAACTACACCGGCAAGATCAACGACACGTTCGCGATCACTGCGGGTGGCACCTATTACACCTACCCGGGTTCCGATGACGTCCTCGACTATCTCGAGGTGTATGTCGGCCTGAATGCCGGCAACTTCAACTTCAAGCAGTGGTACGCCGACGAACTGTACGGCAGCAACTTCAGCGGCGAGTACACCGAGGCAAACTACACGCAACCGCTAGGCGACAAGATGTCGCTGGCGTTCCACGTGGGATATGCATGGGGCGACGCGTGGGAAGACGTCGAGACGACGGACTACGCGGTGCAATTCAACTACACCGCCGGCAACTTCATACTGTTCGCCAAGTTCACCGGTACTGATCAGGGTGTCGAATACGACACCGACGCCAACAACAATGAGCCGCGCCTGCTGGTCGGTGCTTCCACGACGTTCCCGTGGGCCAAATGATCCGACGTTGACAAGAA
>Ga0134121_10005332_pt1 | contig 10465 bp, 5 predicted proteins | sample KB301_FD_96463 | JGI IMG/M metagenome (GOLD analysis project Ga0134121, IMG submission 96463) | Terrestrial soil microbial communities without Nitrogen fertilizer from Kellogg Biological Station, Michigan, USA - KB3-0-1 | ecosystem: Environmental > Terrestrial > Soil > Unclassified ...
GGGACACCGCCGAGTCATTGCGGGCACGTCTGCAGGCGGGAGAACAGATCGTTCTCCATGCCGAGGTGAAAGCAGAAGTGGGTCCGGGTCACTGGACCGTAGTGACCGGCGTCATTCCCGGCAGCGACCCGGGCAGCGACGAAATAGTTTACAGCTGTCATCTCGACCATCAGCGACCGGGGGCCAACGACAACGGCAGCGGATGCGTAACCATTCTGGAATCGGCTCGAGTCCTGGCGCGGCTGATCAGCAGTGGAGCACTGCCGCGTCCGAAACGCACGCTGCGCTTCGTCTGGGGGCCAGAAGTGGAAGGCACCATGGCTTACCTCAGCCGTCATCCCGATATCCGGGCGCGGCTGCGCGCCGACATTCACATGGATATGGTCGGCGGCGATCCCTTCAAGAACAAATCCATCCTGCATGTGACCGGGACGCCGTGGTCGCTCCCCAGTTTTGTTACCGACGTTGGGGCTACGCTGGCGGAGGTCATCCGCTCCGCGGCAGCCAACTACGCGGAAAGCGGCGACGCCCCGGACGCCGCCATCGTCGAGACCCGTGCCGGCGAGCAAGGCACGCGCAACCAGTTTCTGTCCGACGTGACTCCGTATGCCGCGGGCAGCGATCACGACGACTACGATTCCTCCACCATTGCCGTTCCATCGCTCTATCTGCGCGACTGGCCGGACATCTACATTCACACCGACCATGACACCCTGCGGCAGATCGATCCCACCAAGCTGCGCCGTGTGGCGCTACTGGGAGCTGCGGCGGGATATGTGTACGCGAGCCTCGATGCGGAACGCTCACGGACGCTGCTTCCCTTCTACACATCGCAGTCCGAAATACGGCTGGCACAAATCTTTCAACGAGCACGCGAACTCGTAGAGGACCCGAGTCTGGATCCTGGCACCGCGTGGTACGAGGCGCACAACCTGCTGCGGCAGGGCCTCCACCGCGAGCTTGCAACCCTCTCTTCTCTAACACAATTTTCCGGCTCGAAACCGCTCGATTCAGTCTATGAAAAACCTCTCGCCGATCAGATCGCTACTTTCGACAGCTGGATCGCCAGCCAAGCCAAGGTTCGAGGAGCGCAAGGAGCACAGCCGAAAGCAGTCTGGGCGGGAGAAGCAGTCGCGCAGAAGGTTCCCGTCCGCGTCGGCGACTTCGGACCGCTTCTTTATCAGAATGACAATGTACTTCAGGCTCGCCTCGGGCCGGAGCGGCTGGCGAAAGTCAAGCTGCTGAACCGCGAGGCTACGCCATTGCTCAACACCCAGGATCTTTCGGAGCTTTACGCGTATGAGATCATAAATTTTGTCGATGGCAAGCGCAGTGTAGGAGAAATACGGGATGCAGTCTCGGCAGAGTACGGACCGTTAGCGATCGATCTGGTTGATGGTTATCTCAACGCGTGCCAGGAAGCCCGCCTGATTCAGTGGAAATGACGACGACCGCGTTGCCGATCGATGGAAAAGAAGAGCGCCGCCTGCTGTAAGGGCGGCGCCTTTTGCCGATCCATGCAGAGTTTAGAACGTATAGATCAAGTCGAATTGCATACGGTTCAGCCTTGCATCTTCCTGACCCGGTGCAACCCCAGGGGACCTGGTGGCGTTCTGTAGGGACGTGTTGAGCGTACGCCCGAACCAGTAGGTGTACGAAGCAGTGGTATTGCTGCGGATCCTCCACAGCCCGTAGATTCGGTTTTGCACGACGTTGGTCTGGGTGCGTTGGTCGCTTTCGACGAACGCCGACAGTACCGCGTCCTGGTCGATCCGGTTCCAGGCGTATCCCACCTGAATATCGTTTTTGTTCTTCTGCTGGCCCAGGCTGACATCCACCATGTACGCCATGTTCTGGCTGCCCAGATCATTGCGCACGGCGCCGTTAGACCCCAGCGGATGCGACTTGGCTTCGGGATTGACGATGAATTCTCCCAATATGTTGAGCGGCAATCGCGCCGACGGCGTCTTGAACTGGTTGTTCAGGATGAAGTCGATGGGAAGGAACTGCGAGAAGAAGTGGGGCGTCCCAATTGTGGTGACGGCGTTGGTAAAGTTGTTCGGAGCAAAGACGCAATTGGTGCCTCCCGTCGAAGCAGGAAGGCCCTGGACACCGCCTTTGCAGCCCGGCCCTTCTCCCGGAGACTGGCCTACCGCAAAGGCAATGGCATTGAGCAGCGCATCAATATTGTTCCACTTCAGGGCCGACAACGACGCCGTGGTTGACCAGAAGCGGCCGAGTTGCAGCTTGGTGGAGGCCTGTCCGCCGATGGCATAGGAATCCTTGCCTCCGGAGGCTTCGTTGAACAGCAGCTGCATACCCGTCAGAGTAAAGTTCTTCACCACGGATGAACGCAGGTCGAAGGAGAGCTTCTCGCTGAATCCCTCGGGGTTAAGATCGGAGTCGAGCGTCATCGGCGTCCGGATCCAGGTATAGGCAAATTTGCCACCGGTCACTGAAATCCAGCGGTGGGCCACCGGATTATAGGTAATGAATCCGCGGTCCAAAGCAATCGACTTGCGATCAAAGAAGTTGGTCAGCGACTCGTTGGTTGAGGTGGGATCGCCAAAAGAGCCCGTGGCTAGAGAGATGCCTGCAATGAAATCGTCATTCAGCTTGCCGTCGAAGCCGAAGCGGACCCGGATTCGGGCGCGATTACGATCCTGAGTAAGCTGCTGAACGAAGGTCTCACCCCGAACTCGCACATCGCCGTTGAAGCGGAAGCGACCGACCAAGCCTTCCAGGGCTGACATCCGCTTCTGCTCTTCCTGGGTACCGACCGCTGTGTTGGTCAGAGTAGTCTTCACGTCGGCCATGTCGCTGTCCAGCTTGCTGACCGAGTCTTTCTGGCTATTGGCGGCGCTTTCCGCGGCCGAGGCCCTGCTCTGCGCGTCGCTGGCAGCGGTCTGGGCCTGCTGTAACTGCTGCTGTGCCTGCTGCCAGGCCGCGTCTTTCTGTTGCACGGCCTCCTTAAGCTGCTCGATCTGTTGTTGCTGGGCAGCCAGCGCATCTTTCAACGATTGGATGTCCTGGAGTGTTACAGCCGGCTGGGCAGGCTTGGCTGCCGCCTTCTTGGTTCTGGGTTTAGCAGCAGTTTGCGCCACCAGCGTTCCAGCCAACAGCGGAACCACGCACCACCTGAGAACGGACTTCATTATTTCTCCTTTGGCCTCGGTTTGGGCAGAGGCCCCACAGAATCGAGTTTTTACCGCAGTCTACGGGCGGCGGCGGACACATAGAATGCCGCTAAGGAGCACACCAAGGGTTCAAAGAGGGACCCCAACAGTCCTTCGCCACGTAATTCTTGAATAACGTCACTTTTACTTTTGCTCTGTTACGGGGAGGTTACAAAACGGTGAAAATCTGATGAATCGGGCCAACGGGCGGGGAATAAAAACCAAGGTCGAAGAGTTCAAGGTGGGGAGGGGCGATCGCTGCGCTCCTCCCACTCGTTGTTCTGATGTTTATTTCTTGTGCAGCTTGCGCCGAATATCAGGCCAGAACTCTTTTACGACGATGGTGATCGTGTCATAGCCAATCTCTGATCCCCACACGCTGGCAGTGTTCGCGACCGTCCGGTCTGCTCTGGGATGATAACTGTAAGTGGAAATGCTTGCCGCCATCGCACTGCCCAGCACCTCGGCGAAATTGAACCGCTGCTGCCCCGAGTCGGTACGCGTAATGAGTATGCGGCTCACCGCGTATTCGGAACGATGCAGAAATCCTCCTTCCCCGGACTGAAAGAAACGAGGATCTTGCCGGAATAGCGAGGAGAGGACCGCGCTGGTCATGAAGTTTTCGATTGTGCCGTCGGCGAAGGCTGCTCCGTAGCGCTTGCCGTAGCCCACCCCGCCCTGGCCGAAGCCGGGTTCGCTGTTTTCGGCCTGGCTTATGCCTGACAAGAAGCCGTACCAGACGAACTGAACCGGGTCGAATGAACTGCGGGCGACGACCTTGAACTTCTGTCCAGTCGTGAGGGGCGGGACATTCGCCGAATTCTCCAGCGTCAGGAAATTGGGCAGGGCAAAGAAAAGCCGGTCATTCGAGGTACTTTTGGCGGCAACGCTCTGGCTGGGGTCGTCCTTGGTCGCGGCAAGTGGCTGAGAAGACTTCGATCCCGACGGGTCGGCCGCCCGGGCCTGCGCCGGGAGGGGCGCCGGCTCAGTCGCCGCGGGGCTCTGTTGCGCAACCAGACTGACACACAGCAGGTTCATGAGAGCAAGAAAGAGAAGTTCGCCAGCCAGCCAATTTCTTGAAAGGATAAAAACTCTACAGCCTCGCATTCCATTTTCCTCTGACTTTCGTGTGGTCAAGCATTGCAATTTAGTCAACGTGTTCTCCTTCTTCCTGAAAACTCATCTCCGGCGGCGGCAGTTTGTCGTCCTTCCTCGCCCAGAAGACATAGAGCGCGGGCAGCATGACGATGCTGATGAAGAGTTCGACAATGAGTCCGCCGACAATCACAATGGCGAAAGGCCGTTGCGAGTCCGAACCAATATCGTGGGACATGGCGGCAGGCAGAAGGCCCAAGGTTGCCACCAGCATGGTCATCATGATGGGGCGCAGACGCAGAATGGCGCCTTCCCGGGCAGCCTCGCGCGGGCTCATGCCGCGAGTACGGAGCTGGTTGATGTACTCCACCATGATGACTCCGATCTCCACCGACACTCCGATCAGGGCCAGGAACCCCAGGCCGGAGGAGACTGAGAAGTGCGTGCCGGTCAGCAGCAGACTGAAAAATCCGCCCAGCGGCGAGAGCGCAACCACGGCGAGAATCAGGCCAACCCACTTCCACGAATCGAAAGCGGAGTAGAGGATGAAGGACATGAGCAGCAGGGTGATCGGCACGATCACGGAAAGACGTCGGTTGGCGCGCTGCTGGCTCTCGTATTCTCCGGTCCAGTCGAGGTGGTAGCCTTCCGGCAATTTCGTTTTCTGCGCTACTTCCTCGATTGCCTGGCGTACCGTGCTGCCCAGGTCGCGTCCGCGAACGCTGTACTTGATCGCGATGTAGCGCGAGTTCCCCTCGCGATAAATGCTGGACGCGCCGTCCTCCAGTTTGATTTGACAGAGTTGACCGAGGGAGACGCGCTCTCCTGACGGCGCCAGAATCCGAATATTGGCGACGTCCTCCACCGTCTTGCGAAAGGGTTCCTGATAGCGGACAGTGAGGTCGTAACGCTGCTCGCCGATGAGGATCTGGCTGACAGCTTTGCCTCCAACCGCAGTTTCCACAGCGTCCTGAACGTCACTGACGTTGATTCCGAACCGGTCAGCAGCCGCGCGGTCCACAACCAGATTCACGTTTGGCTGTCCGCGCACCTGAAACGTGCCCAGGTCGGCCACGCCTGGCACCTTTCTCATCACGTCTTGAATCTCGTTGGCTTTCGCTTCGAGAGTTTTCAGGTCGGTGCCAAAAAGCTTGACCGCTAGTTCGCCCTTGACACCGCTGACCGCTTCCTCGACGTTGTCGGAAATCGGCTGGGAGAAATTCCAGTCCACGCCGGCAAACTTGTTCAGCTCGGTGTCCATGGCGGCGATGAGGTCGTCCTTGGTCTTGAACGCAGAGCGCCATTTGGAACGGGGCCAGAGATCCACGAAGAATTCTGTGTTGTAGAAGCCACTGGCGTCGCTGCCGTCATCGGGACGGCCAACCTGGCTCACGATCTGTTTGACCTCGGGAAAGCGGGCCAAGGCGCGGCGCGCAACTCTGGAGAGCGCTATGCCCGCCGTAGGTCCGGTGCTCGGCGCCAGCGTGCCACGCACCCAGATCGCGCCTTCATCCAGGTGAGGCAAAAATTCAGATCCGATTACGCCGCTGAAGCCTAGAAACAGCATGCCCGCCAGAGCCAACACCCCGCATCCCAGCGTCATCTGCAAATGATCGAAACACCACTCCAGCAGACGGCCGTAGCGGTCCTGCAACCAGTGGAAAACCGGGTTGCGCCACTCCTTGATTTCGCCATTGAACAGAAGGGTGCATAACACCGGCGCAATCAAAAGCGCAAAAAGAACTGCGCCCAGCAGGGCAAAGGCAACGGTCCAAGCCATCGGCCGAAACAAGCGTCCTTCGACCCGCTGCAGGGTGAAGATGGGGAGGTAGGAAACAATAATGATGATGCGCGCGAAAAATACTGGCCGCTGCACCTCGTGCGCTGCCGTGCCGATCATCTGAATAAACGTCTTCTTACCCCGGCCGTACTCTGCGTGGCGCAGGATGTTTTCGATCATGACCACCGAGCCGTCCACAACCATGCCGAAATCCAGCGCCCCCAGCGATAGTAGGTTCGCGGGAATATGACTGAGGTCGAGCAAGATTGCGGCAAACAGCAACGCGAAAGGGATCGTGATCGTCACAATCAATGCACTGCGAACATTCCCCAGGAACAGAAACAGGATCAGCGTGACCAGCAGAACTCCATCCGTCAGATTCCGAAGGACAGTGCGCGTCGTGTAGTGGACGAGGTCGCTGCGATCCAGATGCGGGACAAGTTTCACGCCGGCCGGGAGCTGGTGATCGTTTAGCTGCGCCAATTTCTCGTGCAGGGCATCCAGAGTGGTGTCGGCTTCCGCGCCTTTGCGCAGAAGCACGATGCCTTCGACGATGTCGTCATCGTTGATGACCATGCCATCTTCCCGGCGGATGGTCTTGCCCAGTTGGCCGAGCCGCACCTTGGGCGCCTGCACTACCTCCCCGAGATCGAGCACCCGCACCGGAGTGCCGTTCTGGACTTTTATCAACGTGGCAGCAATGTCTTCCGTAGTTTGCATCAGGCCCACAGCCCGTACGTTCAACGCCTGCTCGCCGCGCTCGATGAATCCGCCTCCGGCGTTGGTGTTGTTCGCAGCCAAAGCCTGTTCCACCTGGCTGAGCGACAGGCCGTAAGAAACCAGTTTCCCGGGATCAATCTGCACCTGGTATTCGCGCGTCGGCCCGCCAAACGGATTCACATCCACCACATTGGGTACCGACTTCAATTGGTTGACGACGTACCAATCGTTCAGCGTTTTCAGCTCCATCACGTCATATTTCGGATTCGTACTCTGCAGCGTGTAGAACATGATCTGCCCGGTCGGGCTGTAGTCCGGACCCAGGCCTGGGGTCACACCTTGCGGTAGCGTGACTTGTTGCAAACGGTCAATGACCTCCTGGCGGGCATTCAGCGTGGTGGTCTCTTCGTCATAAATAATGGTGATCACGGACAGTCCGGCCAGCGACACCGAACGCAGATGGGTCATGTGAGCAACGCCGTTCAGTTGAACTTCCAGCGGCACCGTGATCTGCTGCTCCACTTCCTCGGCGGCGTGGCCCGGCCACTGGGTGATGATCTGCGTGTAGGTATCCGCGACATCGGGATAGGCCTCAATAGGCAGATTGTGGAAAGAGAGAATGCCCCAGACAAAGAGAACAACCGCGACGCTCAGGACCAGAATGCGGTTGCGCAGGGCGAAGTCGATGAGAAAACGGATCATTTACCCTGCTCCGCGACGGCGGAGGAAAACTCCAGCGCGTTGGCCACAATCTGTTCGCCAGGCTTCACCCCTTCTCGAATCTGCTGCATCTGGTCCGACACCTCTCCCCCCGTGTGAACTTCGATCCGGCGAAACTGCTGGGCGCCGTCTTTCCGGAACACCCAATCCTTGTCTTGCAGGCGAATGACTGCGGTGGCGGGAACCACGACTCGGGACTGCGTTCGGCGCGAACGGAACGTAGCCACCGAAAACATGCCCGGACGAAAGGAACCATCACCGTTGGGCAACACGATGCGCACCTTGGCCGAACGCGTGTTGGCATCAAGCACCCGGGAGATGTCGGCAACTCTGCCGTGGAATGTCTTCTCGGGATACGCATTCAGCCGGATTTCGGCCGTATCGCCCAGATGTACGTCGCCAAGATCGTTTTCATAAACGTCACAAAGCACCCAGACATGGCTGAGGTCGGCGATGGTAAGGAGACTGGGACTATTGTCGAGGCTCTTGATCCCTTCGAATCCTGAGACGTTCTGCTCGACGATGGTTCCGGAAACTGGCGCGCGCAGCTCGATGAGCGACCCCGGATGCGCTGGATCGCCCCCCAATATGCGGACATGCTGTTCGGCATTCTGCAAATCAACTTGAGCTTTCTCTTCCGCATCCTGCGCTTGCTGCAAATCTTTCTCCGCCACGGCGCCATGGGAGTAGAGCAACTGCGTGCGGTCGAGGCTCGCTTTTGCCAGTCGCTCATCAGCCGCCGCTTTCTGATAGTCGGAAAACGCTCCCGCGAGATCGGCGCTGTGGATCGAGACCAGCACTTTGCCCTTCGTCACGTAGTCGCCCAGGCGTACGTTCAGGGCAACCACCCGGCCAGAACTCTGCGAAGTTACGTGGATGGTGCTGTTCACGTCGGGAGTCACACTGCCGTTGGCATTTAATACAGTCGGCAGGTCACGCGTCCCCACCGTAGCCAACTGAAAGAGCTCGGCGTGTTCCACGGTGTAGAGGTTGGGATCAAGCGTTACCTCGGATTTGGTCGACGCCGCCTTGGGATCATCGGAGCACGAAACGCTCATCCCCGACAGAATCAAGACGCCACAGAGCGCCGACCACCCCGCGCGAGAACTCAGGGCAAATAGCGCGGCGCCACGCATGCGGATCTTTCGCATTGCACGAACTCCATAGTCTGAATGGCAGTGCGGACCCGCCGCTGTCATGCAGGACGGGAACACAACGCCCAAAACTGAGATTGGAAAAGGTCGCGCCGAGTGATCACGGCGCATCACGGTCCAACGAATTAGGCCGAAGGAGGGGCCCGGCAACCGCTGGTGCCGGACAATATTCGATCCGGGGAAACAGGCAGATGTTCTGAAACTGACCCACAGGTTTCGAGGTAAGGCCTGAAGGATGCTACCTCCACCAGATATGCCGGTGGAGTGCCCATGTGCCAGTCAGGCGATTGGGCCGCGGGCACTTGTTTCACCGCACGTTTGGGATTTGATTCTTCAATTTCGTTACGAATGGGATGAAGATCGTCGGTAGCCGAGACTACCGGGAACAGCAACACCAAAAGACAGCCGAGGAGAACTGTGGCGCGGAAACTACGCGGATGCCAGAAGCTTATCGGGCAAGCCGACTGCCGGCGCCAGATCAAAACGGCGGGCAACAGTAATGTCAGCCAAAGAAGATTAAGGAGTAGTTCCATCTACCTGTTGTGAGATGCAGGATACCTTCGAAATTGTATCGGTAAGGTTCACTGAATGTCGAATCCAAACGGCAAAGCGCTTTTCTTTGCGCCCTTTGCGGAGTCGTTCTTTGCATACTTTGCGGAACGGGGGTTGATCTCGACACCAGTAGTCCAAAATCTTCAACCGCAAAGTAAGCTGGAGGCGCGGGGCGGAATCGAACCGCCGATGAGGGTTTTGCAGACCCTTGCCTTGCCACTTGGGTTGCGGTATGTCTACTAATATAATAGACATTATAGACATATGCGAGTAATATATCGTGGTGGGCCAGCGCCATAGCGAAACTCGGCCGGGCAAGCGACCGTCCAGGATCGCCGTCGCCATCATCGGCGGAGGCTTCAGTGGCACCATTCTCGCCGCACAGCTTCTGCGGCACTCCGGTCCATCGTTTTCTGTAGTGGTGGTGGAAAAAACCGCATCCGTGGGACGGGGCCTGGCCTATGGGACGGACTGCCGTTCCCTGCTGTTGAATGTGCGGGCCCGGAACATGAGCGCCTTTCCCGACGACCCTCACCACTTTCTGCGGTGGGCTCAATCGAACTATGACCCGGCTGCCGGGCCCGGCACTTTTCTGCCACGAGCCGTGTACGGACACTACGTGCAGGCAGTGCTCAATAAAGCGGCGCAGTCCACCGGCAAACCGCGGCTGGAATGGATCCGAGACGAGGCGCAAACGCTCTCGCTAACCACCGACGGTGCCGCGGAAATTCACCTGCGCGGCGGCCGTCGGCTGCTGGCCGAGAGGGTCGTGTTCGCCATGGGAAACTTTCCTCCAGGTGATCCGCTGGCATCGTGGGATGCAGAGAGAGGCTCCCGTTATTTTCGCGATCCCTGGTCGGCCGATGCCTTTGAAGGAGTCGAGGCTCCCGACAGCATCCTGCTGCTAGGCTCGGGCCTCACAAGTGTGGATGTAGCTGTCCAGTTGCGCGTCCGAGGTTGTCGGGGCACAATTCACGTTGCCTCTCGCCACGGCCTCTTACCCCAACCTCACAGAGCAACGGATGCCAGTCCTGCCTTCTGGAACGAATCCTCTCCGAAAACCGCGCTCGGATTGCTACGACTGGTGCGGGAACAAGTGCGCCAGGCTGAGCCGCAGGGCATCGAATGGCAAAGCGTGTTCGACAGCCTGCGGCCGCTGGTGGCACGTATCTGGCAGTCGCTCCCCGAGCTCGAGAGACGCCGCTTTCTGCGTCACGTGCGGCCTTATTGGGAAGTGCATCGGCATCGCGCGGCTCCTCAGATTGCCC
>Ga0134121_10005333_pt1 | contig 10465 bp, 6 predicted proteins | sample KB301_FD_96463 | JGI IMG/M metagenome (GOLD analysis project Ga0134121, IMG submission 96463) | Terrestrial soil microbial communities without Nitrogen fertilizer from Kellogg Biological Station, Michigan, USA - KB3-0-1 | ecosystem: Environmental > Terrestrial > Soil > Unclassified ...
AGATCTACATGCCTCATCCAATTGAAATCGCCACAGGCAGCATCGATTAGCGAATTAGCGTTTAGCTCCTGAAGCAGTACAGGAAGGTTAGACGTAATAACGTTGGTCCTTGCCAAAGTGGAACCTCTACCGGAAACTGATTCCGGATCCTGCCAGGCATTCGTCTGGTAAATCTCAGAGAAGACGGTCGCAAGTGAAGTGCCTCGCAACGTCTGCCGTGCCTCACGATACGCCGAGAGTGCTCGCGGAAAGCGCGACTTCATAAAAGACTTGACTGCCCCCGGCGTGTTCATGTAATTCGAATCTGAAACTGTATGACCGGACCTTCTCAGACAATTTTAGTCATCGCACATCCCGGACATGAATTGCGAGTGCACGGCTGGCTCGAGGCGACGAGCCCTGCGGTTTGGATCCTTACAGATGGCTCGGGCCACACAGGACGTTCGCGGATTGATTCTACCACTCGCGTTCTGGAACCCTCCGGTGCCGTGCCCGGCCCTGTATACGGGTTCATGACTGATGTGGATCTTTACAATGCTGTGCTCGGCTTTAATTACCGGCCGTTTATCGATCTCGTCGATCAGCTCGCCGCGGCTATACTGCAAGCACAGGTTGATTGTATTGCCGGCGATGCCGAAGAAGGCTACAACCCCGGGCACGACACCTGTCGTTTAATCATCGACGCGGCAGTGAAGTTGGCAAAGCGCAAATCACGCAAGCCGATCCGAAACTACGATTTCACCTTAGCCGGTCCGCCCGACCTGTGTCCCGAGGAGCTGCGTAGTCATTCGCTCTGGTTACATCTCGATGATGAGGCTTTCGCTCGAAAACTTTCGGCAGCACGAAATTATCCTGAGTTGCAGGCCGAGGTGGAAACAGCGCTGAATGGCGCGAGCCGATTTCGTGTCGAGTGTCTTCGGCCTATAAACTCACACACGATCAGATCATTAGCAGACGAGCCACCCTACTACGAACTGTACGGAGAGAGACAGGTAAAGTCTGGTTATTACAAGCAGGTGCTAAGATACAATGAACACATGCTGCCATTAGCGAGAGCTCTCGATTCTTACGTGGAGAGGAACTGTTGATGGCAGGCCTCAAGGTCTTGATTGCCAACTCCACGCTGGCGACACTTACAGGCACTGAGACTTACGTTCGCGATCTCGCGCTAGGACTTTTGCGTAATGGACACACGCCCATAGTGTACGCGCCAGAGTTGGGCCCCATCGCACAGGAGCTGCGCCTCCGTACGGTGCCCGTGGTGGATAACCTGGACCACGTTGGCATAGTCCCCGACATCATCCACGGCAACCACAACACCGAGCTAATAACAGCCCTCTTGTACTTCGAGAACGTGCCGTCAGTGTTCTTCTGTCACAGTTGGACAGATTGGATATCAGCGCCGCCTTCGCATCCACGGATTTTGGCCTACGTTGCTGTTGATGACACGTGTCGCGATCGGCTCGTGCTTGAAAATGCGATCCCGCAGGATCGCGTGCGCGTGCGGTTACATGCAGCCGACCTTGAACGCTTCACGCCTCGCGAGCCGCTCCCTGAGAAACCTGTTCGTGCGCTCGTCTTCAGTAACAATGCAAACCACTGGACGCACCTCAACGCCGTTCGTGAAGCATGCCGGCGCGCCGGAATCAAGCTGGAAGTCATCGGCGCCGGCGCGAACGCCTCAGCCTTGAATCCGGAGTCGCTACTGCCGAATTTCGATCTGGTGTTCGCCAAAGCTCGTTGTGCACTCGAGGCGCTGGCTGTCGGTAATGCTGTAATTCTTTGTGACGCTGCCGGCAGTGGACCAATGGTGACAACTGCAGATCTCGACCGTTTGAGACGACTAAATTTCGGTATCCGTACGCTCAGCGAGAAGCCCGATGCCGAGCTGCTCCTGCGTGAAATCGGCCGGTACGATCGGAATGACGCGGCAGAAGTGTCGCGGCAAATACGCGCTACAGCCGGTCTGGAATCGGTTATCGATGATGCTGTCGTCCTTTATCGTGAAGTAATCGAAGAGTTTCGTTGCCGTAGCGTCACAAACCCGGTTGAGGAGAATCACGCAGTGGCGGAATACCTGCGCTGGATGACTCTGGAAGTGAGATCGAAGCAGGCGCAGCAGGAGTCGATGCTCGCAAACTCTCCTACGTTACGATTGAGGAATCAAATCGGACAGATCCCTTTGCTGGAAAAACTCATCAGGCCGTTGGCACGCTGGGCACGACGCAATGGCTCGGTTCACTAGACGATCAATGGCGAGCATCAGCGTCATCATTCCAACACGTAGCCGTCCACACCTGTTGCCGCGCGCGGTCGAGAGTGCGCTGGCTGCGGGGACGGACGTGGAAGTCGTTGTCGTCGACGATGCTTCGACCGATGAAACTGCAGAAGTATGCCGGGCGCTGAAGGGCATCAGTTATATCCGGCTCGCCCACAACCAGGGTGTTGCGGGAGCACGCAACGCAGGTGTGCTTTCGAGCTCAGCGGAGTACATCGCGTTTCTTGACGACGATGATCTCCGGCTGCCCGGCTCACTGGACCTTCAGCTCGCCGTCCTCCGAAATACGCCGGGCGCCGCGTTAATTTATGGTCAGGCGCTGATTGGCGGCGCAACCGATCGTTTTGCCGGGGATCGATATCCACAGCCTTGTCCTGAAGGTGATGTCTTCTGGCAACTCTTGACGCAAAACTTCATCCCGAGCGGCTCTGTACTTTTTCGCCGGTCATGTTTATTGAGCACTGGACTACTGGATCCCTCGATCGCAGGTATCGACGATTGGGACTTGTGGGTTCGCATTGCTGCGCTCTATCCCGTTGTAGCCTTGGACCAACCAGTCATGATCTGGCGCAGGCCGTCGCCGGACTCTGATCAAGGTAGCGCCCGAGCCGTCGAGATGGTAGCGCTGAGTACCAGACAATTCCGGCGGCATTGGCTAAAGATGCCGCGTGTCGCCGAAGGATCGCCGGCGGTCAGGCGTAAAGCGGCGCGGCGTTTTTCTCAAAACATGGCAAGCCACCTGGCAAGCGAGGCGCTCCGGTTGCTTTCACGTGGGCAAGTGATGCGTGCGAATCGTTGCGTTGTCGCTGCTCTGCGTCATCACTCGCGTGGGCTTGCATGGGGGCTGCTGCGTAAACTCTCAGTTGGAGACGGTCAGTACCACCTGCGGTAGCGGGTGGGTGCGCAGCCTTTACGCCTGTATTGAGAAGTTCTGTCGCCGCACAGCTACGCACCCACCCGCTACCGCAGGTGGTACTGACTGTCTCCAACAGCGATCCTGACTTTGAACAAAATCAAGTTTGACTGTTACAAAGATCTCGGATGAAAATTCTTTTCTGCAAAAACAATTTCGCTGGACCAATTAGTGGAGCGGACGAGATCGTCCTGACGTATGCGACTGAATTACGAGCAGCGGGTCACGCCACCAGCATATTGCTCGTGCAGCCGCCTGCGAAGAACGATCCGCTGGCCGCGCGGCTGCGTGCAGCAAATGTGCCGTTGGACACGCTTGCTTCCCCGGCTTTCAGTACTTCTCTGGCTACGGCTCGGCGGTTCGCGATTCGTGCCATGCGAACGTTTTCTCCCTTCAGTGGCCTCATTCTTTCCAACTCGCGCAAGGTCGTCTTCAATCTCTTACAGCAATATCACGTCGCCTGTTGCGAGTACCTGAAGCGGAAGCGTCCGGACGTCGTTCATGTCTTAACACCCGATCCCGGCGCCGTCATGCTCGTTCGGGCTGCGCACGAAACCAAAATTCCGGTTGTTTACCAGGAAGTCGGCATTCCTTTTCATCCACCGGGCTTTGAAGACGTGTATGAACGGTTTGTCTCCGTGATGCCATTGTGTGCTGAAGTCACGGCCCTTTCTCCTTCTCTCGCACAGGAATTACACCGCGTATCAACCCGGAATTCTCCGGCGAAAGTGTTGCCGCTGATTTCGCCCGACCACAATGGTTTTCACAAATCGGAGTCGACGAACGGAGTGGTGACTTTTGGCTTTGCGGCGCGGCTCGAACATTTGAAGGGTCCGCTGAGGCTGCTGGAGGCTTTTAGTGTGGCCCAGCAAACGCATGGAGAGATGAAACTATGCGTTGCCGGCGAGGGATCACAACGACGGGAGTTTGTTGCCGGCAGTCGCAGGCTTGGACTGGAAGAAAAATGTGAGCTGGTGGGCGTGTATAAGTCGATCGAAGAACGCAGTGAATTCATGAAGAGCATTGACGTTTTTGTTTTACCTTCGCTTACCGAGGGCACGCCAAACGTAATCATCGAAGCCATGGCCCATGAGAAGCCAATCATCGCCACTGCGGTGGGAGGAGTACCGGATCTCGTACCTGAGGACGTGGGCATACTCGTGCCGCCGGATGACAGTGGCGCCCTGGCGGCAGCGCTGACTCGGATGGCCGTTGATATCGAGCTGCGACGAAAGATGGGAGCAGAGGCACGACGCAAGTACGAACAACTCTTCACGCCCGCCGCGGTCCTGCCTGTGTTGTTGGATCTGTATGCCGGTATGATCGAAAAGACCCGGTCCAACAATCACTTTGATACCGGCAGACCCCGGGTGTCGCATCCGTGGATAAACGGTGGGACCACAAATAACTGAGCCCGCTACCTGGCTCTTCGCTTCGTTGCCTCGATGTTGTCTCGCATGTATTTAAGAGTCGTAAGTTGCTCTATTACGCGGGAAATTATGTCAGCCCGCTTTGCGCTTGAGTCTTCCTAACTGGCCCTGAGAGAGGCGGCTCGAAAACAGGCTAATGTACTCTGAGAAGACAAAGAGGCGGTCTTTTTTCCGTCCGGTAATTTCTCGGAGAATTCCCATCTCTTCAAAAGATCTGATAAGTGAGTGTAAAGCTTTTGTATTGATACTGTTGTTTGTAGGTTCCGGACTTGAAAGACTGAGGTTGCATTGGTCGTGGAAGCTTACATACGCCAAGCTCAAATGTAAAGTTACGCCGCCAGCCTTACATATCTCGATCGCTTATGTAAAGTTCCTTCCGCCTACCAAGTAAACGAATCTCGGCTGCTGCGGAATCCCAACCGCAGCAGCAGCTAAGGAAACTCCTATTGACATCCCTGCTCAGGGAGTATAAAAGGCAGGTCAAGCTCAACTCATCGTGAGCGATACGCGGTTAGAATTTAAACTCTCAAACTCACCAGCAGGCGAGCCAAGGGGTGGTGTATGTTTCGGTCAGGATCCTCATCGAAGATCTTGTTTGCGATTTTTTTCCTCGCATTTGTGGTCCGGTCTATCTATGCCTGCGTGGGCCTATGGTGGGCCGGCGATTCACCCGCGTATCTCGCCATCGCCAAAAATATCGCGTTTCACAATTCGTTTAGCCTTACAACTGGCATCCCGACAGCAACACGTCCGCCGCTTTATCCCTCGTTGATTGCTGCTTTTTGGTGGTCTGATGGCGCGCCTGTAACTGAAGTGGTGCTGCTGCAGATCATTTGCGGCGCCGCGACTGTGGTTCTTATATATCTAATCGCGAAAGATCGTTTCTCGCACCGGGTCGCTTTACTGGCGGCGTTATTCGCGACTTTCGCGCCGATGACTGTGCGCTATACGGCGGTGATTTTGACGGAGCCGGTGTTCACGTTTCTGGTCGTGCTCGGATTTTTCTTGTGGGGACGCAATCATGGTGTCGCGGCAGGGCTGGCGTTTGGATTGGCCGCTTTGACGCGCACCATCATGATTCCATTTCTCGGTTGCCTGGTATTGCTGACATTCCTGTCTCCGTGGCGTCAGAACCGGCGTCTCTATTTGCTTATTTCTGTAAGCGCGATGATGGTAGCGTCGGTGTGGATCGTGCGTAATGCTGTCGTGTTCAGAGAATTCATTCTCGTCCAATCAACCGGTTATGGCGTGAATCTTTTTGCGGGAACCATAGAAACGCAAATCTATGGTGATGACGTTTGGACCAAAGTTATGGAGGAGTTGGATTCCAACAACGATAGTTCACAAGACGAGAGTGAGAGTGATCGTAAGTTAATGATGCGAGCATTCAATCGGATTCAAACTGATCCACTGCGATATTTACGAGCTCGCTTGAAGCAGTATCCGCGTTTGTTTTTGGATAGTGGTGAATATCTGCTTGGCAGCAGCAACATCACCTTCGATGAAGCCTTACAAACGCGTCGCCCTTTGGTGTTGCTAATCAAGATCAGTTTCGTGCTTGGTAACATCGCCGTCTTCCTGTTAGCGATCTACGGCATTTTTCTCGAGCGAGGACGTTTTGTCTCACTGAGTCACATCATTCTCTTTCCAGTATTCTTCTCGCTGATCCATTTGCCCATGTGGATCGAGAGTCGCTACAGTTTACCGATAATGCCACTCGTGCTGATACTTGCTGCCCGCGGAGTAGAAGGTCTCTGGAACTCAGTGTCTCGGCAACGACCTCATACGCCAGGTTTTCTGAAGGTCACTGATTAAGTGCTTGTCTTTGTTATAACGAGAGCTCGGAGTCGTCAAAACAATTTCATAGACGATCCCGACTTCGCCCGGGGCTTTTCTAAATGCAACGAGAACCTCTCGCATTTCGGAATCTGCCGACGTCTTTGACTTCATCGTGAAACGTACAGCTCTAAGTCCCCCTAAAACTGTAGATACTCGATCTCCGATATCGACCTCGCCGCCCACCTTGTTTTTGAAATAACCGAGGTGAGCATTGATCGCATCGTCAAACGAACTCCACTCGGCGGCATTGTAGCTGGCGCTCACGGAGAGATCTGCCTTCGGATGGTCCGATACATGAATCTCGAATCCATGATTCGGCAAAGGCGCCGGCGCCCGCAAAGCAGTTAGACCTTTTGGAATCCGTACCGAATAACCATAGTCGTAGTTCGAGTATCCACCCTTCACCACCACATAATCAGAACTCGCTTGAACACAACCGGCTCCAGGATGGGCCAAACCGCAAACAAGCAGACTCGTCAGCCAGATTCGCAGCAGCCAAAACCGATTGTGCCCAAACATCATAGTGTTACTCCGCAGTCTTTCGCGTGCTTCTGAACACTGTCCAACTGGTTCTTGATCTTATCGTAGTAACCCGGGGTAGCGCTGTTGTAGCCGGCTTTTTGTATGCCCTTGACGAAGTCGTCGATCGTTTGGGCCCCTCTCACTTTATCCCCGAGAATCTCCACATACTTGTCTGCTCCTTGTTGATAGGTATCATAGTGTAAGTTAGGCCCACCCTTGTCAGTCAGACCAAAAAGGTTGTGGAGATCTTTGGCGTGTTGGCCCAGCCACCCACTCTCCCATGAGGAATGGGTCACAATGAACTCAGTCTTGGTACCCACTCTATTGGCGACGTTCCTGTAAAGATCGAGGTTGGCAAAGAAATCGCTGAACTTGGATGAGCAGGGAGTTTTTTCCTGTTTCTTCTCCTGGGTCTTGTTTTTGTTATTTTTGACGTTGTTCTTTTGGGCCGCGTTATTGGCTGCTCCCGTGGCGGAAGCCAGTCCCAACGCAAGGGTCCCTAAATCTGTTAGCAAACTGCCAGTCGCTACCAGAATGCCCTCCTCGACCGCCCCGGATATCACAATGCCTGTTATTCCTCCCGTCAGTGCGGCCCCGCTACCACCTGCTGCCGCGGCCGTGGTTGCAGTCGTAGCTGCGTGTAAGACCGGAGCAGCACCCGAGGGAGAATTCGCCGCCACACCAAAACCGAAGTTGTAGTGATAGTAAAAGTGGAGCACGGCAATCATCGCAACCATGAGAGCGATTTGCACCCACTTGTTCGACAGGATTTTCAAGATGGCCTTGAAAATTTTCTTCAGGAAGCTGAAGAAGCCGAGTCCACTCGGATCCGTGTGATTGACCGGATCGTTGATGCAGTACGCATAGAGATTCAGCGTTTGCGGACTCTCGAGGCTGACTGATCTCATCCCGATCGGATCGACCTGGGTAAACCGTCCCTGCTGCGAGTCGTAGTGGCGGTTTACTGCGTAATCGAGCCCGGTCAATGGACTCCGGTCATAACTTGTGAACCGCTTGTTGGTTCCGCCAGTCGCGCCGCCAGCCGGAGCTGATTCGTTCAAAGCAGTGCCGTAAGGCAGGGTTTGTTGTTCGAAGAAAGTCGTGTCCTGGGAGTTCGTAACGAGACGCGTGCCCAGACGATCCGGATGGTGATACTGAATGTTCTCACCATTGCTTCCATTCGGAGTTGCCGTGGCTAACAGCCGCGATCCGAGCAGGACATACGTTTTGGACCAGAGAGGCACGGTTCCGCCGCCGCTTTCGCTGTACTCCACGCTCGCGTCACACGAGTAGTAAGTGCGTAGACCACCTTCATCAGCAATCAGGCGTTCGGCTGAGCTGCCATAGGTGTAAGTACCGAGCGCGTAGCCGTAATCGTCCGTCACTTTCACTAAACGATTCGCAGCGTCGTATTGCAACTTCTCGGCGGTGCCGCCGGCGCGCACGACACGCAGTTGATTTCCGGCTGCGTCGTACTGAAAACCGGACGTGGTAATACGGTTAGAGGCCGCATCGTAAGCAAGACTGGTCAGCCCGTCCGTAGAAATTGACGATGGACCACCGGGGCCGAGTGGACACAGACTCGCGATCTTGGTTGCAAACTCGGTGCTCAACTCAAAACCGGCGCGCACCGCGTCGACGCCGTTCGTCGTAACCTGCGCGGTCCAGGAGTCCCAGCCCGACTGATCCGGTTCTCGCTGCAGGTAGCTCTTGTAGAGATCGTAGACATAATCGTGCGGGATGCGATTGCGGTTGAGATACTCCTGCGACTTGAAGATTTGCCGGCCCATGTAGATCGCCGTCGCCAGCAGTTGTGATTGTCCCTGGTAGTACGACTGTCGTAACTGATCGGTCCAGGTTTGCAACTCGGTCGCGTTGGGCTGGCGAGCAAGCGCACCCTGGTAGAAGTTCTTGATGAACTGATCCATCGTCACCGTCTGTCCCGGTGGACAACCAGCCGGTCCGGACAATGTCTCAGTAACCTTTTGGCGCAACTCCTGAATGTGAACCGCCTTCACCAGAGTGCTTCCCGCAGTCAACGTGGGATCGGTGTAGGTAGCGACTGAGAAGCCCAGAGCTTGACGTGCTGGAGCCAGATTTGAACGCAACTCCGTAATGTGCACCGCCTTGATCACGACACCCGTAAGCGAGCTGTCAGTCCAGGTGGCGGCCGTCAATCCGGCGAGTGCACGCGCCTGGTTAACTGCAGTGCGCAACTCGGTGATATGCACCGCCTTGATGGGCGTACCGGCCGTCAGCGGATCGTCAGTGAAGAGAGGCGGACCACCTTGCGGCAGCGGCGAACTCAACGTTGCGGGTCGCGCAGCGTGATTGAAAGTGGAGTCAGAGATCGAGCGCGGTAAATCCCGGCGCAGCGCTTCGGGCAACTCGATATTAGTTTTGGCGGCCAGTTGGTCCGTCGGCAGAACAACTTTCGGCTCCGCTACTTTCGCCATGTTTCCAGTGGCGGAAACCCCAGTCCGATTGCCGTAGCGATCGTAGGCGTAGGTTTCCGTCCAGAGCGCACCTGAAGCACCACCGGTCGCTTGCGTAAGGCGGCCCAAGGCGTCGTAGGTATAACCGCGATCCTTGTTGTGATTCAGGTTGTTGAGGATCTTTCTGAGTTGGCCGGTACGTTTACCATTCGCATCGGCATAGTCGTAACTGAGATTGAGCAGCGTCGTCGCACCGCGAACGACGGTCTGACTATCGAGCAGGCCGGTCTGCGCGTTGTAATTGTAAGTCTCGGCGATTTGATTGGCGCCGTTGCCGACATTCAGCGTCGTCTGTTGGCTGGCGGCGTTGTAGCTGATGCTCGAAGCAACCGACTGACCGTTGTAAGTCATGCTGCTCAAGCGGCTGGCGATGTCGTAATTCTGATGCGCGATCCGGCGCGCGTTGCCGTTGCCGTATTGAGCCGGGAAGGTGACATCCGTGAGGCGGTCCAGTGAGTCGTAATCGTAATTGGTCGCAAACGGATAACTCGATCGACTGTTCAACGTCAGCGTTTTGATATGCATTCGTCCTTCGCCGTCGTAGTCGAAACTTTCCGTGCTGACTCCCGCGGCACTGATCGATGCAGGCTGGGTGATATCTTTCAGATCGGTGGGACTACTCTTCTGCCGGTACTGGAAACTCACCGTAGCGGCATCAAGAGCTCGCTGGTAGTAATTCGGATCTGTGGACTGCAAACCGTGATTGGGATCGGCAGTCGTGTCCCACGAAACTGACTGCAGGCGATTGAGCGGATCGCTGTTGTAGTTGAAGGTAGTCTTCACGCCGCGTGCGTCTGTTCGTGAAGTCATATTTGAGCGCACGTCGTACGTGAAGACATCGCTCCACGTGCCCGAGCCGACGTAAGCTCCGCCACTGTTAAGCGTCGCACTTGCTTCGGCAAGCTTTTGCACTGTTAACCGTCCGAGGGAGTCGTAGCCGAATGAACGGGTTTGAGATCCTTGAATGACGGTGGTCAGATTTCCCAGA
>Ga0134121_10005335_pt1 | contig 10462 bp, 12 predicted proteins | sample KB301_FD_96463 | JGI IMG/M metagenome (GOLD analysis project Ga0134121, IMG submission 96463) | Terrestrial soil microbial communities without Nitrogen fertilizer from Kellogg Biological Station, Michigan, USA - KB3-0-1 | ecosystem: Environmental > Terrestrial > Soil > Unclassified ...
GCCGCCGGCACGCTCGAGGCCCGCCGTGACGCTGCGCGTCTCCGCCGATACGTCGGCGCGAAAACCGCCCGGCGTAAGCCCCGTGACCGTGAGGCAGACCCCCTGCACGCAGATCGAGTCGCCGACCGCGACGTCGGCCAGGTCCAGGCCGGCGCTATCGATTTCCAGCGGGTTGGTGCGCAGGATCCGGCCGACGGCCTGCACGATGCCCGTGAACATCCGGGCAGGTTAGCGCACTAACGACTAGTGCGCCCGATGCCAGAGCTTGCCGATGTGCTTGTCGAGAGACAGGGCCGATGCCGCGAGCAAAGCGACGAACGCGCCCACCGTGATCGAGTTGGCCATCGCCACGCGCGAGCCCATCTCGAACATGAAGGGCGCCCACACCAGCCACAGGCCGACCGCCAGGTTGAGCCACTCGGCCGGCAGGTCGTCGCAGGCCACGCACTCGAAGTGCGAGGCGAGGGCGAGGCCGAGGCCGACGAAGATCGCGTTCATGGTCGCGGCCTCGTACTGGTGATAGCCCGCGGCCCATGGCGAGACGGCAAGCCACAGGCCGAGCGTGAAGCTCGCCCAGTCCTGCCACTTGGTCTTGGTCACGGCCATGTAGCATTGGACCCACGCGGTGTTGCGCGCGTTCTGGGAACCTGCGTCGCGGTATGCAGGTACAAGGTGTAACGATGCAGCGACAGATCGAGCTGATCGGCGCGGCCTGGGGTCTCGGCGGGGCTGACCCCGGCTGCGCGGAAGCGCCGGCGGTGCTGGTGCCGCAGCTCGTGCAGCGGCTAGCCGCGTACGGCGTGGCGACGAGGGCCGGGCCGATCCTCGAGCCGCCTCCGGGTGAGCGGCGCAAGCAGTACGCTGTCAGCAAGCTCTGCGGCCAGCTTGCCTCGGCGGTCGCCGACGCGCGGCGCCACGGGCGGCTACCCTGCGTGATCGGCGGCGACCACAGTTGCGCGGGCGGCACCTGGACCGGCGTGGCCCGCACCGTGCCGGGTCCACTCGGGTTGATCTGGATCGATGCGCACATGGACAGCCACACGCCCGCCACCAGCCACACCGGGCGGCTGCACGGCATGCCGCTTGCCTGGCTGCTCGGCCAGGACGACGACCCGCTGTACGGTCTCGGCGCCGGCGTGCTCAAGCCGCAGCACGTCTGCCTGGTCGGGGTGCGCAGCTACGAGCCCGAGGAGGACGAGCGCCTGCGGCGCCTCGGCGTGCGCGTGGTGTTCATGGACGAGGTGCGCGCGCGCGGCATCGATGCGGTGCTCGACGAGGCGCTCGACATTGCCACCGCCGGCACCAGCGCCTTCGGCGTGAGCATCGACCTCGATGTGATCACGCCGGACGAGGCGCCCAGCGTCGGCACCCCGGTGGCGGGCGGCGTCACTAGCGCCGAACTGGCACGCGCGCTCGAGCAGGTCGCCGGACGCCCGGCGCTCGCTGCGATCGAGCTGGTCGAATATTCACCGCGCCTCGACCGCGACGGCCACACCGGCCGCGTCGCGCTCGACCTGCTCAGCGCCGCGCTATGCGGGCCGCGCCAGGATGCGCAGGTCGTCGCCGAAACGATCCAGCGCTAGGATTTTCAGGCGGGGGCGCTGTTCCAGCTCGCGGAACGGCGCAAGATCCACCATTCCCTGGGCACCATCGCCGAGAAAACTGGGATTGACGTAGAGCAGGTACTCGTCGACGCAGCCCTCGCGCACCAAGGAGCCGTTCAGGCGGAAGCCGGCTTCGACGTGCAGCTCGTTGACGCCGCGCTTCGCGAGCTCCTCGAGCATCGCCGGCAACTCGACCTTTTGCTTCTTGTTCGGCAGGCAGACGACCTCGGCATTCGCCAGGGCGCCGTGCGTGGCGGCGAACACCAACGCCTTCTCACCCTGGAGAGCGCGCGCCGTTGGCGGCGTCTCGAGGCGGCTGTCGACGATCACGCGCAGCGGCTGGCGCGAAGTCTTCACCTCGCGCACCGTGAGGCGCGGGTCGTCTGCGCGCACGGTGCCGGCGCCGGTGAGCACTGCGCAGGCGCGCGCGCGCCAGTGGTGCCCGTCGCGGCGCGCGGCGGCGCCGGTGATCCACTGCGAGGTGCCGTCCGCCAGCGCCGTGCGGCCGTCGAGCGTCGCCGCGATCTTGAGACGCACCCACGGCCGGCCGCGCGTCACGCGCGAGACGAAGCCGATGTTGAGCTCGCGCGCTTCCTCCGCCATCAGCCCGTGCTCGAAGCGGATGCCGGCCGCCTCGAGCGCGGCGCCGCCGCCCGCCGCCTGCGGATTGGGATCGCGCATCGACGCAACCACACGCCTCACCCTCGACTGGATTATTTTCTGTACGCAAGGCGGAGTGCGCCCCTGGTGATTGCAGGGTTCGAGGTTGACGTAGAGCGTGGCGTCGGCTGCATCGCCGCCAGCCTGGTCGAGCGCGACGATCTCGGCGTGCGGCCCGCCGGCGCGCTCGTGCCAGCCTTCGCCGACGACTTTTTCATTCCTGGTGATGACGCAGCCGACGCGCGGGTTCGGCGTGGCGGTGTACAGCCCCTTCTCCGCCAACTCGAGGGCACGCCGCATCATGGCGTGGTCGAACGGCGTCACTTGCGACGTTTTTTGGCCGCCTTCACTTCCTGGACCGCCTCGCGGAAATCGTCCGGGCTCTCGAAGCTGCGGTACACCGAGGCGAAGCGGATGTAGGCGATCTTGTCGAGCTTGGCGAGCTCGCGCATCACGAAATCGCCGATGCGCGTGGTGGGCACCTCGCGCTCGCCGAGCGAGCGCAGGCGCTCGATCACGCGGTCGACGGCTTCGTCCACGTCCTCGGTCGACACCGGGCGCTTGCGCAGCGCGAGCATCATGCTGCCCATGATCTTGTCGCGGTCGAAGTCGGTGCGGCTGCCGTCCTTCTTCACCAGCCGCGGCATCTTCAGGTCGACGCGCTCGTAGGTGGTGAAGCGCTTCTCGCAGGTGACGCACTTGCGCCGGCGGCGCACCGTGTTCGCCTCGAGATTGGCCCGGGTATCCACCACCTGCGTGTCATCCGAGCCGCAAAACGGGCACTTCATGCGATTTTCACTTGTACACCGGGAACCGGGTACAGAGCGCCTTCACCTGGCTCGCCACGCGCGCCAGGTGGGCGTCGTCGGCGGGCTTGTCGAGCACGTCGGCGATCAGGTTGGCGAGCGTCTCGGCCTCGTTCTTCCTGAAGCCGCGCGTGGTCATCGCCGGCGAGCCGATGCGCACGCCGCTCGTCACCATCGGCTTCTGCGGATCGTTGGGGATCGCGTTCTTGTTGACCGTGATGTGCGCGCGCCCGAGCGCGGCCTCGGCGTCCTTGCCGGTCAGGTTCTTCGGCGTGAGGTCGAGCAGGAACAGGTGGCTCTCGGTGCGGCCCGAGACGATACGCAGCCCGCGCTTCGTCAGCACCGCCGCCATGGTCTTCGCGTTTTCCATCACCTGCTTCTGGTAGGTCCTGAACTCGGGCTTGAGCGCTTCGCCCAGCGCGACCGCCTTGGCCGCGATCACGTGCATCAGCGGTCCGCCCTGCAGGCCGGGGAAGATCGACGAGTTGATCGCCTTCTCCTGCTCCGGCTTGCCGAAGATCATCCCGCCGCGTGGCCCGCGCAGCGTCTTGTGGTTGGTGGTCGTCACGAAGTCGGCGACGCCGATCGGCGACGGATAGAGCCCGGCGGCGATCAGCCCGGCGTAATGCGCGATGTCGGACATGAGGAGCGCGCCGCATTTGTCGGCGATGGCGCGGAAGCGCTTCCAGTCGATGGCGAGCGAATAGGCCGACGCGCCGGTGACGATGAGCTTGGGCTTCTCCGCCATCGCGATCTTCTCGGCCTGGTCGTAATCGATCTCTTCTTTCGCGTTCAGTCCGTAGGAAACGATGCGATAGAGCTTGCCCGACAGATTCACCGGCGAGCCGTGCGTCAGGTGCCCGCCCATCGCGAGCGACATGCCGAGGATGGTGTCGCCGGGCTTGAGCGCCGCGGTGTACACCGCCTGGTTCGCCTGCGAGCCCGAATGCGGCTGCACGTTGGCCCACGGCGCGCCGAACAGCTTCTTCGCGCGCTCGATGGCGATGGTCTCGGCGATGTCTACGTACTCGCAGCCGCCGTAGTAGCGCTTGCCGGGATAGCCCTCGGCGTACTTGTTGGTGAGCTGGCTGCCCTGCGCGATCAGCACCGCGCGGCTGACGTAGTTCTCGGACGCGATCAGCTCGACGTGGTCTTCCTGGCGCTGGTTTTCCTGCCGGATGGCGTCCCAGACTTCGGGGTCGGACTGGGCGAGAAGGTCGGGAGCGAGCATTTATGTGACCTGCGGGAAAGGGGCCGATTTTAGCAGCCGCGAACCGCGCAGCCCTACCGGCGGTGTGGCGATCGTTGCGGGCCCCTATAGATGCTCCTAGCATCGACCCGGGAGGTATCTCATGAAGGCCGTCGTCATCGGCGAGCCGTCGGGCGCCAGCAGGGAGGCGATCATGGCGGTCTATCCGCGCCACAAGGCGATCGTGGACAAATTCATCGCGCGCGGCGGGGTGCTGGGCATCGGGCCGTTCACCGGCGGGGGAAACATGGCGATTTTCACGACGCGGGCGGAAGCGGAGGCGTTTTCAAAGGAGGATCCGTTCATCCTCGAAGGGCTGGTGAAATCGTTCGTGATCAGGGATTGGGGCGACGCGATGCTGCCAGAGGGCTGAGCGGGCGTTAAATCCGCCCTGCGCCGAGTCCTGGCGGGCGTTCTATAGTCCCGGGAAAGGGAGGATCCGATGCCGATCCTGGGCGCAATTGTCCTGTTCATCCAGCTCTGCTTCGCCTACCACGCGTACAAGACCGGCCGCGCGCAGTGGTGGCTGTTCGTGATCATGGGCTTTCCGGTGATGGGCTGCGTGCTCTACTACTTCATCGAGGTGTTCCCGACCACCCGCGAGAGCCGCAAGGCGGAGAAGGCAGTGCGCGCCATCGTGAAGTCGTTCGATCCGGACAAGAGCCTGCGCGAGCACGTGGCGGATCTCGAGGATTGCGGCAGCGTGGACAACCGCATCTCGCTCGCGCGGTCGTGCATGGAGCGGCGCCTGTACGTGGAGGCGATCTCGCTCTACCGCAGCTGCCTGAACGGCGTGCATGCGACCGATCCCGACATCCGCTTCGGCCTCGCCAGCGCGCAGCTCGGCGCCGGGCAATTCCGCGACGCGTACGACACGGCGCAGGCCCTGCGTCAGTCGCACGCGTCGTTTCGCGCGCCCGAGGTGCAGCTCATCGCCGCCCGGGCGCTCGAAGGCGGCGGGCAGTTCGACCAGGCACTCGCGGACTATCGCGTGCTCGCCGACACCTACGCCGGCGAAGAGGGTCGCTGGCGCTACGGCGCGCTGCTGCTGCGCATGGGCTGCACCAACGATGCGGCCGAGGTATTCCGCCGCATGCTGCGCAACGCCGACCGCATGCCCGAGCACTACCGGGAGGCCCAGCAGGAATGGCTGACGCTCGCCCGCGGGCACATGCAGGCCTAGTGGACGATAGCGCGGCGGGCCGTAAACAGGGCATGCTCATCGCTCGTCAACTCGGAGAGGAATGCAAATGAGAACTCGAATGATTCTGGCGGCGGCGCTCGCCGCAACCGCGGCGACGGCGCAGGCCGGCGGCGTCGGTGTGCGCGCCGGGACGACCGGTGTCGGCGTGGACCTCGGCGGAGATGTGGCGCCGACGCTCGGCTGGCGCCTGGGCGTGTCGGGCATGAACGTCAATACGCACCTCGATACCAATGACGTGCGCTACGACGCCAAGGCCAAGGTGCTGACCGGCAGCCTGCTGCTCGACTGGAGCCCGCTCGGGCCGTTCCGCATCTCCGGGGGATTCATGCCGAACAACAACAAGATCGATCTCAATGGCCAGCCGAATTCAGGCAACCTGACCTTCCCGCCGGGCAGCAGCCTCACCGGGCAGGTCAAGCCGCAGAACAGCTTTGCACCGTACCTCGGCGTCGGCTACGGCAACGTCTGGACCAAAGGGGTCAACTTCTACTTCGACCTCGGCGTGATGTTCCAGGGGACCCCGGAGGTCAGCCTGAGCGCGAACTGCACGCCAAGCGCGGCTTGCACCGCGGCGCAGGCGCAAGTCGAGGCGGAGCGGCAGCGCGTTCAGGACAAGGTGGACAAGTACAAGTACTACCCGGTGGCGAACATCGGACTCACGATCGGATGGTGAGTCAGGACTGAGGTAGAGCGCTAGGGCTTGCGCGCCTCGAGGCGGTAGCGCAGCACGTGGTCGCCGTGGCCCTCGGTCGGGCTGCCGAGGCCGATGTAGCCGCGCTCGCCAAGAACCGTTTCCTCGCGCCTCAGCGTCACCTCGCGCGTGTTGCCGTCGATCGCGACGTAGGTGCCGTTGGAAGACAGGTCGGCGATCACGAAGTTGCCGCCGCGCTCGTAGATGCGCGCGTGCACGCGCGAGGCCTTGGTGCTGTTCACCACCATGTCGTTGCCCGGGTCGCGCCCGATCTTGATCGAGCCGCGCGGCTCGACCACCACGGTGTCGCCGGCGTAGCTGAGCTTGAGGACCCAGTCGCGCCGCGCCGCGAGCAGATCCTCCTTGCCGAACGCCTCGGTGATGTCGGGGTCCAGGCGCCACAGCACCTCGCTCACGTTCACTTCACCCGAGCGCCCGCGCACGCTGACCGCGAACAGCGGCCGGCAGTGCTGCCGGAGCTCGGGCGAGAGCGCCGCCACCGTCTCCTGCGTGGTCAGCACCTGGCCGGCGTTGGCCATTCCCTCCAGCCGCGCGCACACGTTGACGGTGTCGCCGAACACGTCGCCGCCTTCGGTGACCACCGGTCCCCAGGTGAACACGACCTTGATCGCGAGCTTGTGATCGGTTTCCTCGACCGGCTCGAGCTGGGCGGCGGCGCCCTGCATTTCGCACGCGGCGCGGAACGCGGCGTCGACTTCGCCGAACTGGCATACCAGGCCGTCGCCGAGCGACTTCACCACCTTGCCGCCGCCATCGGTCACCTTCCGCTGCACCAGGTCGAGCATGCGGCTGATCATCGCCAGCGCCTGGGTGTCGCCGACCGACTGGTAGATCGCGGTGCTGTCGCAGACGTCCGCGAACAGGATCGCGAGCTGCGCGTTCTTTTTACCGATGACTCCCTCCCGAAACGATGATACGTCAGATTCTGAGAGGCGGAGCGAGGTCCTCGGGGCGATCGATGTCGCGCAGCGCGCCCGGATCGCCCACGGGAATTTTTACCATCTGCTTCTCGTTGGCGGCGATCACGCGCTTCGCGCCTTCGTCGCCGCGCAGCGCAAGGAGTTCTTGAAAAAACCGGCGCGACAGCCCCACCGGATGCCCGCGCCGCGCGCGGAAGTACGGCGCGGCGAGCGCTGCACCGGCAACGAGCGCCTCGCGCACCGCAGCGATCGTGGTGCGCCGCAGGAACGGCATGTCGGCGAGCGCGATCAGGTAGCCGTCGGCTTCGCCAGCTGCGCGCGCCGCGCAGGCGAGGCTCGCGCCCATGCCTTCGGCCGCGTCGTCACACACCACCACTTCACAGCCTTCCTGTTTCAGGCTTGTGACCAGCTCGCTGGAACCGGGCCGCACCACCGCGACCACGCGCGGGATCTCCAGCTTCAGGTGGCGCGCGGACTGCACCGCGATCGAAACGCCGTGCGGCAATTCATGGCGCAGCTTGTCGGAACCGAAGCGGCTGGCCGAGCCGGCGGCCAGCAACAGGCCGACGATGTTCAGGCTTGCTTGACTTCGCAGGCGGACGGATCGAAGCGCCGCTCGGGCTTCGCCGCCCAGGACGGCTCCTTCACGCCGTGGCGCACCGCGGTCATCTCGGCGAGGATCGCCACCGCGATCTCGGGCGGCGTCTTGGAGCCGATGTACAGGCCGACCGGGCCGCGCAGGCGCGCGATCTCGTCGGTGGAGACGTCGAATTCCTTCAGCCGCTCGCGCCGCGCGTCGTTGTTCTTCTTCGAGCCGATGGCGCCGACGTAGAACGCGGCCGACTTCAGGCCTTCCATCAGCGCCAGGTCGTCGAGCTTCGGGTCGTGGGTCAGCGCGACCAGCGCGCTGTGGCCGTCGAGCTGCAGCTCGCGCACCACGTCGTCGGGCATGCCGCGGTCGAGCGGCACGCCGGCGAGATCCCAGGCGGCGGCGTATTCCTCGCGCGGGTCGATCACCACCACGTGGTAGTCGAGCATGTGCGCCATCTCGGCGAGGTAGCGCGTGAGCTGCCCGGCGCCGATCAGCACCAGCCGCCAGCGCGGGCCGTGCACCGTGGAAAGCACGCGGCCGTCGAACTCGAGCACGTCCTGCCAGCGACCGGGCTCGAGCGTCGCCTTGCCGCTGTCCATATCGAGTTTTCTACGGACCAGTTGCTGGGAACCAATTCGCTCGAGCAACTGAGGAACTTCACTTCGATCCGAAAGCGGCTCCATAACCAGCTGCAGGGTTCCGCCGCACGGCAGGCCCCAGCGCGTGGCTTCCTCGTTGGTCACGCCGTAAGTGAAGAGCTCGGGCTTGTTCCACGCCGCGAGCTTGGCCTTCACCTTGTCGATCAGGTCGTCCTCGACGCAGCCGCCGGACACCGAGCCGACCACCTGGCCGTCGTCGCGCACCGCGACCATCGCGCCGATCGGGCGCGGCGCCGAGCCCCAGGTCTTGACGATGGTGCCGAGCGCGACTTTGCGCCCGTCCTTGCGCCAGCCTTCGGCGGTGCGGAGCACTTCGATATCGACGCTATCCATGCGGAAATGTTATCCCAACTCGGCAGCCGCGAGCGCCCATACCCTCGTTGATAGCAAGGGTTGCACCGTGGCTCGCGGCGATTTCGCGCACGATGGCGAGCCCCAGGCCGCTGCCGGTGCCGGGCGTGCCCGGCACGCGGTAGAAGCGCTCGAGCACGCGCGCGCGCTCGGCCACCGGAATTCCCGGCCCGTCGTCCTCGACCTCGAGGAACGCCCCGCGCTCGCCTCGCCCGGTGCGCACCGTGACGCGCGCGCCGCGCGCCGAGTACTCGAGGGCGTTGTGCACCAGGTTGGCGAGCGCTTCGCGCAGCAGGAACGCGTCGCCTTCGACCGGCGCCGGAGCGAGCTCGAAGCCGAGGTCGATGTCGCGCGCGAGCGCCTGGTGCACCCAGAAGTCGGCCTCGCCTTCGGTCAGCGACTTCAGGTCGACCAGCGAGGTGATCGAGCGCGCTCCCGGCTCGGCGCGCGCGAGCGCGAGCAGCTGGTTGGCGAGGCGCGCGGTGCGCACCGTGGCCTGGTGCACCTGCTCGACCTGCGCGCGCGAAGCTTCCGGCAGCGGCTGCGCCAGCGCGAGCTCGACGTGCGCGCGCAGGCCGGCGAGCGGCGTGCGCAGCTGATGCGCGGCGTCGGCGAGGAAGCGCTGCTGCTTGCGGCTCGCCGCGGAAACCTCGGTCAGCAGGCCGTTGAGCGCGCCGACCAGCGGCCGCGCCTCCTCCGGCGCGCCCGCGGCGTCGATCGGGCGCAGGTCGCCGGCCGAGCGCGACTTGATCTCGTCCGACAGGCGCGCGAGCGGCCGCAGGCCGCGCTTCACGCCGAACCAGACGATGAGCAGCGTGGCGATGGCGATGAACAGCTCGGGAAAGATGCTCTGCAGCAGCAGCTCGCGCGCCAGGCGCTCGCGCTTCACCATGGTTTCGCCGACCAGCACGGTGCAGGTCGAGCGGCCGCACGGCGACTGAACCGAGACCACCCGCACCTTGGCGCCGTCGTAGATCGTGTTGTGCGCCACGGCGTCGCCCGGCGGGGCGGGCAATCCCGCATCGCCCGCGATTTCCATGCCGGCCGGGCTCACCACGCGGTAATAGATCTTGTCGAAGCGGTCCGTGCGCAGCACCTGCTCGACCGCCGCCGGCAGCTCGAAGCGGTACTCGGTCTGCAGCACCCGGACGTGCATGCCGACGGCGAGGCCGATGTCGACCAGCGCCTGGTCGTAGGCGTGCGTCGCGGGCTCGATGGTGGGGAAGTAGCTCACCAGCGCGCCGAGCGCGAGCGCGCCCGCGATCGGCGGCAGCAGCATGCGCAGCAGGTGGGCGCGCAGGCTTCCGGCCATTTGCCCTGTCCTTACTTGTATTCCTCGAGCATGTAGCCGAAGCCGCGCACCGTGCGGATCTTGATGCCGGCCGGCTCGAGCTTGGAGCGCAGGCGCGAGACGTAGACCTCGATCGCGTTGGGCGACAGGTCGTCGCCCCACCCCGCCACCGCCTGGATGATCGCTTCCTTCGAGACGATCTTCTCCACGCGCGCGAGCAGCACCTCCAGCACCGCCCACTCGCGCGCCGCTAGCTCCAGCGGCTCGTTGCGCAGGAAAGCCCGGCGCGCGACCGTGTCGAGCTGCAGCGGCCCGTGCGCGATGCGCGGCCCGCCGTGCGCCTGCGAGCGGCGCAGCAATGCGCGCACGCGCGCGGTCAGCTCGGGCATGGCGAACGGTTTCACCATGTAATCA
>Ga0134121_10005336_pt1 | contig 10462 bp, 7 predicted proteins | sample KB301_FD_96463 | JGI IMG/M metagenome (GOLD analysis project Ga0134121, IMG submission 96463) | Terrestrial soil microbial communities without Nitrogen fertilizer from Kellogg Biological Station, Michigan, USA - KB3-0-1 | ecosystem: Environmental > Terrestrial > Soil > Unclassified ...
GCCTTTTTCGCCGCGGCGCGCAGGTCCGTCAGGAATTCCTCCCCGGAGAGCAGGAGGTCGAGCACATCGTCCTCGTCGGTCGCGCCTCCCACGAGGTCGACGGTGGAAAGGATCGTGTCGTCCGATGCGACGACACCGGCCGCCGCGACTCCCCGATGCTCGAAGGTGCAGAGCCTCACGTTGCACCGACTATGGCACGACTCAGCTTGGTCCAGCGCCGACGCCGTCGCCGACGGCGACCTCCGCGGTATCCGGCTCGATGAGATGCGACGGGAGGCGGCTCGCGAGGAACGCTCCCACGAGTGCGACGAAGAACATCACCACGTACACGGCGTGCAGGCCCGCCGCGAGCGGTGCTGCCTCGGCCGTGCCAAGCTCGCTCCGTCCGCCCAGGTTCAGCAGCGCGCCCGCGCGGCTCGCGGCCTCGGGACCCATCGCGGTGACGAGCACACCGCCCAACGCCGTCACGCCAACGGCGGCGCCGAGGCTGCGTGCGAACTGCACGAGGCTCGTCGCGATGCCGCGACTCGACCACGCGACCACGCTCTGCACGGACACCAGGACCGGGTTGAGCGTCAGTCCCATCCCGAAGCCGATGAGGACCACGGCCGCGGCCGCCTGTGCGAGGGGACTGGCCGGCTCGAGCAATATGAGCAGACCGGCGCCGATGGCCCATGCGGCGGTACCGATGAGAGCGGAGCGACGCGGCCCCAGGCGGATCATCGCGACGCTCATGAAGATCGACCCCGCCGACCAGCCGAGGCTCGTCGTGGACACGATGAGCCCGGCTTCGATCGGGAGGCGCCGCTGGACGCCCTGCATGAAGGGCGGCACGAACGTCGTGACGCCGAAGATCATCACGCCGACGACCGCGTTGAGTGCGATGCCGCTGCTCACCGCTGGAAGCCGAACGAGGGACAGGTCGATCAGCGGGGTCGACGCGCGCTGCTCGATGAACAGGAACGCCATCGCGGCGACGACCGCGAGGCCAAGCGAGAGCGGAGGCGCCACGCCGTTGAGCCCCACGAGCAGGCCCAGCGTGGCAAGCGCGAACGTGCCGGCGCCGAGCCAGTCGATGTCCGAGCTGTGCCGCTCGACCTGCTCGTGGAAGAAGACGATCATCACCGCCGCCGCGATCGCGCCGATGGGCAGGTTGACGAAGAAGCACCACCGCCACGACAGCGACTGCGTGAGCAGCCCGCCGATGGTGGGCCCGACGACCGCGGAGGTGATCCACACCGTGCTGAACAGCGCCTGCATGCGAGCACGGGCACGCACCTCGAAGAGGTCGCCGATGATCGTCAGGCCGACGGGCAGCAGCGCGCCCGCTCCGAGGCCCTGCACCGCCCTGAACAGGATGAGCTGGTTCATGTCGCGAGCGAGGCCCGCGAGCATCGAGCCGAGGACGAAGACGAGCATTCCACCGAGGTACAGCGGCTTGCGTCCGTAGACGTCGGCGAGGCGCCCGAAGAGCGGCGTCGCGACCGTCGAGACGAGGAGGTACGCCGAGAACACGAGGGCATAGCGGTCGATGCCGCCGAGCTCGCCGATCACCGTCGGCATCGCCGTGCCCACGACGGTCTGATCGAGAGCGGAGACGAAGCTCCCGACCATCACCACGGCCACGCCCGCGGTCTGTTGACGGGTCACCGGCGGCGACCCTCGCCACTAAACTCGGTCGCATGGGCCGCATCACCGAGCTCCTGACAGCGGGGCGAACCTTCTCGTTCGAGTTCTTCCCTCCGAAGAACGAGGACGAGCAGCGTCTGCTGACTCGGACGATCGCGGACCTGCAGCCCCTCCATCCCTCGTTCGTTTCGGTCACGTACCGAGGCGGCCGCATCTCGCGCGAGCGCACGACGCGCGTCGTCGTCGACCTCATCAAGAACACCGACCTCACGCCGATGGCCCACCTGACTTGCGTCGCGCACCCGCGCTTCGAGCTCGGCGAGATCCTCGGAGGATTCCGCGCGCTGGGAGTCGAGAACCTGCTCGCGCTCGGCGGCGATCCGCTCCCGGCCGAGGAGTCGTACAAGGAGCTGGAGTACGCCTCGGAGCTGGTCGAGCTCGGGCGCCGCGTGGGCTTCGACTCGATCGGCGTCGCGGCTCATCCCGCCGGACATCCGCGCTCGCCCGACCTGAGAACCGACCGCGACCGTTTGGCCTTCAAGCTCGAGCTCGCGGACTTTGCGATCACGCAGTTCTTCTTCAAGCTCGAAGAGTACGAGCGCCTGCGCGAGGAGCTCGCATCGCGACGCGTGACGAAGCCGATCATCGCCGGCATCATGCCGATCACCTCGCTGACGTCGGTGCAGCACATGGCGCACCTCTCCGGATACGCGGTCCCCGACGACATCGTGAAGCGCATCACCGCGGGAGGCGACGACCCGCAGGAGATTCGAAAGCGCGGTATCGAGCTCGCGGTCGAGCTCTGCAGCGAGCTGCTCAACGCGGGCGTGCCCGGCCTGCATTTCTACACGCTGAACTTCTCGAAAGCGACGCGCGAGATCTACACGAGGCTGCGCCTCGTCCCGGACTGAGATCACGCGCGCGCACGCGTGAGGATCTCGGCCGCGAACTGACCCCACTGGTCCAGCAGCTCGTCGATCGTTTCGGCCGGGAACGCGATCGCGGCACAGTGGTCGACACCCGCGTCCGCGAGGGCCGCGACCTTCTCGCGGATCGCATCGGGGCTACCGACGAGATTCGCCGCTGTCGTCAGGGCCGGATCGCGTTTCGCCGGGTCGCGCGAGCGGCGATGACGCGCGAAGCGGCTCTCCTCGTAGCGGCGCACGGCGTCTTCGTGGCGAGGGGCGATCGTCGCGCTCAGCTCCGGAGCGACCTCGACGGAGCCGGGCGCGCGGCCGTTCTCGGATACAAGCTCGCGCAGGCGGCTGGTCCACTCGCGCAGCTGGGCGAGGGGTCGCCAGCCGGGTATCCAGCCCTGACCCCAACGCGCGGCGCGCTCGATCGCGCGCTCGGTGTGCCCGCCGATATAGATAGGAAAGGGACGTTGCACCGGTGCGGGCGAAAGCTCCACGTCGTCGAAGCGGACCCAGCGCCCCGCGTACGTGCCACCGCCCTGGTCCACGAGTTGACGCAGAGCGGCGAGGTTCTCAGTGAACGTCGCATGACGGTCGTCGACGCTTCGCTCCGGATGCACCGCGGCGAATTCCTCCGGATACGCGCCCGCACCGACGCCGAGCGTCACGCGGCCGCCTGAAAGCACGTCGAGCGTGGCCGCCTGCTTGGCGAGCGCGAGCGGATCGCGGAGCGGCAGCGCGAGGACCGCGGTGCCGAGTCGGATGCGCTCGGTCGTCCCGGCGATCTGGCTGAGGACGAGGAGCGGTTCATAAAAGTGCGGCGCACCATCCTTCGACTCACGGAGGAAGCGCGGCGTGACGAGATGATCGTTGGCCCACACGCCGTCGAAGCCGAGTGACTCGGCCGCCCGCGCGAGGCGCACGAACGTCGATCCGTCACGCGCAAAGCCGATCGGGTAGCCGAGCCCCTCGTAGGACGTCGGGAGCGCGACGCTGAACTTCAAGGGCAGCGTCTAATCGCAGAAACGACTGAACCCAAGCGCGAGCGCACGCACCTCTCGCTCGAGACGCTCGAGGGTCGGGCTCACTTCCGCGAAGCGCGCGTCACGCGCCGGCAGGCTGCTCCAGATCCCGTCGATAAGGCGCTGTGCATCGGCCTGGACCGTTTCGGCATCGACCTTCGTGACGCGCCCGCCGCGCACGACGACGTCTCCGTCGACGAGGACCGTGTCGACGGAGCGCCCGAACTCGGCGTACACGAGCTGGTTGGCGATCTGCTGCTTCGGGGCGAGCCGCAGGTCACCGGTGCGCAGCAGGACGATGTCGGCGCGGAAGCCGGGATCGAGCCGCCCGATCTTCTTGCTGAGGGTGCGGGCGCCGCCGTCCCAGCACATGCGCAGGCTGTCCATCGCGGTCGGCCACCGGTCCTGAGGGACGATCGGCCGCTGCACGAGCGCGGCGGCCTTGAGCGTCTCGAACATGTTCTGACTGTCGTTGCTGCTCGCGCCGTCCGTCCCGAGCGCCACGGAAACGCCCGCACGCAGCATCGCGGGGACCGGCGCGACCCCGGCGCCGAGCTTCAGATTGCTCACCGGGTTGTGCACCACGCCCGACTCCGACGCCGCGAGAAGGTCGATCTCCCGATCGTCGAGCCAGATCGCGTGCGCGAACGATGTCGACTTTCGCAGGCCGCCGATCTCGCGCAGGAAGTCGACCGTCGATCCGCCGTAGCGCGCGCCGGCCACCGGCACCTGCGACTTCGCCGAGAGGAGGTGCGTGTGCAGTCCGACGCCGCGGCGCGCGGCCAGGTCGAGCGACGCCTTGAATAACTCGACGGAGCAGCGCGGCAGCGAGGAGGGCCCGAGCATCGGCTGAAGACGGGGATGCCGTCCCTGCCACCGCTCGAGGAACGGTTCGACGCGCGCGAGCAGCTCCGGGACCGTGCCGGTGCGCGCGCGCGGGCGCTCCTCGTTGATCAGTGCCATGGGGAGCGAGTCGAAGAAATCGAGATCGCTGTACTGCGCGGCGACATTCGCGCGCATGCCGACGTCGACGTACGCCGACATGATCTGATCCATGCCTTCGTCGAACCACTGCTGCGGGCTGCGCGGGCAGTCGAGGACCGACGTCGTGCCGGTCGTCAGCATCTCGAGCGCGCCGACCATCGTCGAGACGTACAGGTCCTTCGGCCCGAGCGCCGCGCCCGCGCCGCCGTAGCTCGCGACGACCATCCACGCGTCGAGGGGCAGCGCGTCGCAGAGACCTTTCTCGATCGACTGGTTCGAATGGGTGTGCGCGTTGATGAGACCGGGCATCACGATCATCCCGGTCGCATCGATGACGCGCGCGCCCGCAGCCTCGATGCGGCCACCCACGCGCGCGATGGCGCCGTCGTCGATGAGGAGATCGCCCACCTCGAAAGGGCGGTCGAGATCGAAGAGGTGGCCGCCGCGAACGAGGGTGCGGCTACCTTTCGTCTCGGGTTCAGTCCGCATCGGACAGCCTCCGTTGGAAGACCGCGCGGTCCTCTGCCTGAGAGGTCGGCCCCGCATCCGGCGGATACGGCGACGGCTCGGCGTCGACGTGGACCGCGAGCAACCCGAGTCCGGGCAGATCGAGCAGCGCCGAGAAGAGGCGCGCGGCCTGTTTCTCGTCGTGCGCCTCGCCGGTCCATGGCCAGCCCGCGCCCGCTGCGAGCGTGACGTACGAGATGCGACCGGCGTTCGGGAGTGCCTGGCCGCCGCCCGTCTCGTACCGATCATTGATGAAGACCGCGAGGCGCAGATTCGCCGGCGCCGCGCCCGCGATGGTGATGAGCGCGCCGAGGTTCATGGCGAGGTCGCCGTCTCCTTCGAGGAGCACGATGCGCCGATCCGGTCGCGCGAGCGCGAGCCCGAGCGCGAGCGCCGGCGCCATGCCCATCGGGTCCGACGCGTAATAGGTCGCCTGTGGGGCCTTCTCCTCGCGCCACGCGCGCGCGGTCGACCCAAGGCCGCACAGCACGACGTCCTTCGGGTCCAGACGCTCGCGCACGAGCTTCGCCGCCACCGACCGGCGCATCAGGACGCCTTCGCGTCGCCGAGCAACGCGGCGCGCCTCAGCAGGACCACGACCGGCTTGCGCGCGAGGGTCGCCTCGCGCACTGCCTCCTCGACGATGGCGACGTCCTCGATCCGGTCGACGATGTGGAACGGGATCCGCAGCGCCTCGAGGACCGGTTCGGTGACCTGGCCTTTGTACATCTGGTAATAGAACCGGTCCTCGTACGAGCCGCGATAGACGGCGAGGACGAGGAACGGCAGCTGGTGATGGTGCGCGTAGCCGGCGAGCGCGTTCGCGGACAGGAGCAGTCCCGCGTTCTGACAGACGAGGACCGCGCGTTTGCCACCGAGAGCCGCACCCGCGCAGATGCCCACGCCGTCGTCCTCGCGCGTCACACGGATGTGCTTGATCCTCGGCTCGTTGCTGATGCGCTCGATGAGCGGGGAGAGCCAGCTGTCCGGCAGGCTGGCCGCGATCTCGACGCCGGCGCGGAGGAGCCCGCCGACGATGCGCTCGGCGTTGGCCTCGCCGTCGCCGCTCACGCCGTCCCGCTCTGCGCGAAATAGCGCACGGCCACGTCGACGTGCGCGCGGGCGAGCGCCATGAGGTCGTCCATCGCCACGATCTCGATCCGCGGATCCTTCATGTCGCGCTTCACCGCGGCGCCGATGCGCGCGGTCGGGATCCCGGCGGCGCGGAAGACTGCCCCGTCGGTGGCGCCGGTCCACGCCTTCACCGTCCGCGGGTCAGACCCGACGTGCGCGATCCAGGCGTCGTTCGCGAGCCGCACGATCTCGCTCGCGGGATCGGTCGTTCCGCCCGGCGCCGAGGCGTAGACCTCGACGTCGACGGTCGGCCGGTCCGGTAGGTCAGCGAGCCGGCCACGCAGGTGTGTCTCGAGATCGCGCGCGAGCCGCTCGGGGTCCTCGGTGGGAAGAAGGATCGCGTAGACGAACACCTCGAGCAGGCCGGGGATGAGATCGGCCTTCGCCGCGGTCCCGCCGCGGATCGCGCCGATGACGATCTCGTTCGCGAGCTGTCCGGCCGGCGGGTGCGCGCGAAGGAATCCATCGCGCCACGTCTCGATCGCGTCGAGCACCGCACCGGCGTGCCGGACGAGCCCGCCCTCCGGCGCGACCGTCGCGCGGACGAGGGCGGCCGTCCAGCGCGAACGGAGGCGCACGCGGAGATATGCGGCGCCCGGCTCCTCGTGCAGGACGCCGCGCGGCCCACCTTTGACGTTGAGCACCGCGCTCGGATGCCACCCGCCCGCGAGCGCGTGCTCGACCCCGCGGCCGAACCGCTCCGCCGGCATCGGCGCGTCCGATGGAGTGGCGCGGTGGGTGCCGCCGGCCGCGAGGAGAAGCGTCAGCCGATGCGGGACTGCGAGCTCGCGGAGCGCTGCCGCCGCGGATAGAAAGGACACGATCGCGGCCGCCGACGGCGCCTTCGCGATCCCGACGCCGAACCCGCGGAGCATCCGGTCGTCGCCGAACGCGAACGGCGCCGCGCTCTCGAGCGCCCCCGTGATCGCGAAGTCACCGGCCGCGTCGCCGACCAGGCTTGTATCGAGATGGGCATACATCGCGAGCTCGCGCGCGTCTCCCATGACCGAGCGTCCGACGAGGTTCGCGCTCGCGTCGTCGAGCGGGTCGACCTCCCAGGCAACGTCGCCTCCGGCGCGCGCGCCCCAGTTGGCGACGTCTTCGGCGAGCGCGCGCTCGCGCCGTGGAGGGCTCGCGCGCTTCATGAGCAGTGCGAGGAGCTCGAGGACTCTGTCCTCGCGTACGTCGGACCTGGCGCGCGCGAGCCGCGTTTCGAGGTCGCGCGCGACGACGGTCATCGGTCCGACAGAAGACGCGCGGCGGCATGCGTCGCGAGGCCGGCCGCCGCATCGAGCTTCCACGCGTTGCGTTCGAGCGGATGACCGACCCAATCGAGCTCGCTGTCGAGCGCGCGCCGCAGCGCGTCCGGCGTGACGACCTTTCCCTCGAGCGCCGCCTCGGTCCGCTCCGCGCGCCACGGCGTGGGGGCGAGCGCTCCCAGTACGACGCGCACATCGCGCCAACGGCCGTCGCCATCGATCGCGGCCGAGACCGCGGCGGATGCGACCGCGAAGTCTCCCTGCCAGAGGCCGAGCTTTTCGAACGCACCGCGGCGCGCCAGAGCCGCCTTCGGGATACGCACGCGGAGCACGAGCTCGGTCGGCTCGAGGACGGTCTCCCCCGGCCCGGTATAGAAGGAGGAGATCGGCAGCACCCGCTCGCCGCCCTCGTGACCGATGACCACGTCCGCGTCGAGCGCCAGCAGCGCCGTCGCGAGATCGGATGGCGTGACGGCCTGGCACCGATGAGCGCCGACGGCGGCGTGATAGAAGCGATGGTCCCCTTGGACGGCGTAGCAGGGGCACGTGGCGCCACCGCGCTTGTAGCAATCGAACCCGCTTCGGAAGAACCAACAGCGCTTCGCCTGCACGAGATTGCCGCCCACCGTGGCGACCGCGCGCACCTGCGGCGAGGCGATCGACGCGACCGCTTCGGCGACCAGCGGCGCGGCGTGCGCGACCTCCCGGGCAAGACGCGCGAGGGTCACGCCCGCGCCGACCTCTAGGGCGCCGTCCGGCGCGGTGCGAAGCACCGCAAGCGCTTCGATCTCGGCGAGCGAGACGATCTTCGTCGGCGCGATGAGGTTCTGGCGGCGCTGCAGCAGAACGTCGGTGCCGCCGCCGACGACGGTCGTATCCGCACCGAGCGTCGCATACGCGGCGTCGAGCGTGCCCGGCGCCTCCACCGACGCGATCGGACGCCTCCGCACGCGCTTGGCGAACCGCGTGCCGATGCGGTCGAGCACCCAGTGGAGCCCGAGGGGGTACGCGCGCCGCACGAATTCGATCTGCCATCGGTCGGGCCGCGCCCAGATCCGATGACGACGGCGCGGCCGATGCTCCTTTTCCGCGAGCGCGCGCAGGATCTTCTCCGGCGTGATCGGGAGCTCGCGGATGCGCACACCGATCGCGTCGTAGATCGCGTTCGCGACCGCGGGCGCCGCGGGAATGAGACTGAGCTCGCCGATGCTCTTCGCGCCGTACGGCCCACCGGGGTCGCCTTCCTCGATGAGGATGGGTCGAATACGCGGAAGGTCGGCGGCGCGGGGCAGCGCGTAGTTCAAGTACGCGGGGTTCACCGCCCGGCCGTCCTCGTAGATGAGCTCCTCGCCGAGCACCGCGCCGAGACCCATCGCGATGCCGCCGATGATCTGGCCCTCGACCATCGTCGGGTTGATCGCCTTGCCGATGTCATGCGCCGCGACGTAATCGAGGATGCGCACGTGGCCGGTGTCGCGGTCCACCTCCACCTCGACCGCATGCGCGGCGAACGTGTAGGTGGCGGAGAAATTCGGTGTCTTGCTCGAGCCCGGCGCCTCCATGATCTCGTCGGTGTAAGAGGCCTGGTGCGTGAGCACGCCTCCGGCCGGCGGGGCCTCGCCCCGGCGCACTCGCTCGGCGAGCTCGCTCGATGCCTTGCGCACGGCGTGCCCGGTCATGTGCGTTCCGCGAGAGGACCACGCGCCCTGATCGATCGGCGTGCGCTCGCTGTCGATCGAGAGCACCTCGACGCGGTCATAGGAGAGGCCGAGCTCCTCCGCGGCGATCTGCGCGAGGATCGTGCGCTGGCCAGTGCCGGCGTCGGCGCCGCCGAACCGCACCCGCGCGTGTCCGTCGGCGTAGAGATCGATCGCGGCCATGCTCGTGTTCGAACCAGGGATGGCGTACGAGCCGCTGCCGTGCATCGCGGCCGCGACGCCGACGCCGCGGCCCATCCTCTTCGTGCGCTTCTTCTCATCCCACGCGATCGCGTCGCGGACCGCGACGAGGCAGTCGTCGAGCCGCGCGGTCACGAGTCGCGCGCCGCACAGCACCGTCGTGCCGGGCTTGTTCGCGTTGCGCAACCGGAACTCGAGCGGATCGATGCCGGCCTTCTCGGCGAGCTCGTCGACCGCGCATTCCTGCGCGAACGATGTCTGCGGGCTGCCGTACCCGCGGAACTGGCCGCCGGGCGTGAGCGCCGTGTCGACGAGCCGCGCGTCCCACGCCGCGCCGTCCGGCATGTAGATCGAACCGAGCGTCTTCACGCCGACGTGCATCACCGAGGGGCCGAAGTGGTTGTACGCGCCGTTGTCGACGTCGATACGCGCGTCGAACAGGCGGATCCGCCCCGCACGATCGGCGCGCGCCTCGAACCGCACGCGGAACGCGTGGCGCGGCTTCGTGGCGGCGAACTCCTCTTCACGCGTGAGCGCGATCTTCACGGTCCGTCCGCTCGCGCGCGCGAGCGCGGCCGCGAGGGCCTCATGCTCGGACACCTTCGACTTCGAGCCGAACCCTCCACCGACGGCGACCTCGCGGCAGATGACCTGCTCGCGCTTCAAGCCGAAGACATGCGCGAGCTCGTTCACGACGAAGTGCGGCGCCTGCGTCGACGTCCACAGCTCGAAGCGCTCTCGCTCCGCGTCCCAGCGTGCGATGCAGATGTTCTGCTCCATCACCGCATGTGCGACGCGCGGGTACCAGTAGGTGCCGACGGACAAGAGCGTGCCCTCACGCCGGCCGAGCTCGACGTCTCCCCATGAGCCCTGGTCGTGCAGCGATACGTTCGGCTCTCCGTGCGTGCGCTCGTGCAGGTGCGGCGCGTTCGGCGCGAGCGCCTGGTCGAGCGTGAGCGGAGCCGGCAGGCGCCGGTACCTCACGTCGATGGCGGCGAGCGCCTGGTCGGCCTGGTCCTCGGTGTCCGCCGCGACCGCCGCGACCTCCTCGCCGACGTAGCGCACGACGTGCTCCGCGAGCGGAGACCGATCCGATTTCTCGCCGCCGCTGTGGA
>Ga0134121_10005337_pt1 | contig 10461 bp, 10 predicted proteins | sample KB301_FD_96463 | JGI IMG/M metagenome (GOLD analysis project Ga0134121, IMG submission 96463) | Terrestrial soil microbial communities without Nitrogen fertilizer from Kellogg Biological Station, Michigan, USA - KB3-0-1 | ecosystem: Environmental > Terrestrial > Soil > Unclassified ...
CACCTGCTCTGTTTCGCCGTGATCTTCACCGGCTTCACCACCACGGCGCTCGTGCTGTTCGTGGTGATGTACTTCGGCCGGGCGTTCTTCGTGACGGCCGCGTACCACCGGTACTTCTCCCACCGGACGTTCAAGACCTCCCGGGTCTTCCAGTTCGTGCTGGCCTTCCTCGCCGAGACCTCGGCCCAGAAGGGCGTGCTGTGGTGGGCGGCCAACCACCGGCACCACCACCGCGAGTCCGACCAGCCGGCAGATCTGCACTCGCCACTGCAGGACGGCTTCTGGTGGAGCCACGTGGGGTGGATCCTCTCCGACAAGTACACCGAGACCCGCGAGGAGGCGATCCGCGACTTCGCCCGCTTCCCCGAGCTCCGCTTCCTGAACCGGTGGTACCTCCTTCCGCCGTTCCTGCTGGCGGTGGGACTCTTCCTGATCGGCGGCTTCCCGCTGCTGGTGTGGGGCTTCTTCGTCAGCACGGTCGTGCTGTGGCACGGCACCTTCACCATCAACTCGCTGAGCCACGTGTTCGGGTCGCGCCGCTACAAGACGACCGACACCAGCCGGAACAACTTCCTCCTCGCGCTGATCACCTGCGGCGAGGGCTGGCACAACAATCACCACTATCACCAGAACACCGCCAACCAGGGCTGGTTCTGGTGGGAGGTGGACGTCAGCTACTACGCGCTGAAGCTGATGTCGGCGCTCGGCCTGGTCTGGGACCTGCGGCTTCCGTCCGAGTCGGTGAAGTACGCCTTCCGGAAGTACAGCCCCGACGAGCAAGCGGCCCTCCAGGATGTTCCGGCGATGTTCGGGAAGGCACGGCTCGCCGCGGTGACCGCCCGGGCGAAGGTGGCCGAGGCGGTGAAGGGCGCGACCGAGCTGGCCGGCCCCGCGCCGCTGCCGGTCCTCAAGCGCCGCTGAGCACGGCATCCACCGCAGCGCACGACCACCTCGTCGAGCCGTGAGGGGCGAACCGCCCGCCTGGCGGCGCCGTCGGCCGACGGCTCGGTCCGCTCCCGGACTGCGGGTGCCGCAGAGCCCGGGAGCGTGCTAGTCGAGGCGGCTCCCGGCGGCGTTCCCTCGCGCCGTCCGCAGGAGGTGCTTCGACATGCTCCGCAAGGTGCTCATCGGGCTGGCCGCGCTGATCCTCGTCGTGGTTGTGCTCATCCTCACCCGCCCCTCGACCTTCCGGGTCGAGCGGACCACCCGGATCGCCGCGCCGCCGGACGTGGTCTTCGCCCTGGTGAACGACTTCAGCGCCTGGGACCGCTGGTCACCCTGGGCGCACCTGGATCCGTCGATGAAGGTCACCCACGGCGGACCGCCCTCCGGCACCGGCGCGAACTACCACTGGACCGGCAACGACAAGGTGGGCGAGGGCGACATGCGCATCACCGAGAGCCGTCCCGCGCAGAGCGTCTCGATCCGCCTCGAGTTCATCAAGCCGTTCGCGAGCGTCAACCGCACCGACTTCAGCTTCAAGCCCGACGGCGCCGGGACGCAGGTGGACTGGGTGACGACCGGTCCCCTCGACTTCATGGGGAAGGGGATGGACCTGTTCGTCGGGATGGACCGCATGATGGGCCCGGACTTCGAGAAGGGCCTGGCCGCGATGCGGCGCGAGGCGGAGGCCGACGTGAAGAAGCGCGCCGAGGCGGCGACCGCGAGCGCGACCCCTCCGGCCCCGGCTCCGGCCGAGCCCGCGCAGGCGGCACCCGCGAAGTGACCGCCATCGACGCCTGAGCGGGGAACCGCGCGCCACCGCGTCACCCTGCTCCAGGCACCAGGGAGCGCCAGCTCCCTGCGAGGCAGCGGCACCCGCGACGAGCGTTCGCCGGTTCGCGGGCGGTCCCCGCCTCAGCGATCGATCGCGCCGAGGCGTCCGGCCTGGAAGTCCACGATGGCCTGGTGGATCTCCTCCGGCGTGTTCATGACGAACGGACCGTAGCGCGCGACGGGCTCACGGATCGGGACGCCTCCCAGGAGCAGCAGCCGCGCCGGCGCCTTCGCGTTCGCGGGCACGGCGAGCGAGATCTCGTCCCCCGGGCCGAAGAGCGCGGCCTGTCCGTCGCGGACCTCCCGCCCCTCGGGGCCGGCGCGTACCGCCCCACCGAACACGTAGGCGAAGACCTGGAAGTCGACCGGCACCGGGAACACCACCCGGGCGCCCGGCGACAGCGTCCAGTCGTGGAGAAGGACCGGAGTGCGCGTCTCGATCACCGCCTTGCCGCCGAGCGCCTCGCCGGCGAGGAGCCTCACCCGTGCCAGGCCATCCTCGCTGGCGCGCTCGGGGAGTCGTGTGCTCGGAATCTCCTGGTAGCGGGGCGGCATCATCTTGTCGCGGCTCGGGAGGTTGACCCAGATCTGGAAGCCGTGAACGCGTCCGCCCTGCTCGCGGATGCGGCGAGCGGGCAGCTCGGAGTGCACCACGCCGGCGCCGGCGGTCATCCACTGCACGTCGCCTGGCCCGATGTGGCCACGGTGCCCCGCGGAGTCCTCGTGCTCCCAGTCCCCCTCGAGCAGGTAGGTCACGGTCTCGAAGCCACGGTGCGGGTGGTCCGGAGCGCCCACCGCCTCGCCAGGCGGGTACTCCACCGGCCCCATCTCGTCGAGGAGGAGGAAGGGGTCGATCTGCACCAGGCCCGGGGCGGGGAAGGGACGGCGGACGGTGAAGCCGCCGCCCTCCTGCTGGGTGTGGGCCTGGATGACGCGGCTGACGGGACGGGGGGTGGACATCGTGTTTCTCCTCACGCTCCACCTTCCGGCATCCCCGGGGCGCCGCAAGCCGGAGTGGCCTGCAACCCACCGTTCGCCCCAGGGCAACAGTGCCCGTGGGCTACTTGGTCATCGAGTCGGCGGCCGCCTTCGTGTCGTTCGCAGCCTTGTGCGCGCTCTTCTTGGCCTTCTTCTTCGTCTTGCTCGCGGCGGCGCTGGTGTCGGCGGCGGCCTTGTCGGTCGAGGCCTTGGCGTCGCTGGCCGTCTTGTCCGCGGCGGCCTTGGTGTCGTTGGCCATCTTGTCCGCGGACGTCTGGGCAAGGCCGGCGAGGGGCAGCGAGAGCGCGAGCGCGATGAGCAGCGTCTTCATGGCGAGTCGACCTCCGGGAGGGCACCGGGACCAACCCGGGCCGTCGTGATGCTCGCCGGACTAGCACGAGTCGGCCCCGGGCCCGGGGCGCGTGGTAAAGGCACGGTCCGCCGGTGAAACCTGCTCCGCCCCTCCTGCGTACGCCCTCGGGAAGTACCGAGTCCGATGAGCAGCTGATGGAGCGATTCGTCCAGGGTGACCAGCAGGCCTTTTCCGAGCTGTACACGCGGCATGCGCCCCGCCTGCAGGGAGCCCTGCGCCGGATCGTCGGGCCGGCGGCGGGCGACGTTCTCCAGACGACGTTCCTCTCCATCGTCCGCGCGCGTGGCCGGTACCAGCTGGGCGCGCCGTTTCGCCCCTGGCTCTACACGGTGGCGATCAACGCCGCGCGCGATCACCTCCGCAGGCACCGCCGCGAGGAGCCGACCGACACGCTTCCCGACGCGCCCGCCGACCCCACGCCCCTGCCCGACCCCGGCCTCACCCGGACCGTCGAGGCCGCGCTGGCCCAGCTCCCGGAGAACCAGCGCGAGGCCATCGTGCTCCACCGGTTCGAGGGGTTCTCGTTCAAGCAGATCGCCGAGATGCTCGGGGTGACCGAGACAGCGGTGAAGGTGCGCGCGCACCGCGGCTACGAGCGGCTGAGGACGCTCCTCGCCTCGCAGAGGGACTCCGCATGAGCGAGTGCGACCGGTTCTTCGAGGCGCTCGTGTCGGACCGCCTGGACGACGCGGCCCGCGCTCACGCGGCGAGCTGCCCGGTGTGCCGCCCGCTGCGTCCCGGCGAGGCACCACCGGATCCGGCGTCGGCGGCCTCGCTGGCGGCGGTGCACGGCCGGGCGCTGGAGGCGCTCCGGACCTCCCCCCTCCGTCCCTGGACGCGGGACGCGGCCCGGATCGCCCTGCTCCAGGCGGCGGTGGCTCTCGGCGTCACGATGGTGCTCGGGATGCGCAACTGGAGCTCGCCCATGGCGCACCACCTGGCGCTGGCCGCGGTGGGCGCGGTGCTGCTCGTCATCGCGACGCTGGGAAGCGTCGTGGCGCTGGCGCCCGGCCGGTGGAGTCCGCGGTGGATGTTGCTGCTCATCCCGGTGGTGCCGGCGCTGCTGGTGTTCTCCGGGAACGGGATGCACACCCGGCCCACCGTGCAGGGGGCGCTGCCGTGCCTGCTGACGGTGGTGCTCACCGCGGTCATCCCGCTGGCGGTGGGGCTGGCCCTCCTCCGGGGGATGGCCCTCGACGCGGCGCGGACCGGGGCGCTCGCGCTCTCGGCCGCCGCGACCGGCCTCTTCGCGCTGCACTGGCACTGCACCGACGGGAGCCCCTCGCACCTCATGCTGTACCACGCGCTTCCCTGGGTCGCCCTCGCGCTGCTCGCCATCCCCCTCCGTCGGGCATTGCCCACCGAGAATCACGTTCCCTGAGGCTCATCGATGCGTTCTCTCCTCGCCCTCGCCTTCCTCGGTCCGGCGCTCGCCACCGCGGAGCCCCGTCCACCGGTGCTGGTGGAGCTCTTCACCTCCGAGGGCTGCTCCTCGTGCCCTCCGGCCGATGCGGCCCTGGCAGCCCTGGCGCGCGATCCGGCGTTCAGGGCCGCGGAGGTCATCCCGCTCGAGCTGCACGTGGACTACTGGAACGACCTCGGCTGGGCCGACCCCTTCTCCGCGCCGGAGTTCACCGCCCGGCAGGAGGAGTACGCGCGCGTCCTCCGCGGAGACGGGCTCTACACGCCACAGATGGTCATCGACGGATGGGTGGCGGGCGTCGCGTCCCCCGGAGCCCTGAAGAAGGGCGTGGAGAAGGCCGCGGCGAAGGGGAAGGCACGGCTGGAGGTGCTGGTGGTGACCGCGAAGCCCGGCCTCGACGTCGTCGTGCGGCCGCCGGCGGGCATCAGCGGACGGCTCCTGGTGGCGCTGTCCGAGGACAGGCTCTCCAGCAAGGTGGAGCGAGGTGAGAACCGCGGCCTGACGCTGGCCCACGCGCCGGTGGCGCGCCTGCTGGTCGACGAGGGGCCGGTCGGCGCCGAGCACCACGTCCGCCTCGGGCTGTCACCGACCTGGAAGCGCGAGCAGCTGCGCGTGGTGGCGTTCGTCCAGGAGGCGGGCGGTCGCGTGGTCGCGGTCGGGGCGGCACCGGTCCCTCCCCCCCGGAGCTGATCTCGGCCGGTCGCCAGATCCGGCCGTTGCAGCACGCGCTCCGACGAGTTACCGGAACCTCACCGGTGGCCGAGGACGTCACGCGATTCCGGCTCTCCGTCATGCGCGAGAGCCTCCAGCACACCCGGGCCACGCTGGCCCTGGTGTGGTCCGCCTCGCCGCGGATGACCGGGGTCCTCGCCGCCCTGACCCTGGTCTCGGCGGTGGTTCCGCTCGCGGTCGCGTACGTGGGCAAGGAGATCATGGACGCGGTCGTCGCGCACGACGGGACGGCAACCCTGCGCTGGGTGCTGATCGAGCTCGGCGTGGTGGCGCTGCTGGCGCTGGTGATCCGGGGGCTCGGTCTGGTCCGGCAGCTGCTCGGGGCCCGGCTGGGGCTCGTCATCAACGAGCGGATCCTCGAAAAGGCGCTCTCGCTCGACCTCAGGCACTTCGAGGACCCCGAGTTCTACGACCGGCTGACCCGGGCGCGGCGCGAGGCCTCGAGCCGGCCGATCTCGGTGGTCACCGAGTCGTTCCAGCTCGTCCAGAACGTGCTGACCCTCGCGGGCTATGTGGCCCTCCTCGTCCGCTTCTCGGGCTGGGCGGTGCTCGGCCTGGTGGTAGCGGCGATCCCGGCGACCGTCGCCGAGATGCGGTTCAGCGCGCTGGCCTTCCGCCTTCGCAACTGGCGCAGCCCGGAGAGCCGGCGACTGATGTACCTCGAGTACGTGCTGGCGAACGACGAGCACGCCAAGGAGGTGAAGCTCTTCGGGCTCGGACCGATGCTGCTCGACCGCTACCGCTCGATGGGCGAGCGCTTCTACCTCGAGGACCGCAAGCTCGCAGTCCAGCGCGCGGGCTGGGGAACCAGCTTGAGCCTGGTGGGAACGGGCGCCTTCTACGTCTGCTACGCGCTGATGGCGGTCGCCACCGCCGCCGGCCGGCTCACGCTCGGCCTGATGACGCTGTACATCGTCGCCTTCCGCCAGGGACAGCAGGCGTTCCAGAGCATCCTCAGCGCGATCGGGGGCATGTACGAGGACAACCTCTACATGTCGAACCTGTTCGAGTACCTGGCCATCCCCACCAGCCGGCCCGCGCCTCCGCCCGAGCTCGCCGCGCTTCCCTCCGGGCAGGAGGAGGGAGTCCGGTTCGAGGACGTGGGCTTCCGCTATCCCGGTGCCGAGGGCTGGGCGCTGAGGCACGTGTCGCTCTTCATTCCCCGCGGCCAGAGCCTGGCGCTGGTGGGGCAGAACGGCGCCGGGAAGACGACGTTCATCAAGCTCCTCACCCGGCTCTACGAGCCCACCGAGGGCAGGATCCTCCTCGACGGGAGGGACCTCCGGATCTGGGAGGAGGAGACGCTGCGCCGGCGGATCGGCGTCATCTTCCAGGACTTCAACCAGTACCAGTTCCGCTTCCGGGAGAACGTGGGATTCGGGAGCGTGGACCACTCGGAGGACGTGGCGCGCCTGGAGCGGGCGGTGGGGCGCGGCGGCGCGGACGAGGTGCTCCGGACGTTGCCCGCGGGGCTGGAGACGCCCCTCGGCCGGTGGTTCAAGGAGGGCACGGAGCTCTCCGGGGGTCAGTGGCAGAAGGTGGCGCTGGCCCGGGCCTTCATGCGCGAGGAGGCGGACATCCTGGTGCTCGACGAGCCGACCGCGGCGCTGGATGCCGAGGCCGAGCACGCCATCTTCGAGCGCTTCCGGCAGTTGGCCCACGGGCGGACCACGCTGCTCATCTCCCACCGCTTCTCGACAGTGCGGCGGGCAGACCGCATCGTGGTGATCGAACAGGGGAAGATCGTCGAGCAGGGGACGCACGAGGAGCTGATTGCGCTCGGTGGACGGTACGCGCATCTCTTCACCTTGCAGGCCAAGGGCTACCAATGACCGTGCACGCGGCATGCTTCGACCTGCTCTCGGCGCTCCTCGACAGCTGGACGGTCTGGGACGGAGTGGCCGCCTCGCTCGGGCGCGCGGACGTCGGTCGTGCCTGGCGCGGCCGGTACCTCGAGCTCACCTCGACGGTGGGCGCCTACCGGCCCTACCTCGCGCTGGTCGGCGAGGCAGCCGCCGCGGTCGGCCTCCCGGAGGAGGCGGCCGCGAGGCTCGAGCGGGCGTGGGACGGGCTGCGGCCGTGGCCCGACGTCCTGCCGGCGCTGGGCTCGCTGGCGGTTCCGGCCGCGGTGGTCACGAACTGCTCGCTGGCGATGGGGAGGCGCGCAGCGTCCTGCGTGGGCGCGCCGTTCGAGGTCGTGGTGACCGCGGAGGAGGCCGGGGCGTACAAGCCGGATCCCGCGCCGTACCGGCTGGCCTGCGAGCGCCTCGGCCGTGCGCCGCGCGAGGTCGCCTTCGTGGCCGGCTCCCCGTTCGACGCACGTGGAGCGCTGGCCTTTGGATTCCAGGTGACGTGGGTGAACCGTCTCGGCGCCCCGGTTCCGGCGGACCTGTCGGGCGCCAGGGTCGTCCCGACGCTCGAAGGGTGGCGCTAGACTCACTTCGTGGAGGGCAGATCGATGCAGGGCGAGATGAAGACTTACCGGGGTGCGTGTCACTGCCAGAAGGTGCAGTTCGAGATCCAGTCCACGCTCGCACCCTCGAATCGGTGCAATTGCTCGCTCTGCCGCCGCCGCGGAGCGGTGATGACCCGCGTTCCCGTGGACCGCTTCCGGCTTCTCTCGGGCGAGGAGTTCCTCTCGCTGTACCAGTTCAACAGCCGGGTGGCGAAGCACTACTTCTGCAAGGTCTGCGGCATCTACACCTTCCACCGTCCGCGCGTGGCGCCGGAGCTGTGGGGCGTGAACGTCGGGTGTCTCGAGGGTGTGGACCCGTTCGGCCTCGAGGTCGGGCTGAACGACGGCTGGGCGTACACGACGGTGTGAGCCCGAGTCTTGCCGTGGGGTCGTGCTGTCCCTAGGCCGGCTCGGCGCTCTCCTCGAGCAGCTCCTTGAGGGCCTTCTCCGGCTCGGCGAGCGTGGGCTTCTCGTGCTCCACCAGCTCCGCGACGGTGTCGAAGTACTTCTCCACCACCTCGCCCTTCTCGAAGCTGCTGAGCACGCTCGGCTCGATGTAGCTGTTCCTCGCCACGGCCGGGGTGTTCCCCAGCTCTGCGGCGGTCTCCTTCACCGCCTCGACCACCCTCTTGCGCACCGCGCTCTTGCTGGGGCGAGCCTGCTTCCGCCTGCTCGTCGAGGCATCTGCGATGAGCTGCGGGTCGTTCTCGGCCACCCGGGCCAGCGCGCAGGCGCAGATCAGCGTCCCCGCCCAGGTGCGAAAGTCCTTCGCGGTGAAGTCCGGCCCCATGACGCCCTTGATGTAGTCGTTGAGGTGCTCGCGCTTGAGGTCGACGACCGAGCCGTCACCGGCGAGGAACTTGAAGAGCTCCGCGCCTGGCAGCTTCTGCATCTGCCGGACGATTCGCGCCACGCTCCGATCCCGGATCTCGGCGTGCTGCCGCTGGCCCGACTTTCCCGGGTAGTCGAACGCGACCAGCTCGCCCTTCACCGCGACGTGCTGCCGACGGATCGTGGTGAGCCCGTAGTGCCGATGCCGCCGGGCGTACTCGTCGCTGCCCGGTCGCATGAAGCAGGTCGACAGCACGCGGATCGCGCAGGCCATCACCTTGTCCTGGCCGAGGCCGCGGGAACGGATGTCGCGCGCGACGCGCCTGCGCATCTTCGGCAGCGCGTCCGCGAAGTCGACCAGCTTCCGGAACTTCTGCCGGTCCTGCCGGGCACGGAAGCGCGGGTGGTACCGGTACTGCCACCGGCCGGCCTTGTCCTTGCCGATGGCCTGGAGCTTCGCCGAGGCGGAGGGCGCGACGCGGACCTCGGTCCACGCCGGAGGAATGGCGAGCTTGCGAATCCGCGGCAGCTCCCGCGCGGCGACCGGCGAGCCCCGGGCGGTCCGGAAGCTGAACCCCTTGCCGGCGCGGACGCGGCGGATGCCCGTGTCTCGGAGCCTCTCCAGGGCGGTCATTCCGACGAAACGTGTACACCCTTCCGACCGCCGGGGAGCCCCACCCCTCGACAGGCTGGCGTCGAGGAAGCCAAGGTCACCGGCGGCCGGCCATCCGCACGAGCGTCCAGGATGTCCCCTCGAACTCTCCCGCTGCTCCTCGTCCTCCTCCTCGTGTCCGGCGGTGAGGCCGTGGCCCAGGGACGGTTCGGGGTCCGGACCTCCCCGCCGAGCCCGGTGCCTCACCCGGTCGTCCCCTCGCCCGCTCCGGGAGGCCACCCTGCCGGCGTCGGGGTTCCACGCGGACCGCCGGTCGTCCGCCCCATCCCACCCCCGTACGTGTACGGCTGGGGATTCGGGTACCGGGGCTGGCTCTGGGACCCGTGGTGGCCGGAGCCCGTGCCCGTCGGACCGCCGACCGTCGTCGCGCCGTACGCCTACGTCGCACCCGGATACGCGCCTGACGCCTACCCGCCCCCGAGCGCTCCGGTCGACGAGGACGGACTCCCGCTCGAGCCCGAGCGCTCGGTCAGGCGCACCGTCTTCAGCATCACCGGCTACGGGCAGCACGTGGAATCGAAGGGCAGCGCCTTCGGCCTCGGCTTCGGCGTCGAGGGTGAGCGCTGGGGCTTCCTCGCGCAGTGGAACGGCTTCTACCTGGACTCGCTCAGCGGGGTGGGCACGGACAACGTCAACCTCGTCCACCTGCACGCGACCTACTCGGTGCTGAGCGGCTCCCTCGGACGGCTCCGGCTCCACCTCGGCGGCAGCGGCGCGTTCGCCCCCGAGCTGACCCGCGTCGGGCCCTCCATCGGGGTGTCCGTGGCGCTGGGGCTGATCGGCCCGCTGGGCATCGAGGGACAGGTGAGCTACACGCCCACCCCCTTCGTCGAGTTCGACGCCGTCGCGGGTCTGAGCCTGGGGTGGGACCACCTGGCGCTGCGCGGTGGCTACCACTGGACCTACCTCGACGACCGCGGGCTGGTGGACGGAGTTCCGCACACCGAGCGGTACCAGGGACCGTGGATCGGCATGGGCATCGCCCTGTGACCCCGTGACCGCGGTGGGGTGGGGACCACCCCGGCGGTGTAGACTTCGGCCCTCTGACCGTCAGCACGAGCTCTTCCTGGTTCGGCCGTTACCGGCTGACGTCGCGCATCGCGACGGGCGGCATGGCCGAAGTGTACCTGGGGCGTGCGCTGCAGGCCGACGGACGCTTCGGACCGGCGGTGGCGGTGAAGCGACTGCTCCCCCACCTCACCTCGGACGCGGCCATCGTC
>Ga0134121_10005340_pt1 | contig 10454 bp, 8 predicted proteins | sample KB301_FD_96463 | JGI IMG/M metagenome (GOLD analysis project Ga0134121, IMG submission 96463) | Terrestrial soil microbial communities without Nitrogen fertilizer from Kellogg Biological Station, Michigan, USA - KB3-0-1 | ecosystem: Environmental > Terrestrial > Soil > Unclassified ...
GCGACGGCCTCGCGGGTCGCTTCGAGCGCGGCCTCGCGCTGCCTAAGGTTGCTCAATCGAATGCCCAGGTTGTTCAAGCTGCTCGCGAGGTCTGGCTGGAACGCATCGCGGTTGCGCTCGGCCAGCTGGCGGTACAACGCGACGGCCTCGCGGGTCGTCTCGAGCGCGGCCTCGCGCTGCCCAAGGTTGCTCAATCGAATGCCCAGGTTGTTCAAGCTACTCGTGCGTACGGCCAGCGACTGCTCATCATCGCTGGCAGGCACCTGCTCGAGCCGTATCTTGTTCTGCCACGCCGCGACTCGTCGCAGCGATACGGTCGCGAACGGAATCCCCTCGAGCTCGAGGTCATCGGCCATCGAGCTCGTGCCTTCGCGTTCCAGCAGATCCGCGAGCACGTCGCCGAGCAGCGACGACGCGGTTCGCTGCCCCACCGCCTTGGCGGCTCGCAGTGCGAGCGCCGCTCGCCGCGTTAGCTCTGGTCCAAGCAGCTGGAGCATCCACGAACGAAGAACTGCGTCGGCGGTCACCGACGCCCGTCCGAGCATGGTCAGCGCCGTGGTGACAGTGTCCGCGTCATCCTCCGCCACAATGACTCGCTGGATCCATGACCCCGCGGCTGAACCGTCGGTATGACCCGACGAGCTGGCAACCCGCACGACAATGCCCTCGCCGAGGAGGTCTGGTTCCAGCCCTGGCACGTAGGCTTTGCCATCGGCGCGGCCGTAGATGTTGTGCAGCAGCCTAAGCAATGCTTCATCGGCCCGGTCGCGTGGTCGCCGCCCGGTGAGCCGCTCGCACACGACGTACGCCTCGGCGGCGGTCTTCAGCCCGCCGCGAAGTGTCGCTGCGGCGACCAGCTGACGAGCGAGATGCACGTCGATCTGTCGCACGACGACGTCCTTGGCCTGGCGCACCCAGAACTGCTCCTCGTGCAAGATGACCTCTTTGAGCAGTGACCCGGGTTCGAGCACCGCCGGCTGGGCTGGCGCAGCATCAGGCGCAGCAGATGCAGGCGGCATCGCCTCCACTGCGAGCAGCGCCGCCATGTGGATGTACAGCACGCGCGCGAAGCGCGGGTCGCCGAAGGGGACCATCTGCGGTGGCCGCAACGCGTTGGCGCGTCGGCGAAGCTCGGCGAAGCGCTTCGCAGCTTCGTCGAAGACCGCCGCGCGCTCCCCGGCCCCGATCGCGAGGGCCGCAAGCTCGAGCGGCTCGTGCTCGGCGAGCAGCCCACGCAGCGCCGTGTCCTGCCCAATCGCTGTCCACCAGTCGCCGGCGTTGCGTGCGAGCAGGAGCACGCGGATCCGGCGGCGTGGCCCGGCCGCAGCGTCAAACGCGGCGATGCGCTGAAGGATCTCGAGCAGATCGGGCCGGCTCTCGGCGTAGTCGATGATGATGACCACCGGTGCGCCCAGGTTGCACAGCCGCTCGAACCAGGACGCAGGCGGTCCGGGGATCAGAAAGCCGGCGACGTCGTGTCGACCGCGCCGGCGATGTACCCACTCGATGGCCAGTCGAGTCTTGCCGACGCCACCCTCGGCATGCAGCAGCTGAACGGACACCGGACGCGACGGATCGTCGGCCCACGCGTCGAGCGCTGCCAGCGTCTCTGTGCGCCCTGCCTCGTGCCATGGAACCACCGCGTACCTAGCGTTCAGCAATGCCGACGGTGGCAACGCGCCGCCGGGCAACGGCCGCGTTCCGGGCGACAGCAGGTCGTCAAAGCCCGGCGTCACCTCGGTCGCAATGTGCCCGCGCAGGAACCACAGCAGGCACTCTGCAGCCGCCCGCGCGGCGAACTCCTTGAAGTGATCATCTCGGCCATGGTCGGCGAAGTCCATGACGCCCTTCATCACCACGGCCTGCAGATGCTGCTGGTGCTGCCGGTGCGCGAGCTCGCCCACCGCTGCCGCTTCCATCTCCAGCCCGAGCGTCTTGCGCATCGTCGACGAGATAAAGCTCCAGATCTTCTCGTCCTCGACGACGCGCGCACCGGTTCCCATCGGCGCAACATGCAGCTGGAACGGGAGCAGCGCGCCCCACGGCGAGAGATCGGGCAGCTGACCCATGTGGTCGAACAGGAGGTCGTCGAGCAACCGCCGCCCTTCGTCGGTGAGCTCGCGGCCGGTCGGCGCGAGCAGCTGCCGCTTGCGCAATTCAGCGACGATCGCCTGCCACTCACCGTCCTTGAGTGGCGGCTCGAACACCTTCCACGGCTCCGAGCTACCGTCGCGCAGCGCGAGGAGCGCGCGATGCTCGCGCCACGCCGCGGGCAACGGCCGACCGCGCAGCCAGGCTTCGCCGCGAAAGTACTCCGCCGGCTGGAACGCGCGCAGCGCGGCCTTCCAGTCGTCGCGCAGGTTGAACGTCATAAGATCCTGCTGGATCTCGTCGGGTAGCTGCTTGCTGGCGTCGTGGTAATAGAGCCGGTCGGCAGCGATGACGTCTCCGAGCTGGACCTTGCCGCGCCGGCCGGCACACACGCCGCACATCGCTACGCAGCGAGGCTGCAGCTGCTCGACGAGCGGCAACAGAGCGTTGGTGACGGCGGTGGCCCCCATGTCGGCGGCCACGGCGACCACGACGCGCAGCGGTCGTCCGTTGGCCGCGGTGAACGAGCGATAGGCCACCGGCAGCCCGCTCGGACTGCGGCCCGGCTCCCAGGTCGAGCCCGGGATGGCGCCCGCATCGACCGCGCGCACGGCGTCGAACTCGAGCGGAATCGCCGTCATGATCACCACGTCCACCACGCGGCGTCGCGGCACGTCAGCCGGGACGAGATCGCCTGCGTGCATCGGCACGCGCCCGGCGACCGCGACTCGTTCGTCCGGCGTCGCGGTCGGCGCCGCCCCGGTCGGCATCGGTAGCGCGGGCCGGTTTGCGAGCACGAGCCGGTTCGCGTCCGCCCCGGGTCGCGTGACCAACCGCGGCTGGCCGGCGTCGCCGACCCCCATCAGGGCGATGGCAGCGCGGCCCTGCTTGAACGCGGCGGACACCGGCTCGCCCTCACCCAGACCGCCATAGAAACCGATCGCGAAGCTCGTGGCAGCGCCATCGACGGCCTCGCCGGACATCCCCACGACGCAGTCGACATGTGCGGCAACCGCCTCGGCGTGGGCGTCGGTGTAGCAGGCATCGAGGACAACGAGCTTGACGGATGAACCAGCCGCGTCGAATGCCTGTGCCAGCGCCGCGGCTCCCACGAGGTGCGCGGCACCATCGGCCGCCTGGAAGTACACGCCGATCGAACGCGCAGCATCGCCCTGACCTGCGAGCCTGCCGCCGCAGAAGTGCACCACCGTGGGCCGCAGCTTGACCATGTCGCGCAGCAGGTCGAGCGGCTGAGCGGCCCACCGGGTCTCGAACCGGAAGCAGTCACGCTTGCCGGCGCGCTCCAGCTCGGCCTGAATTGCGCGCGCCTGCTGGTCGAGTGCCCGGCCGTCGGTGCCCGCTGGGTTCGCAGCCATGAACAGGATCGTCTGCGCTACCATCGACACCTCGGGCCCTGATAGAGGCGACGATACGCGTCATTCCACCGCATGTGCCAGCGGCGATCCGGCGTCGGCGGCGCCCCTCCTCTCCGTATGGAGCCGTTCCGGCTGGTCAACACCATCGACTACCTCGGTATGCACCCGCTCCGCCGCCCGTGCCGGGGGGCTGTCAGGTAGGTAGTGTAACCGCGCGTCATGATTCAGCGCCGAGCTCCGACCGTCGCCTGCGCCGCCGCGGCACGCCTCGTGCTCTTGGATAACTCATCACCCAACCAAGGAGCCCGCAAATGAGCAACCAAAAGTCCACCGACGCCTCTGCTTTCTCAACCCTGTCCCTGTCCGATCTCGGGGCAGTGTGTGGTGGGGAGGCGACGTCCCCCTCCACATCCCAGCAGTCCACGACCGTGACGCCCAACTTGACGTGCCCCCCAGGCACTGCGCCGCGCTGGGAGAGCACGAACGGAGGGGGCTCGGCACAGGGCAGCGGCGGCTTGTTTAGCGGGAGTGCGGGTGGTGGGGGCAGCACCCAAAAGTTCTCGTGCGACGTTCTCCCGACGGCGCCGCAGCAGTCGCGCTAGGGCGGCTGATCGCAGCGCCGCGAGAACAACACATAGAGGTGGCCCGACAGCGGCGCAGCCGGCTAGCAGCGGGGCGAGATATCGAACTCGCCTTGCGCGCGCCGCGCGCGATCAGCGCATCCAAGAGCGTCCGCGGATAATGCTGAGGATACCGGCGATGATTAGGATGCAAGGAACGCTGTAGGCGCCGATCTCGTAGCTTGTGCGGCCATAGGCTGCGACGTCCGCGGGCACCTGCACGCGACCGCAGGTCGCGGCGCCGATTCCGAGCGCGAGGAGAACGAAGCCGAAGGTCTGCCGACGCGATCCGCGCTGACGACGTTCGCGTCGGTCCGAATCGCTCTCCCGGAGGGGCGAGTCGGTCATCACACCTTCTGCGAAGGACCACCCGCAATCGCATGTGATTGCTTTGACAGGGTTGACCAACTTGCACCTCGGACACCGCCTTGTCACCATGAGTTCACCCTATCACAGGTGGGTAGGGGGTGCGTAGAATGCGCGAGCCGCAACGTGCGCTCGGCGCAGGAACGCCGGGCGCCGCAAGCCTCACGCCACTCGCCCCTCGGCGGCGGCGAGTAGTTCATAGGCGGCAGTCGACTCCGGAGCCACCTCATGGCAGCGAGCGGATCCGCGGAGCCAGGTGCGGGGCGATCCTGTACCAGGTTAGTTCGAATGACCCTCGCCGGTCGTGGACGCCGGTTGAATCGTTGAATTTTGGATCCTCGAAGTTGTCACGCCTGAGCTTTGCACACTGCGGCGGATATCGCGCTTGGTTCAGATCGCGAAGTGGGACTACTCGGTAAGCTTTTGCAAGAAAGCGTCAAAGGTTTCGGCCACGAGATACTTTCCGGGCTCTGGTGAGTCGAGATCGATGTAGACGACGTGTCCGCCTTCGGCAAGACAGAACAAGTTTCCACCGGAGTCACATGCGATCGGCAAGCAATCCTCGGGAATTCGATCGATCAAGACACGCTTGTTCCATACAAGTCCGCTAGATTCTATATGCCGTCCGATACCAAAGAAGGTTTGCACGTCGGTTGGAGTTCCAGGCGCTTTCTCCACGTCCACAGTATCTGGAACTGGGCTCCCTCCGTTGTAGGCGAGGAGAAATGCTCGATAGTCAGCGGGCAGCGTCACCCCCAGTTCAGCTTCGACCTCCGCGAGACGCTGCGGAGTAAGTAGTGGGCCTGGATTTTCGATTTCAATGAGCATGAGCTATTCGCTCCTTGGGCCGAATCCGCCAGTGTGTCCTGTCTCCATATGAATGGCTCTGGGAACGAGCTGCATAGTAACTCCATCTTGGTGATGATGCCACGTGTAGCCTTCTGGCGTCTTATTGAAGCCAGCCTCCGCATTCGCCGCCTTGACGTCACCCTCGCGTTTGCCTGTATACTTGATCTTGACCTCCTTCTTCACGAGCCCGGCCGCCTTGAAATCGGGATATCCCTGCGCGTCGAACGGTACGTCGGTGATCGGATGTTTCTTTCCTGCAAGATGTGCGTTGCGTGTCGGCTTGTCGCCGTCCGCTGCGGCCTTTTCTACAGCTGCCGTCCCCTCCTCCGCCTTGCTCGGCGCGTGCGCTTCTGAGCCACCACCTTCGGCGTGGTGCTTCGTCATCTGCGCGCCAGTCACGCCGACCTCGCCGACGCCGGGGCCGATCTCCACGCCAGCCCCCGCACCGGCACCGCCCCTCGCATGGCCATCCACGGTGACCAGCGCGGGGAGGCTGCCGGTCGGCATCGAGCTGGCGATCTTGAGCGCGTTGCGATAATTGCCCTTCGCACCAGCATAGCTGAGCGCTGCGATCTTCGTAGCGGTCGAACGAGCGATCCCTGCCGGCGTCGGCGCCGGCCTTGCGTTGCACCGGCTCGCCGGTGAGCTGCGCGGTCAGGGTACGTTTGCCCGGCCCAAGCGTGTCTTGGGCAGCGCCGCTGAACGTGTCGTGGACAAGACGACTGCCCCCTGGCTTCTTTTCCTCGATCCCGCCGCTCATTGCGTGCTCCTGGGATAGTGACCGCACAGGATCGCTATCACGAGCCTGCTATTGGTCGCGGTGCTTCACGGTTGCGAAGTTCTGCGGGAGTTGTCAATCCGGAGTGATAGACGCGCAGGTTCACGAAATCGCCGCCGCGCATGGCCGTGTGTTCTTTGCGCATTCGGTGAAACCTCGTTCGGCTATTCCAAGGCTGATGAGCATCAGCAGTCAGGTATCATCAATGCTGCGGTCGCAGTTAAGCAAGATGAGCATCAGCGGTGAGGGAGTATCAACGCTGCGGTCGCCAGGTAAGCAATGTTAATACACCGGAACACGCAAAGAACCTGTTCTCGGTGGCAAGGCAGCACATCAAGCTACAGGGGCCACAGACTTTCATCCCGGGTCAGGCACAGGGGCGCATAGCCGCACGGTGGCTACGGTAGTGAGTGCTCCTGTCGGACCCGGGGCGAGGCTACAGCGGGTAGCTGATCGCCGCGCTGAAGTAGCGGCGGTAGAGCACCGCGAGCAGCACCAGCCGCAGGTAGCCGCTCGCCAGCACCGCAACGGTCACGCGCTCGAGCTCGGTGCCCGGCCACGTGTACGCGATCACGATCGTGATCGCGCCGCACACGATCGAGAGCGAGTTGCCGAGCTTGTTGGGCGATACCGCGGTGTACGCGCGGAGCAGCGCCGCGCTCAGCATGCGGGCCGGGATGATCCACGTGAGTGCGCGGGCGACGCTGGCGGCCTGGACCACGACCTTGTTGTCATCGGTGAAGATCCGGAACACCGGGTCGGCGAATGGCATGACCACGGCGACGATGATGCCGAGCGCGAGCATCTGCGTGACCGCGAGGTGAACGATCGTCCTCGCGCGCTCCGGCTGCTTGGCCCCGACGTTCTGGCCGATCATGACACCGGCGGCGACCCCGAGCGATCCGAACACGCTGACCGCGAGCGTGATGACGAGCATCGCGACGCCATAACCGGCGACCGTGGCGTTCTGGCCCGACTCCATCATCACCCGCACCAGGATTGCCTGGGCGATGAAGTCCATGCTGCGCGCGAGCTGGTAGGGCAGCCCGATCGCGAGGATGCGGCGCCATAGCCCGAGATCCAGGCGCCGGTACGCGCGTTGCCACGCTCCCAGCCCGAGGTCGTTGCGGAACCGGTAGATCGCGTAACACGACAAGAGCAGCAGCAGCACGTCCGAGCAGCCATCGGACAGCGCCACGCCCCCGAGACCGAAATCGAGGACGCTGGCGAACACCGGCATCAGCGCCACCAGGAGCCCGATCGACACCACGCTCTGGATCAGGCCGAACCGGGTCCATCCGGTGGCGCCGATCGCGAACACGGCGACGCCGCTGACCATCGGGACCGGATAGAACAAGAAGAACGGCAACAGGTAGTTCCCGAGGCTGCCGGCGATCGCGAGGTCTCCGGCGAGCGCGCGGGTGATGGGATGGAACAGCGCGAGCCCTAGCGCCATGACCATGAAGCCCCACGCGACCGCCAGGTACGCGCCGTTGACGATGATCGGCAGCGCCTTGCCGTCCTGGCTTCCGGCCGAGCGCGCGGCGAGCACCTGCACGCCGAGTTGGACCGCGCCGCCGACCAGCGCGAGCGCGATCAACACCGGGCTCATCACCGCGAGCGTGGCGAGGCCGGCGACGCCGATCAGCCTGCCGATCCAGAACGTCGAGATGAAGCCCTGGGCCTCGCCGAGCAGGGCGGTCGCGGCGACCGGCCACGCCAGGCGAACCAGCGTTGCCTGGATCGGCGCCTCGAGGATCGCGGCGCGGCTGCTGCGGCCACCCGCGCCGCTCGCGCCCGCCGCTTCTGTCACTTGACCGCCTTGGTGACGATCATCGAATCGGCCCACCAGTAGTTGCAGTCGTTCGGCGGAAACAACGGCGTGCACACACTGAACGTGATCTGCTTGAAGTACTTGAACAGCGCGCGCTGGTGCCGCCGCGACACGCTATCGATCTCGTTTGAATAGTACGTGAAGATCCCGCCGGGCCGCAGGTGCGCGGCCGCCGCCTCGAAGAAGTGCTCGGCGAACGTGCAGCTGCTCACGACGTACTGCTGGAACTCCTCTTCCGATAGCGGGTACGTGTCGAAGAAGATGCCGTCGAACAGGCCAAGGTCGCCGATCACGTCCTGCCACTTGCCGAACACGAGCCGGATGTCGCGGCCGGGATACTTGTCCTTCCACGTCTCGAACCTCGCGCGCACATCCTCGTTGCACTCGATCACGGTGTACGACTTGACGCCGCGTGCCTGGATGTAGGACGCCGAGATTCCCATGCCGAACCCGAGCTCCAGCACGTCGCCGTGAGTCTCGGTGACGACCTCGCTCATCGCCTCCATGTACGGCCGTTCCCACTCCTGCATGACCTGCTGGCCATCGATGATCAGCTGGGCATCGTCGTAGCGGGCCTGGCTCCTGGCCCACTCGTCGGTGATCGCCGCGCGCCTTCCGCCATCGATGAACCGCTTCGACACGGCATCGAGGTGAACCAGGTCGTCCGCGAGTTCCTCGAGCGCGCGCACCACCGTCCAGTTGCGCTGGGATGGATCGGGCGGGCACAGGAAGCGATCGTCGCCGAGGCTCGCGTTGACCTCGAGCCCGTGCGCCCTGCGCTTGCACACTCTCGTGAACGGCATCCGTTGGGAGTACCATATCACCCGAGGAGGACACTGATGGATGGACGCTTCGTCATGCCCGATCCAGGTGTGCCAACGATCGCGATCGAGCGACTCGATCTCGAGTCGGAGCAGGCGGCGCGCTACGTCGCCGAGTCGAAGCCGTTCGTCGCTCGCGTCGATTGGCCCGCGGTTTCGTGGACTCCCGAATACCTGAAGGCAAAGGTGGGCGCCACCATCGTCCCGCTGCGCAAGCGTAGCGGCGACCGCGTCGACGTCACGGTCTCCGAATTCCTCGATCTCGTCGAGAATCACGAGCAGTCGTCGGCAGAGTACGTGATGCACAACTACCCGATCATGAAGATCTGGGGGTTCGACGGCCCCGTGCGTGACATGGAGTGCCTGCTCTCCGATCTGCGCCTGCCGCCCTGGATCCAGCGCGACCGCATCCAGGAGATGTATGTGTGGGCGCGCAACAAGGGCTGGTACGACAACAAGAGTCACTGCGAGCCCAACGCCGCCGCCGCGATCAACGTCCAGCTCCGCGGCAAGAAGCACGTGTGGCTGTTTCCGCCCGAGGACGCTGGGCTGATCGGCGCCGCGTCGCCGCGCGAGGAGATGATGGAGCCGCCGTTCTTCTCGGCGGGCCAGACGGTGTTCCACGCCTCCGCCGAGCATCCCGGGTTCGCGAACGTGCGGTGCTACGAGACGGTGCTCGAGCCCGGCGACGCCCTCCACATCCCGACGTTCTGGTACCACTGGTTCGTTCACTACAACGTCTACCAGATGAACGTGAACATCTGGTTCGACACAGGCACCATCCCGGTCAGCCCGGTGGCTGCCGAGTGGGCCTACATGAACGCGCTGTGCCTCTCGCTCGGCGGGTGGTCCGTCGTGAAGGAGCGCTTCGCCGCGCTCCCGCTCGAGACCCAGGAGCTGCTCCACAAGATCGGGGTGGCGCTGATCGAAGACCGGCGGTGCACCGACGTGAAGCGGTGGCTGGAGGCGCGGCGCACCGCGCCGAAGATCACGATCGATCCCAAGGAGTTCACGAAGAAGCCATGACGCGCGGCCACGGGCCACAGCTTTGGGGTCATGCGGCCAGCGCGGCCTTGACGGCGACCAGCCGCTCGAGGCTGGCCATCACTTCGTCGAACGGCACGCCGAAGTCGATCAGGCAGGCGATCTCGTCGACGCCGGCCTCGTAGAACCGGCGCGCGCGCGCGATGCATGTGTCGGCGGTGCCAATCAGGCTCGTCTCGCCGAGGAACTGCTGCGTGCCGCGGCGGGCGAGGAACTCGCGGTCGGCGTCGCTGAGCTCGAGGCCCTCGTAGAGCTTCGAGTCCATGTCGACGCGGGTCTCGAGGTAGCGCTGGAGGGCGCGTCCGGCCACGGTCCATACGTGATCCTCGTCGTTGCCGGCGAACGCGTGGGCCATGAGCGTGAAGTGGCCGCGCTGGCCGTGCGCCCGCAGGATCGCGTCGCGGTAGAGCCGGCACTTGCGGTCGAGATCGTCGAGATTGTCGATGGTGACGGCGCGCTGGAAGCCGGCGCCGCGGGCCATCATAGTGTAGTCGGCGCCGTCCTGGTTGACCATCGGCATGTTCTCGACGGTCTGGTAGCACTGGTTGTCGACCACGAAGTGCTTCATGTTGCGCGGCTGCTGACCGGCTTCGGTCAGCAGCGTGCCGGTGTTCATGCACAAGCCGCCGTCCGAGTTGATCACCCATACCGGCGTCTCGGGGAGGGAAAGCGCCA